>Ga0334722_10000306_pt1 | contig 74780 bp, 59 predicted proteins | sample C3_bottom_MG_FD_207210 | JGI IMG/M metagenome (GOLD analysis project Ga0334722, IMG submission 207210) | Sediment microbial communities from Yellowstone Lake, YNP, Wyoming, USA - C3_bottom | ecosystem: Environmental > Aquatic > Freshwater > Lake > Sediment | place: USA: Wyoming | collected...
AGCGGCGTCCTTTTTCTGGTTCATCTTTGAACTTTTCAGTTAATTTCAGCCACCTGTCCACGTCATACGGTCCTTCAATGAGCTCAAAATGCAGGTGAGAAGCCACTTTTTTCACTTCCTGGAGTCTGAGCTGGTATTCGGCTTCAGGATGGATGTTGGGGTTGTAGAAAAAGCCAACCACCTCATAATTTTCCTGTAATAAACCAACTACATAAAGGGCATCAGGAGCACAACAAATATGCGCCAGTATCTTCTGTTTTTGCTTCATACAATTATTGTAATCTTTAAAAAGGTGGTGGTAAAGGCGGCCTAAAAATTTTTAAGCTTTGTTTCCAGTTCGTTGATCGCCTTTTCTGCTTTATCTACTTGAAAATACAGAAAAGCCAGGTCTTCGTAGTCCGGACGGTATTTGTTGACGGCCCGGCCAATAGATAAATGGTAGTGGTTGAGCTGCTCGTTGAGGACCAAAATTCTATCTTCTAAAAGCTTTTTTTCGTTTTCCAGGTGCTTGATTTGTCCATCTAAGGACGGGGAGTTTGCGCCTTTGGAACTTGAGTTCTCGGCCAAATTTTTCCTTTTTTCCAGTTTTAGCCTCTCCAGGTTACGGTAGGTTTCATGCCAGAGCCCCTGGAGACGATAGCTTTCCTCTTCCAGCAGCTTGATTTCACTCAGAATATCTTCCACCTCGGGAAATTTTAGTTTTTTCCCGGAGGCCAGTTTTCCCAGTTCTCTTAAGAGTTCTTCTTTTTTTTCTATTTCCCGGCGCAGCTGGACTTCAGTCCGGAGTTTATCAAGACGACGGCGAGGACCAGCCAGGATGAAACTGATTTTCTGTCTTAAATTCTTGTTCTGAAGAAAATTTATGAAAAGAAGCAAAAGAATAGCACTCAACAACAGGTAAAAAAGCCAGAAAGGTAGCCCGGATTTCCGGGCTTCCAGCTCCGGGAATAATCCAAGAGCCTGGGAAGCTGTTTCCAGCATTATGGCCACTCCTTGCCCGTCAAAAGTTTGCTCTTCTTTTTTACTAAATTCTTACCCTGGTCTTCAAGTCTTTCTTTAATTTTTGCTGGATGGTTGGCAGGCGGGTAATTGTCTACAACCCATTCCGCCAGAAACAGCACTGCTGGCAGGTTTTCTTCCACAATGCTTCTTAGGTCATTTTCTGGGTTAAAGAAGCCGCCTGAAAGAAAGTCCACGGGCGGAAGCTCAACAGTAAAGGCCGGGATTTTAAACAGGCCATAAACCCAGTCAGCAAAATCTCCGTTGCTCAAATACAGCGAAGAAGAGGAACGGCCAGGATGGTATTCCCGGCCATGAACCTGAAAAATTAACCTGGACATTTGTTCGGCCAGCCACTGCAGCAGAGCTTCATCTTCTGTGGGCTGGTCAGCATAACTCCAGGGATAAAGAATCGTCTGAGAATAGCTATGGTAAGAAATGGCGGCGGCAAAGTTATGTTCCTGGAAAAGCTGGCTTACGGCCAAAGTCTCAGGTTCAGACAGGGGAGCTGAGCCTCGGTAAGTGTCTGAAGAGGGGTTAGGGCTTGAACCCTGATTATCACATCCCCATTGAAAGGAATAGTTGCGGTTGAGGTCCACGCCAAAAGAGCCGTCCGGGTTCAGGCGCCGGTTTTTTCTCCACAGCCGGTAATTAAATATAGAATAATCCAGCCCGTCCGGGTTTACTAAGGGAATGACCCAGATAGCAGCCCGGTCAATTATGTTTCTGATGGACTGGTTGCTTGAATAGTTATCAACGAGGTGCTGGGCGATAAGCAAAGGGACTTCTACCGAAATCCATTCTCTGGCGTGATGACCTCCGATTAAAGCCAGGCCGGGTTCATCTTCCACCAGCCCCGGGTTTTTGCTTATCTTAAGACCGTAAACATTCCTGTTTTCCAGACTTTGGCCGAGAATGTACAACCTGGCGATTTGCGGATGACTGGAGGCCATTTTTTTTAGTTCAGCCGCCGTTTCAGAGTAAGAATGGTAAGCACCGTTGAGGCCGCCCTGTGTCAGAGGATTAATTTTGCTGGTAGGAGAGACACTGGGTTTAAATAGATGCGGGAAATTAGCGGTTTCTACCCGGAGTGATGGGAAAACCTGTTTCAGGTGAGAGAGTTTTTCACTGCTTACCAGAAAATAGCTGCGGCCACGCTGTTCCAGCAGCGGGTCAAGCTCCCACTTGTTGATGATTTCAGCTGAGAGGCGATGAGGGAGGCTTATTATTTCCTGCTTGGGATTCTGGGCTTCAGCCGGCCGGAAAAAAGAGGTGGCGGCTAAAAGTAAAATAAACAGAAGAATGAAGCGAAAACTTAAGCTCAGAGAAGCTTTCTTTCTGGTTCTCATTTTTGCTTCCGGCAACCGATAAATTTATTCAGGAGAGCTGGCCTGAGCTGGAGTGAAAGGCATACTTTTTGGTTGGTTAGATTATGCCCCGAACCCTTTTCCAGCCCGATGGCGGTAGAAAGAATTAAGAGAAAATCAGCGTTGCCCATCCCGCTACCGAAGGTGAGATAGTAGTAAGTGGAGCGGACATCGGTCATCGGTTGAGGGTCTATCATGATTCCTGCATAATAGGGAGCTTCCCATTGTTTTCTGAGAAACCTGAAGGTTGATTTATAACTCAGGCCAGAGCTGAGTCTGAGGATGTTTTTAAAATTTCTTTCCAGTGTTTCGCCAAAATAATTAAAAGTATAAGACTTCCAGCCGAAATAAATAGCTTCGGCTGAGATATCAAGAGCCGCTGAAATTTTATAAAAAGCACCCAGCCCGGTGATTAGAGGCATACGGACTCGGTCGTTTCCAGCGCCCAGAATTTCCACCTGAGTTTCCTCTGAATAAAAGGCAGAAAGACTGGTGCCTTTAAATTTACGGGTGTAGGGGGGAATAAGGCTCCAGCCCAGAGCCAATTTCTCGTTAAACTGGTAGAGAAGACCAAAAACCAGGTACCTTCCGCTTATCTTCTGGTTTCTGACATCCTTCAAGTTGACGTTGTCTACCCAGAGGATTTCCTCAAAATTTCTCCTAAGGTATCCGTTTAGCACGGCCAGGGTAAGGCCAAATGATAACCGGGGGCCAAGCGAACGAGCCAGGCCCACCGCGTAGACTTCCTGCCGGCCCGTCTGAGAAAGGAGCAGCTGTTCATACAGCAGTCCATCCCTGGTCAAGGAGTAATCAATTTTGGGACGGCTGTAGTTTTCAGTTTGGGCATAGGCTCCAGCCAGAGTCCAGCCCTTAATCCGGCCGGAGAAACCGGCGTAGCTGAGACCTGCCGTCAGACAGTTAAGGTTACCCGTGGTGGACAGGACTCCAGTATTAACCATCCAGAATTTGTAAAGCCGGGCTTGCTGGAATCTGAAGCTAAAATCCAGAACCGACCCGGATGAGCCAGCGGCCAGCGCCGCCGGGTTACCAAGCAGTGAGGCACCAGAATTAAGTAGAACAATCTGCCTTAAGCCGGCTCCGAGGGAAGGGGCTGAATCTGCTCCGAAGTTATTCCAGGAACCAAGGGGAGATTCTTCCAGGTATTGTTCGGGAGATAATTGAGCTTTGAGTTCATTGGGGATAAATAGCAGGTAGGTGATAAAAAAAATAAATAAGACCCGGACTTGCCTTCCGTAGTTCATGGACAGCAGAATTTTATCACCACTGACTTTATTTTTGAACCTGAAATTAGTATCATATTTGGCAATGAGAAGGTGCTAACATGACTAAGAAGGAAAACAGAATTAAAATCAGGAGCATGGGAATTTATCTCCCGGAAAAAATTCTAACCAATGCCGACTTAGAAAAAATGGTGGATACTTCTGATGAATGGATCACGACCAGAACTGGTATCAAAGAAAGAAGGATTGCCCGGGAAGATGAAGTAACTTCTGACCTGGGCGTGGCTGCCGCCAGAAAAGCTCTGGAAAATGGTGGTCTGAAACCCCAGGAGGTGGATTTAATACTGGTGGCCACCAACACTCCGGACACCATTTTCCCTTCCACAGCCTGCTGGATTCAAAAGAAACTGGGAGTAAGTGAGATTCCGGCTTTTGACCTTCAGGCCGGCTGTACTGGTTTGCTCTACGGAATGATAGTGGCAGAAGCTCTTATTTTGAGCGGTTCTCTTAACAGAGTCCTTCTCATCGGAGTAGATGTTCTGTCCAAAATCACTAACTGGGAAGACCGGACCACCTGCGTGCTTTTTGGCGACGGCGCTGGAGCCCTGATTCTGGAAAGAAGTGAAGATGAGACAGGCATGGTTTCCCATTTCTGGGGGGCCGATGGTTCGCTGGGCGAGCTTTTGATGCTACCCGGTGGTGGGACGTTACACCCAACCAGCGAAGAAACGCTGCGCCAGAAGATGCAATACCTGTACATGAAAGGTAATGACGTCTTCAAGCATGCGGTCAAAAGGATGGGGGAATCAGCGTTAGAAGCTTTAAAGAGGGCTGGCCTGGATAAGAGCCAGGTTGATTACCTTATTCCCCATCAGGCTAATTTCAGAATAATTGATGCTACCAGAGAAAGGTTGAATTTAAGCCCGGAGAAAGTGGTGGTCAACGTTGACCGATACGGAAACATGTCCGTAGCTACCATACCCGTGGCTCTTTATGAACTAGCGGAATCCGGGAAGCTAAAAAAGGGCGATATAATCGTCATGGTGGCTTTCGGAGCAGGCTTTACCTGGGCTTCAGTAGTTTACCGCTGGTAAAAAAGGCACCAGCCTTCTTTTCCTGGATAATGACTACCCCAGACGACCGGGCTTAAGCCAAGAAGAAAAGAGTCCTATAAATTTTCTGGCTAACCAGGAAAGGCCGGGTGCAGCATTTGTGGCAAAATTTATTTTCTATCACGGGAAATTTTAGTTTTGCGTTTCAGAAATATTCTATGTCTTACTTTATGCACTGATAATCCTTCTGGTTTGAGAATCAGCGGACAAGAAAATAGCCTGAGATACTGACCTGGTTAATTTTCCAGTTATTCTTTGTTCAATTCTTCAAAAACCTTCCTCAGGTCAGACTTTTCCAGTTTTCCCACATGTCTCATCCTGATTTTTCCGTTCTTGTCAATAAAAATGGAAGTGGGAATGTACTGACCTGGTTTGAAGGCCATTACTATATCTCTTCCGACCAGAGCCACAGGGTAATTCATCCTGGCCTGCTCTACAAATTTTTTCAATTCAGCTTCAGGCAGGTCGTCTACCGAGAACCCGAGTATTTCCAGGCCCTTATCTTTCAATTCACTGTAAGCTTCGATGAAATCAGGAATTTCGGCGCGGCAGGGTGGGCACCAGGTGGCCCAGAAATTTACTAAAATCACCTTTCCTTTAAGAGAATCGAGAGTGATGGTTTTTCCATCCAGAGTGGTGACTTCAAAAGCTGGTGCTGGTTCAGCAGCGCCACCCGCGTGGGAAACAGTGCTGGATTCCGGGCTTTTTTTCTTACAGCTGTAATTGAAGGCGAAGACCAGCACCATTATGAGCAGGACAAGAAAAATTTTCTTTTTCATAAAATTCTCCTCTCTTACCTTGTAAATTTAATCGGTTTTATGGCAGAATCATGAAAACCGGCCAGTTCACAGGCCGCATTTCTTGAGAATTCTCTCGTAATTAGCATCTACTTCCTGCTGTATCCAGTTAACTTCTTCTTCCTTGAGATGACGGAATCTCCCCTGAAGCTTTAAGTATTCAGCTATGGGTTTTCTTTCCTTTAATTTGAGGTTGAGTGTCCATTTTTCGCCGTTTTCCACCTCGTAGAGCGGAAAGTAACCGGTTTGGACCGCCAGCCTGGCCAGCTTGATAGTGTCTTCCGGACGGCTTTTCCATCCCGCCGGGCAGGGAGCAAGAACATGGATGAACTTGGTGCCTTTGATTTCTCTGGCTTTTTTGAATTTCTTCACCATGTCTTCAGGATAAGCAACACTGGCCGTGGCGACGTAGGGAATGGCGTGTGCGGCCATGATGCCGATTATGTCTTTTTTTCTTTCTTTTTTGTAGTGCTTTACGGGCGTGGTGGTGGTCCAGGCCCCCAGGGGAGTGGCTGAGCTTCTCTGAATGCCAGTGTTCATGTAAGCTTCGTTGTCGTAACAGGTGTAGATGATGTCGTCGTTTCTTTCGGCTGCACCGGATAAAGCCTGAAGTCCGATGTCAAAAGTTCCGCCGTCTCCAGCCCAGGCCAGCACAGCTGTTTCTCGGTCTCCAACCATATCCAGGCCGGCTCTCACGCCGGAGGCTGAGGAAGCAGCCGTTTCAAAGGCGCAGTGATAAATTGGTATATCAAGTGAAGAATACGGGAAAGGTCCATCTATGACTGCCCAGCAACAGGCAGGAATGCAGACCACAGTTTTTTGTCCCAGAGCCTTGAGAGCTAACCTCATAGCCAGAGCCGCGCCGCAGCCCTGGCAGGCCAGATGCCCCGGACTCATTAATTCTTCTCTTGGTATGGTTATGGCCATTTTTCTTTCTTTACTCATTTTTTCACTCCTATCCAGACAATTTCTTCCTCGGCTCTGTCATGTTTCAGAGCATAGTCAGCAATTTCTTTAAACGAATCGCGCGTAATGTCGCGCCCTCCCAGACCAGCGACGAAACCGAAAATAGCCGGTTGTGGTGACTGACCATACAGAGCGGACTTAACTTCCTGGTAGAAGATGCCGTGGTGTCCGTAAGACAGGTTGCGGTCCAGAACCGCCACTTTCGGGACGCGGGTCAGGATTTCTCTGACTTTCTTAAACGGGAAAGGCCTGAAGAGCTTAATCCTCAGGTTGCCAACTTTAAAGCCTTTTTCTCGCAGCTCGTCAACCGCCACTCTGGCAGTGTAGCCGGCTGTGCCCGAAGTAACAAAAACTAATTCCGCGTCAGCGCAGAGGTATTCTTCAACCTGTCCGAGGTAACGGCCGAACATTTTTTCATATTCCCGGCCGGTTTCTTCTACCAGGTCTGGAACTTTTTCCATGTCTTTCTGCAGTTTGTAGCGCAGTTCCATGTAGTGATCGGGAGAAGTTAATCCGCCAAAGGCATGGGGGTCTTCGGGAGTGAGCCTGAACGGTGGGTTAAAAGGCGGAAGATAAGCATCAACCTTTTCCTGCTCGGGAATTTCCACGACCTCGTAGGTGTGGGACAGGGCAAAGGCATCAAGGATAATCATGCTGGGAATCATCAATTTTTCGCTCACTTTGTAGGCCTGAATGACGGTATCCAAAACTTCCTGGTTAGAAGAGCAGTAAAATTGAATCCAGCCGGTGTCCCTTTCTGATAAGCTATCATTCTGGTCTGTCCAGATACTCCAGCCAGGGGCCATGGCCCGGTTGATGTTGCCCATGACCACCGGCATTCTTCCTCCGGCGGCCCAGTGGAGCATCTCATGCATCAGGGCCAGGCCTTGCGCTGAAGTGGCGGTAAAGGTTCTGGCTCCAGCCAGGCTGGCTCCCAGGCAGGCCGCCATAGCTGAATGCTCGGATTCCACTTTTATGAACTTAGCGTTTAAAGTGCCGTCAGCACACATTTCGGAAAGAAGTTCCACAACTTGGGTCTGGGGAGTTATCGGGTAGGCGGCAATAACCTGAGCTCTTGATAACATTGCCCCGTAAGACAGGGCATGATTTCCCATGATTACTTTTCTCATTTTTCCTCCTCAACCATGGTGATGCATTTCTGCGGGCATTCTTCTGCGCAAATCCCGCAGCCTTTGCAGTAATCATAATTTATCTGTGGCCATTCATCCACGATATCAATAGAAGCATCCGGGCAGAATTTCCAGCATATCCCGCATTTGATGCATTTAGACAGGTCTATGACCGGTCTGATGTTGCGCCAGGCCCCGGTTTTGTTATGAAGCATGGAACCTAGGGACATGGGGGCCAGGGGCATTTCTTTCTCGGAATTGAAAACTATTTTTCTGACTTCTTTCTTTTTAGGCATTTTTACCTCCTAAGGCCAGTTCGTAGGCTTCAACGGCCGCTTTGATGTTATCTTCCGGTTTCAGGGGAACGCCTTCTCTTATGGCTTCTACCAGTGATTCCAGTTTGGTCAGGTTAAGGATTCTGGTGACCGCTCCGGTGATGGCGGTGTTGACGATGGGTGCAGCCAGGGTGCCGAGCTTGTGTTTGACGGCGATGGCTGTGGCATCAACAGTAAAAACTTTAAACTTCTCAGGAAAACGGAATTCTTCAGGTTTCTTGGGGCTGTTGATGATGATAAAGCCGCCGTCTTTAAGCCCTTCAGTTACATCAATGGCTTCTACCAGGGTGGGGTCAACTACTACCACATGGTCCGGGTTGTAAATTTTGCTCTTGTCGTAGATTGGTTTGTTATCAATCCGGATAAAGGCAAAAACCGGAGCTCCCCGGCGTTCAACTCCGAATTCCGGGTAAGCCTGAACATAATTACCTTCTTTGGCCAGGGCATCAGCCAGAATCTTAGAGGCCACCACTGTGCCCTGACCACCTCGTCCATGAAATCTAATTTCAATCATCTACCTCTCCTTTGTTCGAGAATATTAGATGAATTTAATAGCCAGGCTGACCTGACTTTTAGCCCGGGAGTGTTTGGGAAAAAAGGCAGGAAAATAGGAAATCAGGAATCTTTTTAAAAACCTCTTTTTTTTCTCCCCGTTTATCTTTGAGTCCATTTGATAAAATTATGAAAAAGATTAGAATTTAGTTTAAACTTAACCCATCCATCTGTCAAGGAATTTACCGATGGCCCAGGATATTGCCTGACCGCTCCCGGGTCCTTTTTCTTAGAGAAGTGTGGGTAGCCTGACCGTGGTAGGTTTTTAAATGAGCGACTCAGCACTGGTTTTCTGAATTTATTTTTTTACACTGCAAGCTGGCATAGAGGTTTTTAAGCATCAGGGCTTCCGCTTCCAGGGCCGGGCTTTCGCAGATGACGGTGCCTCGGACACCGGCGTCATGAAGAGCCTGAAGCCATTCTTCATACCGGAAATCAGACTCCGTCAGGTTCAGATGACGCAGCTCGCCGGTCTGGTTGTAATGAACGCCAGAAATGTGTATGTGAGCGTTTTTCAAAGCCCGGGGCCCGAGCTTTTTTTCTACTTTATTTAAAACCAGTAAGAAATCACGGTAGGAATTTACTCGGCCTTCCCGGGCGAAGATATGGGCAAAATCCAGGCAGGGAAGAAGACCTTCCAGTTCCCGGCACAGGTTCAAAACTTCTTCCAGGGAACCAAACTGCTTTCTTTTGCCCATGGTTTCAATTCTCAGCCTGGTGGGAATTCTTTCGCTTCTGGCCATGGACATTACTTCGGCCAGGCTGGTTTTTATGCTCTCGTAAGTTTCCTCAGGGCTTTTCAGGCCGTAGTAACCGGCATGAAAAACCAGGTCTGAAGCGCCGGCCGCGGTGGCCAGCCGTAGAGATTTAAGCAACCACTGCTGGCTCTGCATTCTTTTGATGGGGTCATCGGCGTTAAGGTTTATGAAGTAAGGGGCATGGGCACTCAGCCTGATTTTCTGCTGGTGAGCTTTTTTTTGGAGGAGAGAGGCAGTTTCATAGGTCATTTTCAGGCCGTTGACAAATTCCAGTTCCATGGCTTCCAGACCGCTAGCCACCAGGCAATCAAGGCCTTTTAGAGAAGAATCATCAGGACAGGATTCAGGAACTCCAGCTACTCCGAAGTACAGACCATCAGAGGCAGGAATCATCAGGCACTCCGTTCAGGAATTCACTGACTATCCTCATAGCACAGAATTCACCGCACATGGAGCAGGCGGTAGTTCTGGTTTGGCGTCTTTTCCGAATTTCCTGGAATTTTTCCCGGTCAATAGCCAGTTCTTCCTGTTTTTTCCAGTCCAGCTTTTTCCTGGCCCGGGAAATTTCCAGGTCCTGCTGGAGAGCCCCTGGAATATTCTTGACTATGTCGGCCGCATGGGCTGCGATACGGGAAGCCATCAACCCGTCTTTGACATCTTCAAGAGAGGGGAGTCCGAGATGTTCAGCTGGTGTCACATAGCAGAGAAAATCTGCTCCGGCCGCAGCCGCTATGGCTCCGCCGATGGCGGAAACAATGTGGTCATAACCTGGAGCTATATCGGTGACCAGCGGTCCCAGGACGTAAAAGGGAGCCTCTTCGCAAAGCCTTTTTTCCAGCTTTATGTTCATTACTATCTGGTCCAGGGGAACGTGGCCAGGACCTTCCACCATAGCCTGCACCCCGGCTTCTCGGGCGCGGCGAACCAGTTCACCGAGGGTCAGCAGCTCTTCAACCTGTGGTCGGTCGGTGGCGTCATGGATGGCTCCGGGTCTTAAGCCATCACCGAGGCTTAAGGTCACGTCATATTTCCTGGCTATATCCAGCAGCCGGTCAAAGTGGGCATAAAGCGGGTTTTCTTTTTCATGATGCAGCATCCAGGCCAGATGAAAGGCACCGCCTCGGGAAACAATGTCAGCCACCCGGCCTTGTTTTTTCAGCCTGTCCACGGCTTTCAGAGTCAAACCGGCATGGACGGTCATAAAATCCACACCTTCTATGGCCTGTTGTTCAATGACCGAGAAAAGGTCCTCTTCTGTCATGGCCACGATAGAACCGCGCTGGCTGATGGCTTCTATGGCTGCCTGGTAGACGGGCACGGTTCCCAGGGGCACGGTTGATAGTTGGATTAATTTTTTTCTGATGGCCCGGATGTTACCACCGGTGCTCAAGTCCATAACTGCATCGGTGCGGTATTTCAGAGCCAGCCGCAGTTTAGCTATTTCATTCTTCAGGTCGGGAAAATCGCGGGAGGTACCAAGGTTAACGTTTACCTTGGTCCGCATTTTCTGGCCAATGGCTGAAGGTTGAGCTGGGGAATGATTTTGGTTGTAGGGGATAACTACCAGACCTCTGGCCAGCAGCGACAGAAGCTCATCTGGAGAAATTTTTTCTTCGGCGGCAATTTTTTTTACTAGAGGAGTAACAAGACCTTTTCTGGCTTTGTCTATCAGCGTCATGATAAAAATCTTTCTCGTTGAAATTAGGCAGCAACTCTTCTAAAAATTCAGTATAGATTAGAGGTTAGGTTGTGTCAAGGAAAGCGGGCTTCTGTTTTCTGCTGGTTTATTTTTTCTGAATGCCTGGCCATCTCATTTACAATTATAATGATAATTGTTAGTATTTGCAGGAAATGAAAGGGAAAACAACCTGGCCAGGGCGGAGAAAATCGTCACTGCCAACCGGCCTCTTTTTTTATCTCCTGGTTAATGTACTTTTGTTTTTTCCCAGCCTGGCTGGCCAGGTAAACAGTGCTTCCAACCAGGTTGAGGTTGATACCCTGGAAAAGGCTTTAAAAATCGTCAATTTTCTGGAAGAAGTAGCTGACCATTACCAGAAGACAGGCCGTTTTCAAGGAAAATCCGCTGAGTTTTCGGAGGAAGAGCTCAGCGCTTTTTTCCAGGAAATGTTTTCGGCCGAGGTCCCGGCCTTCAAGAAAATAACCCTGAAGCTTTTTCCCCGGAATAAAGTAGAGGGGTGGATAGTCCTGAATTTTAAAGGAATGGAACTTCCTTCCTTCGTGAAAGAAGAAATAAACCTTTATTTTTCAGCCGTGGCGGAAATTAAAGAGCGGAAAATCCGTTTAAATTTTGCTAATATTTTTCTGGAGACACAGAAAATTCAGCCAGAAGCAGTGGAAGCTCTAATCAAGATAGTGGCCGAAGCGCGCGGACTGGAAACAAAATCTCTGGAGAGCTGGTATGACTTACCTACGGGCCTTTCGGGTTTGGCAACCAGGAAAGGAAGGATTATAGTTAATTATTGAGGTGACCATGATAAGAATAATCGGGGGAAGGTTTAAGGGAAGAAGGTTGAAGATGGTGCCCAACCCGGCTGTCCGGCCTCTGCCGGCTAAGCTTCGCGGGGCACTTTTTAACATACTGCAATCCAGAATACTGGATGCTACTTTCCTGGATGGTTTTGCCGGCACGGGGTCAGTGGGGCTGGAAGCCATCAGCCGGGGTGCCAGCCGAGCTGTTTTTGTGGAAGAACTGCCTCAAGCAGCCAGAATAATTGAAGCAAACATCGCCAAATGCCAGGCTGAAGATATGGCTGTAGTCATTAACAAAGAATTTAACCGGGCCGTCATAGACCTGGGTAAAAAAGGGGTAAAGTTTGACCTCATTTTTCTGGACCCGCCTTATGTTCTTCTGGCGGAGAGAAATCCACTTAAGGTGGTGAGGAAAAGAAAGATTCTAAAGCCCGATGGACTTCTGGTCATCAGGCACCACCGACAGTACAGCCCGTCAAAAGAAGATTTCCGACTTATCCGCCAGGTAGATTTTGGCGATGATATTTTTTCTTTTTACTCAGGAGAAGTGGTCAAAAAAGAACCTGAAAGCCAGGAAGAAAAAGAAGAAAAATCAGAAACAGATTGAGGAATGGAGCAAAGTAGTTTAAAATTATGGGGCAGTTAAAGGGAAATTCTTATGTCAAAGGACGATAAAAAAATTCAACCATTCTGGTCCACGGACCTGGACCTCAGAGAAGATGAAGTCCTGTCCGGTCTGGGTTTAACCCGGGGCTCGCTGTTATTTTTAGGCCGTTACACCCTTAAAGAAGTCATGGCCCTTCTGGCCAAAAAAGGTTTTTTGCGGGAAGCCAAGAAAAGAAACCTCTGGCCGATTAGATACCGGTTGGACAACTCTGACTATCCGGCTCAAAGGTTGCTGATTTACTGGCAGGAAGAAACACCGGATAAGGTCATCGTTGACCTCAAAATCAAGGAAAGTGAGGTAAAGTTCAGGGCCCCGGAAAAGCATGGTTACCGTTTGCCGGTCCAGCACTGCCTGTTGTTTGAATGGTTAACGCTGCAGAACCCGAGGCAGAGTTTTGATGAAAAACATCCCCCCCTGCCGGGTCAGGTCAGACCGGGCCTTAGTTTGTCCAAGAAAATTATGGAGATTTTTCTCCATCTGTCTAAATTAATTCATCTGGATGCGCTGGTAGCTTTTCCGGCTTATTTTCATAATGCCCTGCTTTTTTCCCGTTATTTTTACTTTGTCAACCCGGTTAAGGAAGGGGAGATAAAAGCTATCCGACGTCAATTCAGTCATTTACCATTCCGTCAGCTGGCCTGGGCCGTTTATCTCGGTTGTCTCAGAGATGAAGAAGGGCAGGTTTATGAATGGAAAGCCGAAGAACAGATTTACCCTCTCAGTGAAGTGCTAAAAGAATACCTGGATTCAAAGGTTTACAGGGAAATTGCCCGGCACGTGGAAAAGACAGCCAAGTTTAGCCTGGACCTGGAACTTTTCCGAAAAAAATGCCAGGAACAGGGCATCCTTTACTGAAGAGCAAAAAACTGCTATAATCAACCATCTGGAAGAGGAGAGAAGATTATGAAAAAAGGAATTCATCCAGAATACCAGGAATGTACGGTTATCTGCGCCTGTGGCAACACCTTTAAAACCAGGTCCACCAAAAAAGAAATCAGGGTGGAAATCTGTTCTCAATGCCATCCTTTCTTTACCGGCAAGCAGAAAATAGTTGACACCGCCGGCCGGGTGGAAAAATTCAAGAAAAAATATGCGGCGGCTAAGGCTAAAAAATAAGCCATATGCTTCAGGAATTAAAAGCCGTAGAAGAAAAATATAACCAGATTACGGCCCTGCTTTCCGACCCCAATATTTCCTCCAACCCGCAAAAAATTAAGGAATTGGCCCGCGAACGGGCTGAGCTGGAACCTCTGGTCAAAAAGTATGAGGAGTACAAAAGGGTCCAGAAAGAGCTTGATGAATCCAGGGACCTGCTGAATGAACCCCAGGTGGACCCGGAGTTAAAAGACCTGGCGGAAAAAGAGCTCCTCCGGCTCAAGGAGTTGAAAGAAGAGCTGGAGAAAGAGCTCAAAAGAATGCTCTTACCCAAAGACCCGAATGATGAAAAAAACGTTATCCTGGAAATAAGGGCTGGAGCTGGGGGGGATGAAGCCTCTCTTTTTGCTCAGGATTTGCTCAGAATGTACACCAGGTACGCTGAGCACAAGGGCTGGAAATGGGAGTTGATGGATGTGAGTTATTCTCCCATCGGCGGCATTAAAGAAGCCATCGTTAATATTCAGGGAAAGAAGGTTTATTCCTTCCTCAAGTATGAAAGTGGCGTCCACCGGGTGCAACGAGTGCCAAAAACCGAAGCTTCCGGCCGCATTCATACCTCCACAGCCACGGTAGCTGTCTTACCCGAAGCCGAGGAAATAGACCTGAAGATTGACCCCAAAGACCTTAAAATAGAAGCCTTTGGCGCTTCAGGGCCAGGTGGACAGAATGTCAACCGCAACTACACGGCCATCAGAATCACCCATAAACCTTCCGGGCTGGTGGTCTCCTGCCAAGACGAAAAGTCCCAGCACCGGAATAAAGAGAAAGCGCTAAAAATCCTCAGGACCAGACTTCTGGATATAGCCCGGCAGGAACAGCAGAGCAAGATTTCTCAGGATAGAAGAAAGCAGGTGGGAACCGGGGAAAGAAGCGAAAAAATCAGAACTTATAATTTCCCACAGTCAAGAGTTACTGACCACCGCTTGAACGAGAATTTTTACAACCTGGACGGCATTCTGGACGGCGAGCTGGATGAGCTGATTGAAAAGCTCATCGTTTATTTTCAGACCAGGGCTCTGGAAGAAGACAGAAACTCTATTTCTGTTGATCAGGCCATTGAATTATAAAAAAAATCCACCCCAGAAATTAGAAACTCTTTTTCGCCAGCTGGCAGCTCAGCTTACCTTTTCTTCCTGTCCTTTTGTGGAAGCCAGGCTGCTCCTTCAACTGGCAACCGGTCTGGATGAGAACAGTTTTTTTATGCACCTTGACCAACCTGTCAGCCGTCGCCTCCAGAAGAAAGTCTGGCTCCTGCTCCAGAAAAGGAAAGAAGGCTGGCCCATAGCCTATCTGACTGGAAAAAAAGAATTCTGGAGCCTGCAATTCAAAGTTAACCGTCAGGTTCTTATTCCTAGGCCAGAGACAGAACTTCTGGTAGAAAAAGCCCTGTCTTTAGAATTACCTGAACGGCCGAACATCCTGGATGTGGGCACGGGCTGTGGCAATATAGCTGTGGCCCTGGGCCGGGAATGGCCGGAAGCCAGGATTACGGCCTGCGACCTGAGTTTGCGGGCTTTAAAAATGGCCCGGGAAAATGCAGCCCGTAACAAGGTCAGAAATATTAATTTTGTTAAAAGCAACTTACTGGATTATTTTATTCAGCGAAGAAAAAAATTTGACCTGATAGTCAGCAACCCACCTTACGTTTCTGAGGAAGAATGGAAGAAGCTGGACAGGCCGGTGCGTGATTTTGAGCCCAGAAGAGCCCTGGTGGCTGGTCCCACAGGCCTTGAAATAATAAAAAAGCTCATGACTCAAGCACCACTCTGTCTCCAACGGGCTGGTTATCTGTTAATGGAGATTGGCGCCAACCAGGCAGAACAGGTGTTGAAACTGGCGGAGGAAAACTGGCAGGCAGTAGAAATATTAAAAGATTATGCCGGCTTTTCCCGGGCCGTGTGCCTGAGAAAAAAATAAAGAAGTAGAAAGAAAAAGGTTCAGTTAGACATACTTTCCCGGTGCTTGAGCATTTTCTGGTAATCTTCAAAAGAGGGCAGAAGTTTGGTGGACTCGTAGCGGATTTTCTCCCAGTGTTCCAGCTCCACTGAACAAAAAGCTTCTACCACTTCCGGGTCAAATTGCTGGCCGGAATGTTTGATGATTTCTTCCCGGGCAGAAGCAAAGTCTTTTTCAGCCCGGTAGGGGCGGTGCGAGGTGATGGCATCAAGAGCATCAGCCAGGGCAAAAATCCTGGCTTCTATGGGAATTTCCTCTTTTTTTAAACCTTTGGGATATCCAGAGCCATCGTATTTTTCGTGATGATAAAGGATGATGTTTCCCACCTCTTTGAGCAGCTTCATTTCTTTAATCAGTCCGAAGCCCAAAGTGGGGTGGAGTTTTATTTTCTCCCATTCTTCCGGGCTCAGAGCCCCAGGCTTTTTCAGGATAGAATCGGGTATGGCGATTTTGCCGATATCGTGGAGAAGAGCACCTTTGCGGATGTTATCCAGGGTGCTCTGGCTTCTAATTCCCAGAAGTTCTGCCAGCACCTGACTGTATTTGGAGACGGTCCTGGAATGGCCGAAGGTTTCTACATCCCGCAGGTCCAGGGCGGTCATCAGATTTTCTACGGTGGTATCGTAAATTTCTTCGAGCTTCAGAAGCTTGCGTATATTCCTGGAATGTTCCAGCTTCAGCTTGGTTAGATTTTTCAGGTTGTTTTCGTTTTCCTTTTTCAGAAAGCGACGGTTCAGCTCAGCCCTGACCGCGGAGTAGATGGCTAAAAGATTATTTCTCGGGCAGATAAAATCCACGATTTCTGCTTCCAGCAGATAAAAATGCTGATGGTCATTGAGGGTGGTGCTGAGCAGGATGATAGTCAGTTGGGGGAAAGACATCTTCAGCTGGCGGAGTTGCTCAATTTTCCGGCTGTCTACACGAGAAACAGTCAGGACCAGCACAGAATCCTTAAGAGACTGGCTTTTTAACCAATCGCTCAATTTGGCCGAGGTAAAAACTTCTTGGTGATGCCTTTTTATCCAGGATGATAGTTGAGCCCGATATTTTTCTTCCGGGTCCACAATCAAAACCCGGAGGTGATTGTTGTTAGCCCCGTTACCTATGTTATTACCCATCTTGATAAATTGTATATAATATTTGCCGCCAAAGAGCAAGAAAAAAATATAAAAAGGGGTGAAAAATCTCAGTCTCGCTCACCCCTTGAGGTTAATCAGGATAATCGCCTGACCAGCCTAATATCATGCTCTTTTTCACCTTTAATTTAGCTTGACACCCGTAAATGGTTGAATTTAAAATAAACTCGCCAGGGCCAAAGGAGCGGGCAGTGGACGATAACAGCTACACCGAAAAAAAACCATTTTCCATCATTCAGGAAATAGAAGCACAACTGGAAAATTACCTGCGGCGTCAGCGGGAAGAAATTGAGAAAGCTCTGGATGAAAAAATCCAGAAAGAAAGAGAACTGGCCAGGCAGCAACTGGCCCAGATAGAAGAAGAAGTGAAAAAAGAGTGGAGCACGCTGGAAGAGTATGCCAGAAATTGGGGACAGCTGGAGGAGGAAGGCAATCTCCTTCTCGGCCAGATAAACGATTGTCTGCAGAGAATAATTAACCGCCAGGTAGAAATTGAAAGGTTGGCCAGAGAGACGGCCGAGGATATTAAAGTTTTACACGAGCTCCAGCACCAACTGGAAGACATCCGAAAAAAATCTCAGGAACAGGCTGGACTGGTCAGCCGGAGACTGGAAGAAAGGTTCGGCTTAAAAGCCGGTGTTCTCACGGCAAAGCAGGAAATACCTGATTTGATGGACCTTTCGCCGGAGCTGGAGAAGTTAAAAAAGATAAAAGAGCTTCTTACCCTGGAACAAAAATCAGCTACAGAAGAGCTGGTTTCACCAGCAGAAGTTGAGGCTCAGGAAGAACCAGAGCCAGCCGGCCCCCCGCTAGAAGAAGAAACAAAAATTAAAGAAACACCACCGGAAAGGCCAGAAGATATTTCTCTGGAAGACAAATTAACAGAAGAAATCAAAAAAGGATTGATGGAAAGGATGGCCTCGGCCGCTGGAACGGAATCCGGGCTGCAAGAAGTTGCCGAAGAGAAAAAGGAATTTTTAAACCCCAGAAAAACGGGCCGCGAATTGCTTGACCCCTACTACCGGGAGGAACAGGCCAACGGTTCCGGGGAAATTGGCTACTACCAGAAGGAAAGCAAGATTATTGTAGAAGTTGGCGATCTACTCAATAGATTAAAGGCCACTGTGGAAGAGGCCAGAAAACTCAGCTACAAGCTTTCTTTTATCAGCAATAAAAAAGAAGAATTTTTTCTCAAACAGGAAATCGTCCGTTATCAGGAAGGCCTCAGAAAATATTTACAGAGGATTTTGCTTCTGGTGGAGAAAGAAGGGTTTCGCTTTCCAGCCATCACTCAGGATCTCATCAACCGGCATACCATAGAAGACCTAACCGAATTGCTGCGGGTGCAGAACTGGGGAGCCGGCCAGGACCTGGATTATTTTGAAAAGGAAGTCATTTCCCTCCTGGTAGCCTTTAAGAACAGGACTACACCGGAGAGCCTTTATTATGCGGCTATAAAGAAAGAGCTGGAAGCTTAATTTGCGGCTGTCCGGGGCAAAAAGAATATTTCTTTCGCTTAATTCTGAGCTTCTTTCTGAATCTGCTCAAAGTAATTTTCCAGAACCTGGAAATCTTCAGAGCTAAGAGAAGTAAATTTCAGGCCGGTATAAAAGTGGGGAGAATCATTGCCCATTCTTTCGGAATAGACCACCTGACTTTTCAACGGATAAGCTTTCTTACCAAGGATGAGCACCACCTCTAACGGCAGGTTTGAGGGGTAAGGCTTTTCGGAAATGAATTTAACACCACCGAGACTGAGGTTGATGGTCTTACTGACTTTGAGTTCTCCGTTTTCCCGGTAGAGCAGCAGGGTGGAGTTGTAATATCTCTTAAAGTGCCTTTTTTCTCGGTAAAGTTTTTCCTGGGTAGAGATGGCCAGGGTAGCCTGACTTGGTTTTTCCCAGTCTCTGGAATAAGCTACCACCATATTTTTGGTTAAGGACCTGGTCTGAAAATCTGAAGGCGGTAGCCTCCAGGTCTGCTTGCCTTTGGCTTCAGCCAGAGCCAGGTCAGATTCATGCACCAGGTGCTTTATGTCTTCCTTGGTTAACTGTTCGTTGCTGGCCAGTCGTTTTCGGGGGAAGATGGTCACGCCAAAGGACATGGTCAGGTTGTTGCGGGGCTGGAATTCTTCAAACGGGAAGTAGTGTTCTTCCACGTTTTTCCTGATTCTCTCCGTTAGCTGGCAGGCTTCTTCCAGGCTGCCCACGCCGCTGAGGAAAAAGAGGAACTCTTCACCCCCGTAGCGGCAGATGAGGTCGTCCTCTCGCACTGATTGTTTGAGCACCGTGGCTAATTCTTGCAGCAGGTGGTTACCGGCCTCGTGACCATTACGGTCGTTGTAATTCTTGAACCAGTCCACATCGCCCATCACCAGAGCAAAGGAGCCCTCTTCCCGCTTTCTCTTGCTCATGGAATTGACTTTCTGGAGCACTTTATCAAAGAAAGCTTCCCCGCGTAGCAGTCCGGTGAGAGGGTCATACTGAATTAAGTTGAGCTTGGTCATGGCAATGGCCAGGTGCTCAGAAATGTTGCGCAGGATATGCTGGTCATCTTTGGAAAAGCCTTCCGAGGAGAGATGCCCCAGGACCAGCTTGTTGTAGAGTTCTATTACGCCAATGGTTTCTCCCTCGTAAATAATGGGCACGGCCATGATGCTTTTCAGGGGACTTTTCAGGTTGTTCTGGTACCGCGGTGAATAACGTTTATCATAAGTTAAATCGCTGATGTTAACTTCCTGGCCAAAACGGGCTACGGCGGCCGCAAAGTCCGGGGCATCAAGCCTGGCCACGTACTTAAAGGTTTCAGGATGGTTAATAAAAGAATCGTCCCAGATGATGGGCTTGAGGAATTTACCCAGAGCTTCGTTTTCTTCGATGATGTAAATGGTCATGCCCTGGGCCTGAAGCAATTCTTTGATGTCCGGAATGATGCTCAGCAGGCTGCTGACGTCGTTGGCGGAATAAATCTTCCGGATGATGTTTTCTATCTTCTGCCGTTCTTTCTGAAACCAGACGTAGCGGGTTTCAATGGAGATTCTTTTTTCTAGCTCCCGGATGTAATTCTCGTTGATTAGGTGTTTGATTTCCGCGATTTCGTTAAACAGGTGCCGGGTGTTGACGGTGTTCAGGTTGACTGACTGGCGGAGTTGCGACCATTCTCTTTTTAACCGGGCCAGATAAAGGCTTCGTTTCAGAACCTGGCTCAGGATTGGTTCCAGGGAATGCCCGTCTTTTTCTATGATAAAATCCAGGTGAAATTCCACCGGCCAGGTAAGGAAGGCCTGGAAGGTTTCGGCCTCATTCTGCCCTAAAATGATAACCGAACATTCGGACCGGAGAAAATCTTTCCAGGTTTCATAATGGCCAAATTCCGCATCAACTATTAAAGCCCAGATGTCTCTATTTTCCAGCACGGAAGGGATTTCTTCTCTGGCATGAATGACCAGCGGCTGGCATTCTCTTTCGCTGACCCGGATAACACGAAGAGCCTGGTCAACGTTTTTTACGTATACCAGTATGTTTATCTGCTGCATTTTTACCGGGATGCTGCTCCCTTTGCCTCCGCTAACCTTGGCTTTTCCTCAAACATAATTTAATAAAATCAACCGCCAGAGTCAACTTTTTTTTCTTTTATAATATTAACGGGAGAAATTCAATTCTTTCTCACCGGACAACAGTTTTTGCTTAACCAGTTTGAGTGTGCTATATTTTAGCCTGAAATTGAAGGTGAGAGTTTTCCATGGTTAGAGTCAGGTTTGCTCCCAGCCCCACGGGACATCTTCATGTGGGGGCACTTAGAACCGCCCTGTTTAACTGGTTGTTTGCCCGTCATCATCACGGCACTTTTATCCTGAGAATAGAAGATACTGACCAAGCCCGGTCTTCAGAGGAAATGAGCCGTTCCATCCTGGAGGCTCTCCGCTGGGTGGGGCTGGATTGGGATGAAGGTCCCATCTACCAGTCGCAGAGGTTCGACCTTTACCGGGAAAGAGCCCGTCAGCTGGTGGAAAAGGGCCTGGCCTATTATTGTTTCTGTTCACCAGAAGAAATAGAAAAAAGGAGACAGGAAGCCCAGGCGCGGGGAGAACACTGGAAATACGACCGGCACTGCCTTAACTTAAGCCAGGAAGAAAAAGAAAAATTTCTGGCGGAAGGCCGGCCGGCGGCCATTCGTTTCCTGGTTCCGGAAGGCGTGACCGAGTATGAGGACCTGGTTCATGGACCGATTTCCGTGGACCACAAGAACCTGGAAGATTTTGTTTTACTGCGCAGCGATGGTCTGCCGACCTACCATCTTTCGGTGGTGGTGGATGATATTGACACCAGGATAACCCATGTGATTCGCGGAGATGACCACATTTCTAACACGCCCAAGCAGATTCTTCTTTACCGGGCTTTTGCTGCTCCCGTCCCTCAGTTTGCTCACCTGCCGCTTATTCTGGGGCCGGACCGGAAAAAATTGAGTAAGAGGCACGGCGATACTTCAGTTCTTAATTTTCGAGATAAAGGATACCTGCCTCTGGCCTTTTTCAATTTCATGGCTCAGCTAAGCTGGTCACCCGGTCCAGAGGAAAGGGTTTATTCCATAGAAGAGATGGTCCGGGAATTTTCCCTCGAGCGAATAAGCAAGGGCAGTCCGGTGTTTGACCTGGCCAAGCTGGAATGGCTCAACAGCCGGTTGATTAACGAGATGCCGGTAGCCGAGCTGATTTCCCAGCTCCAGCCCTGGCTTGAACGGGAAGGCCTCTGGCAGGAAGAGTTTCTGAAAGAAAAAAAAGATTGGTTTGAAAAGCTGGTGGTTCTCGTCCGTTCGCGCTGCCGGACGCTGGTGGACTTGAAGGAAATGCTCCGTCCGTTTATATCGGATAAGATTATTTACGACCCAGAAGCAGTGAAAAAGTATTTATCGGATAATCGTCTGGAGCAACTCCTGGCGGGCTTGAAGAATGATTTTCTGGCTCTGGAGAATTTCACGGCGGCTGAGACAGAGCGAGTGCTCAGAGAAAGAGCGGAGAAAGAAGGTGTTAAAGCCGCCTCTCTCATTCATCCCCTTCGCGTTCTGCTGGTGGGGAAATCAGTCAGCCCCGGCCTTTTTGAAGTCCTGGAATTTATGGGCAAAGAAAAAACCCTGGCCAGGATTGATAATCTATCTGAAGCCAGGAAAATTATAGAGACTAGTGGGGGAGGTGTAGCATGACCAAAGAAGAAAAATTCACCTATAAGCCAGTCCGGGCTCCAAGAGGGAGCAAACTTCATACCAAGGGTTGGTCGCAGGAAGGTGCCCTGCGCATGCTGATGAATAACCTGGACCCGGAAGTGGCCGAAAAACCGCAGGAATTAATTGTCTACGGCGGAACGGGCAAGGCTGCCCGCAACTGGGAATGTTTTAAAGCCATCGTCAACAGCCTGAAAAAGCTGGAGAATGATGAAACCCTGCTGGTTCAATCGGGCAAGCCCGTGGGTATTTTTAAGACTCACCCGGAAGCTCCCAGAGTGCTGATTTCTAACGCCATGATTGTGCCCAAGTGGGCAACCTGGGATGAATTCCGTCGACTGGAAGCTCTTGGCCTCACCATGTACGGTCAGATGACCGCCGGAAGCTGGATTTACATCGGCACCCAGGGTATTCTGCAGGGAACTTACGAAACACTGGCGGCTGTGGCCAAAAGGCACTTTGGCGGCACCCTGAAGGGAAAACTGGTAGTTACCGCCGGGCTGGGTGGAATGGGTGGTGCTCAACCTCTGGCCGTCACCATGAATGAAGGCGTGGCCATCGTGGTGGAAGTAGACCCAGCGCGCATCAAACGTCGTCTGGAAACAAAATACGTAGACACCATGACGGATAGCCTGGATGAAGCTCTGCGTCTGGCTGAGGAAGCCAGGAAAAAAGGAGAGCCGCTCTCCATTGCCCTGTTAGGAAATGCGGCTGAGGTGCTTCCTGAGCTGGTCAGGCGCGGTATCACACCTGATGTCCTGACCGACCAGACTTCCGCCCATGACGAACTCAATGGCTACGTGCCGAGAGGCCTTCCCTACGAGGAAGCTCTGGAATTAAGAAAAAAAGACCCGCAGAAGTACATCGCTATGGCTTATGAATCAATGGCTGCTCACGTGGAAGCCATGCTGGAACTTCAGAAACGCGGGGCCAAGACTTTTGATTACGGTAATAACATCAGAGCCCAGGCCCAGAAAGCCGGCGTGGCCAACGCTTTTGATATTCCCGGCTTTGTCCAGGAATACATCAGACCGCTTTTCTGCGTGGGCAAAGGGCCGTTCCGCTGGGCCGCTCTTTCCGGCAAACCTCAGGACATTTACGTCACTGATGAAGCGGTCCTGAAAACTTTCCCGGAAGATGAAGCCCTGGCTCGCTGGATAAGGAAAGCTCAGAAACAGGTTAAATTCCAGGGGCTGCCTGCCCGCATCTGCTGGCTGGGGTATGGGGAGAGAGCCCTTTTTGGTGAGGTCATTAACACTCTGGTGAAGAAGGGCAAAATCAGCGCGCCCATCGTCATCGGCCGGGACCACCTGGATACCGGTTCAGTAGCCTCGCCAAACCGGGAAACAGAAAAGATGAAAGACGGCTCAGATGCCATTGCTGACTGGCCGATTCTCAACGCCCTGCTCAACGCCGTGTGCGGGGCTTCCTGGGTTTCAGTCCATCACGGTGGCGGCGTGGGCATTGGCTATTCTATCCACGCCGGGATGGTCATCGTGGCGGATGGTTCGGCTTCCATGGCCCGGCGCCTACAGCGGGTGCTCACGGTAGACCCCGGTATTGGCGTGGCCAGGCATGCTGATGCTGGTTATGAGGAAGCCATCGCCTGTGCCCGGAAGAATAAAATTAAAATCCCCATGTTGCCCAAAAAATAAAATCTGGATACCGGGCGGTCTGGCGTTTGATTAATATTTTCGGAACATAAATTTAAGAAAGGCAGGAGGCAGATGTTTTTTCTTCCGGTAATCTTTTTATTCCTGATTTTTTATTTTGTGCTGCTGGGAGGTCTTTTTTTCTTTCTCAAGATCGGACTGATTTCCCTGGCTTTTAACCGGCTTGGTCTTCCCCCGGACACTGTGTTCCTATTACTCATGTTAAGCCTTCTGGGCGGCGGTATTAACATACCTGTCAAAAGGGTTTATTCGGAGTCGCTGGTAGAAGAACAGGTAGTTGATTTTTTTGGCTGGAAGTTTTACGTGCCAGCAGCTCGCCAGGCTCAGACCACCATCCTGGCCGTAAACCTGGGCGGAGCGATTATACCTTCGGCCGTGAGCCTTTACCTCCTGATAAAATGGTCACCGTTTCTTTTGTATTTTATTCTGGCCACTTTCATGGTCACTGTGCTGGTGCATCGGGTGGCCCGGCCCGTAAAAGGCCTGGGTATCGCCACCCCAGCTTTATTCCCGCCCCTGGTGGCGGCCCTGGTGTCGGTCATCATCGGTCTGGTTCTTCCGGAAAGCAGGCTGGTTACACCTGTTCTGGCTTATGTTTCCGGAACGCTGGGAACTCTGATTGGGGCTGACCTTTTGAACCTGAAAAAAATCGCTGACCTAGGGGCTCCGGTAGCCTCCATCGGTGGAGCCGGAACGTTTGACGGCGTATTTTTAACTGGAATTATCGCGGTTATTCTTACTTCTTTGTAATCTTTTTAGTTCTGGTTTGTCATCTTTTTAATCCTGGCGCTTTTCAGGTAAAAACTGAAGCCTGCTTCTGAGCTTTAAAACGAGCTTTAACCTGTTCCACAAAAGCCTCCAGTCTGGCTTCTTCGCTGGTTGAAGCCGTCTCACCGTAGATAAGGGTCGGTAAAGGAATGTCGGCAAAGTCCTTTTTGATCCTCTGAGAGATGGCCTGAGAGGCTGTGCCCAGCATGCAGTTAAAGCAGATGACGTTAATCAGGCCATCGGCTCCTTTACGGGCAAAATCAATCATCCGGGCCAGGTTGAGGAAAAGGGTCTGGTTGTTGTTGTAATTTAAATAAGTGATGGTGGATTTAACCAGTTCTTCGTAGCCAGGTTCTTTAATTTTCAAATCTGCCAGCTGAAGGCGGCCGGTAACCTGGCGTTTCTTGGCTTCTTTGATGAGGTTCAGACCACCGAGCTTAATGGTCTCGGCAAGATTACCCTCAGTCAGCTTTTCGTAAAACTCCCGGCTGAAGGTAAAATCAATTTCATCCACCAGGAAGGGTGAGGGCCAGACCTCACAGCCGAGTTCTTCCAAGCGGTGGAAAAGTTGATTGTTGGCAAAATGATTCTGCCGGGTGTAAATGTCTCCCACAATTCCGACCACCGGTTTCTTTTCTCTTTGGACCCGGATGCTGGCCAGTCTATTCCTGATTTCCGTAAGAGTTTGGTTTAACTTATTTTCCGCCAGCGCCTGTTCTACCTGGCGCAGAGCCTGAGCCAGCACCAGGTCTGTTTCTCCTTTGTTTATTTCGTAAGGTCTTATCTGGCAGCTTAACTTGATAAGAGAATCAATGGCCACCAGGCCCTGCCAGAGAGTTTTAAGCCCTTCAAATTCTATTAATTTCCAGAAGTAATCCAGAGTGGGCGTAAGAACCAGCACGTGAGGATAGCCCAGTTCAGCCAGCAAGTTGCGCATGGCTGGTCCATATTGCTGGAGCAGACAGGAGTATCTGGCGCCGGGGAAGAAGAAAACTGTTTCAGAAGAAGGTTTTCGGGTCAAGATGTAGCTCAGCAGGTCGCCCAGAAGATAGGAATAAGCATGGCATTCTTTACCTGAGGAATATTTTTCTCCGAGTTCCAGGCTGTGCCGGTCAGGTGGTGGCAGAACTTCACCCTGCAGACCGCGGCTTTTCATGGCTCCAGAGAATGCAAAAGCATGATCAGCAAAGTGGGGAATAACAAAGGGTAATTTTTTTAATTCTTCTACGGGTCTTTCTTCCGGGTCTTCAGCCGCTTTCACCAGGAATTGAACTTTTTCTTTTACCTCAGGCTGCTGGGCTATTTCATCAGCAAAGGCTTCCAGCCTGGTTACCAGACCGGCTTCTCCTCGGTGTTCGTCAAATTCCAGGAAAAGATGAGGGTGCTGACCTAGTTGTTTCTTAATCTGTTTCACCACAAATCCATCAAGCCCGCAGCCGTAATTGGTCAGGAAAACCGGAAAAACAGATGGCTGACGCCTGGCCCAGATGGCTGCTTTCAGAAGATGCTGGGGGTATCGCCAGGGAGGAACATCACCAGGGGAGATGATTTTTTCTTCCAGCTTAATTTCTTCCAGCGGCAGGTAGTCCAGGGGTAAGGCCGTGACCCCCAGTTTGTCCAGGTGCGACCAGAAATTCAGGTTCAGGTAATGGTCATAGAGCAGGTAAGGGCGGCCGGCAATCAGCCACACGGGCTGCCCGGTCTTCCGGCTTTCTTCCAGAATTTTGCGGCCCATGATTTCTTGGTTTTTTCTGAATTCATCCTGGATTTCCAGTGCTTTTTTCCAGGCGGCGGCAATTTTTTCTTCTGGTTCTTTAAAAACCCGGGCCAGGGTCTTCCAGTTTTCTACCTGAACTTCTTCATCCGGTTCCAGGTACACAGGTGCGGTCAGCAATTTTTGCCGCAGAGCCTCTGGTATCATGTGAGGTAAATGCTCGGTATAGGGGCAAAAATAGTAAGAAGCATTTTTTTGTCTGTGGCTATCAAGATGAGAAGGGAAAAAGACCAGGTCTACAGATTTATCCGCCTGCAACCATTTTATGTGCCCCAGAGCTATTTTAACCGGCAGACAGGTTTCAGCTGACTGCAGTTTAACTCCGGCCTCCAGGGTTTCTGCAGTTGTCTCCGGAGAAACCTTCACCTGAAAGCCGAGAGCCTGGAAAAAGGTTATCCAGAAGGGCAGGAATTCCTGAAAGACGGAAGTTCTGGGCAGGCCCACAACCGGCTGTTTTTCCGCAGCCCCATTTTTCTGCAGCAGATTTTCTATGAAGTTGTTCCGCCATTGAATTGGGTTAAAGGGAGAGGGAACACGAAGTTCAGCAGCAGACTGGGAAGTGTATCTTTCACAGATGTCGCCGAAGTAGACGTTTTCTGAGCCAGAGCTAATTCTGACGACTTGACAGCGGTTGGCGCATTGCTGACATTCAAAGCTTTTCAGCTCAAAGGGCTTCAACCATTTTTGCTTTATTTCTTCAGTCCCGAGCGACTTCTTACCTGATTTTTTGACTTTTTCTTTAGCTTCCAGGGCCGCGCCGATGGCCCCGCTGAGGCGGTTGTAGGGATGGACTTTTATTTCCTTGCCCAGAAGTCGGGAAAAAGCCCGGACCACGGCCTGGTTGGAAGCTACTCCACCCTGAAAGACGATATGTTCTCCCACCGGCCTTCTTTCTACCACTTTTTCCAGATAATTTCTGGCTATGGAATAGGCCAGGCCAGCCACCAGGTCAGGCACGGGCTGGTTGGTGGCCGCGGCCTGCATTAGCTCTGTTTCCATGAACACGGTACAGCGGCTGCTCAGGTCATAGGGTTTCTCAGAAAGTGAGGCCAGTCTGGCAAAATCTTTTTCCACCCTCAGCCCCAGCTGAGCAGCCTGCTCTTCCAGAAAAGAACCGGTTCCGGCAGCACAGATTTTGTTGAGGTTAAAATCTATCACTTTTTTGTTCTGCACCTGGATGTATTTGGAATCCTGACCACCAATCTCAAAAATGGTGTCAACTTCAGGAAAGAAAAAGCAGGTGCTGCGCATCTGACAAGTGATTTCATTCTTGATGACATCAGCCTGGAGAAGTTTGCCCGCGAGATAACGGCCGCTGCCGGTAGTTCCTATGCCCAGTAATTCTAACCCGTCAGGACATCTGCTGAGGATTTCTTCAAACCCTTCTTTTAACACTTCCAGGGGTTGTCCGCGAGTCGGCAGGTAAACAGCCGTCAGAACGCGGTTTTCTTCATCCAGAAGGACCAGGTCAGTGCTGACCGAGCCGATATCAACTCCCAGGTAGGCCCTGACTTTTCCTTTTAGCACAGAAACCGGCTCCTGGCTCTCGGCCGGCGGCATCTGCCCCAGAGAAGGTAAGCTGGAAGAAAATTCTTGCTGTCTGGGTTTTGCTTCTAAAAGAAGCCTGTCCGCTGGCACGGCTGTTCTGTTGCTGGATTCTTTCAAGCCGATAAGAGCTGCCCCCAGAGCTGGAATAAACGGTGAATACTCACCGTAAAGAAGGTCCTGTTTGTTTACCTCCATAACCTCGCGGAAAGCCCTCATCAGCCCTGGATTCCTGGTAGTACAGCCGCTGATAACCACGGGAAGAGGCAGGGGTTTTCCTTTCAGCAGGGAAGAAGCTACGGACCTGACCAGAGCCTGACAGACTCCGTAGGCAATTTCTTCCACGGGTGTACCTTTTTGCTGGAGATGAATCATGTCTGACTTGGCGAAAACACTGCACCGCCCGGCCAGACGGGCACCCTTTTTAGCTTTTTCAGCCAGAGCAGAAAATTCGCTGAGAGAAAGTTTCAAGCGGTGAGCCTGTTGCTCCAGGAAAAGTCCGGTCCCCGCCGCACATCTTTCGTTGAAAGCGAAATCCAGAATTTCTGGCGTTTCCGGCTGGTTGTTTGCAGGTTTAATCCGCACCCAGCGGGCATTCTCGGCTCCGATGTCAAAGACGCTGGCAGCTTCCGGAAACAGCCGGAAAGCGCCGTGAGCCAGGGCCGTGATTTCGTTCACCGGCAGAAAATTTTCGCTCAGCTGCAGGCCGTATTGTCCGTTTCCGGTTACCGCTAGGTAAAAGCTCCGGTCAGGGAAACGAGCCACCATCCGGTTGATGATTTCCTGGAAGGAGTTCCACAGCTGACCTTGAACGGTCTGTTCTTCTCGGTCTAAAAGTTTTCCCGTTTGGTCCAGTATGACCGCTTTTATTGTCCGGAGACCCAGGTCTATACCGAGTGATAGTTTTTCCATACAGGACCTCCTTGGTTCAAGATCAGTTGAATCTCAGGAGAGGACCTTAAGCAATCGGTATTCAGGTTCAAAGACCAGTTTTTTAGGCTGAATAGCCACGGACAGGGGTATTAGTTCTATGCTTTCGTCACACTTAAGACTGACGCATTTGTCAGTTTCTCCGGCCAGGAGGGCTTCCACCGCCGCATTTCCCAGCTTGGCGCCGAGGAGCCGGTCAATGGCGGTCGGTCTTCCGCCGCGCTGAATGTGGCCAAGAACAGCTATCCTGGTTTCCAGGCCAGTGAGCAGGCTTATGGCGGTGGCCACATCCTGGGCTTTAGCTTTTCCTTCGGCCACGATGACAATCCAGCTTACTTTCCCCTGAGCATTTCCGGCCTGGATTTCACGGCAAATTTCCGTCAGGTCAAAATCCTGTTCTGGCAGGATGACATCTTCACAGCCACCAGCCAGAGCTACCTTCATGGCGATGTAACCGCAATCCCGGCCCATGACCTCCACGACGAAAATTCTTTCTAAGCTGGTAGCCGTATCTCGAATTTTATCCAGGGCATCAAGAGCCACGTTAACGGCCGTGTCGGCACCCAGGCAGCGGTCAACCTGGTTGACGTCATTATCAATGGTCGCTGGCACACCTATCACTTTTATTCCGTACTGACTGGCCAGCACATGAGCTCCGGTAAGCGAACCGTTTCCCCCGATGACCACCAGCCCATCCAGTTTGTTTTCTTCAATGGTCTTCAAGGCCTTTTTCTGTCCTTCTTCAGTCAGAAACCTTTCCGAGCGGGCTGATTTCAGGATGGTGCCTCCCAGGTTGATGATGCCTGAGACAGATTTGCGGTCAAGCGGACGCAGGGTTCCGTCAATCAGGCCGTCGTATCCTTTGATTATTCCATAAACCTCCACCCCATGACTTGCTGCTGTTCTAACGACACTTCTCAGAGCAGCGTTTACCCCGGCACAATCCCTGGTGATGACGCCAATTCTTTTGATCATGGGAATTACCTCTTCTTAAATTTTACAAATAATATCAGAAGAAGAGCTCACTTTAAAGGGTGTCCGCAGTACGGACAGTAATAAAAATCTTTGTCCACCAGACGACCGCAAACCGGGCAAACTTGGGGCCCAGTAGAACTTGGGGGGCGGAAGGATGGGTCGGAAGTCAGCGGGCCAGAGCTGGCGGATGTTTCCCTGCTTTCCCAGCCGCAGTTTTCACACAGGTAAAAAGGCGGTCCGCTTTTTACCCGGGCCACAGGAATGAAAAACAGGTTCAGATAATGGTCAATTCTTACTTGGAATAAAGAACTTCGGCCGCATCTGGGACAGACCAGCGGCTGGTCGTTTAATTTTTTAAGTTTCGGGGTAATTCCTCCAATAAAGAAGAACATTTTTTAACCTGTATCTTCGCCCATAACTTTAGGTGACTTTTATTTTAGCATTAATTCTAAGAAAATAATTTCTAAAAATCTTTAGGTTCGGTTTTTTTAAAAGAATAACTCTGACTATCAGCGGCTTCTCTCGGCTTCTTTATTTTCCTTTCATGTATTCCATGAATTCTTCTGCTCGGGCTGGTGGCTCGGTCCAACAGCTAACCAGCCAGACGCTCAGGAAAGAGAGAATGAATGCCGGTACCCATTCAGAAATCAAATTTTTAAGCGCCGGAATCAGGTACCAGATTATTTCCGTCAGGCTGCCGACGAGAATCCCGCTTATGACACCGGCTTTGGTGGTCTTTTTCCAGTAAAGAGAGAGCAGAATGGCTGGACCGAAAGCCGCGCCCAGGCCACCCCAGGCAAAAAGTACCAGGTAGAAAACCAGTTTGTTAGCGTAAGCGGCAAAAAGCAGAGCCACCAGAGCCACCACCAGAGTGAAGATACGGCTGATTAACACTAACTTTTTTTCAGAAACCTGTTTGTCTTTCAGGAGTATTTTCTGGTAAGCATCCCTGACCACGGCCGAAGAAGCCACCAGCAGCTGAGAGGAAGCTGTGGACATAATGGCAGCAAAGATGGCGGCGATGGTCAGGCCGAAGAGAAAAGGATGAAGATGCTGAGAACCGAGCAAGGGATAGACGTTTTCCGGGTCATGGTTGGGCAGGTTAGCCACGTCCCGGTAAAAGGCCCGGCCAGCCAGACCGATGAAAATGGCGCCCCAGGCCATCAAGACATTCCAGATGGTGCCAATCAGTCCGGTTTTATTCAGTTTTTCCGGGTCATCAATGCTCATGTATTTGTTAAGAATATGAGGATTTCCTGGAGAACCAAAGCCGATGCCGAGATAGCTGATTAAAGCTCCGACGGAAATGGAAAAGGTATCAAGATAACCGGGGGAAACATCTTTCAGGGTGTTAAAAAGTTTTCCCAGACCGCCAAAATGGACGATGGCAATGATGGGCAGTATCATAAGGGCAAAAATCATGAAAAAAGCCTGTAGAGTGTCTGTCCAGCAAACGGCCATGAACCCACCCAGCACGGTGTAAAAGATGACGATTCCGGCGGTGATCAGAATACCCTGCAGCGGCGTGAGGTTGAAGCTGGCAGCCAGGGATTTACCACCGGCGTTGAATTGAGCGGAAACATAAGCAGTCATAAAAATCAGTATGGGAATCAGAGAAAACACCCGGAGCAGGTGTTTGTGGTCTTCAAACCTTGATTCCATGTAATCCGGGATGGTGATGTCGCCCATTTTGCCGGTAAAATAGCGCAGCCTTTTTCCAGGAAAGATGAACATAAAAAGTTCCACCACAATGTAACCAACCACCGCCCAGACGGCGGAAACTCCCCTGGTAAAAGCCAGGCCAGAAACGCCAATTAACAGCCAGGCCGAACGCCCGGAAGTCACGGCCGAAAGGGCCACGACAAATGCTTTCATTTTCCTTCCACCAAGGAAAAATTCGCCCAGACCGCGAGAAGAAAACCTGACGGTGATTAGGCCCACAGAAACCATCATCAGGACATAGATTAAAAATGCCGACAGAGCCCAGAAATTGGTATGAATGCTTAACGCAGACATTATCTACCTCCTTTTTTATAAGCCAGGATAAAAGCCAGGAGGAGAATGGCTGCTGGCAGGATAAAAAGTCCGAAAATGGTTGATAACATGTTCACCTCCCTGAGAAAAAATAAAATATCATACGGCTGGCTGAGGTGCAATTAAATTTCTTTTCTGGATTATGCGGCTTATTTATGCTATCTATAAACCTTAAAAAAACAGGAGGTCTTTATGAGGAACAGGCAAATGATAATCATTAATTCTCTTATCTGTCTCCTTTTGCTGGTGTTTGTTTTTTCTGCCTGTAAAACCCGGGTCGGGGAGAAAATTATTTATCCCCAGACCAAGAAGGTTCAGGTGGTAGATGATTATTTTGGCACCAAAGTTCCCGACCCTTACCGCTGGCTGGAAGATGACAATTCTGAGGAAACAAAAAAATGGGTGGAAGAGCAGAATAAGTTGACTTTCAGCTTTCTGGAGAAAATACCTTACCGGGAAAAAATAAGAGAAAGGCTCAAAGATATCTACAATTATCCCCGCATGGGACAGCCTGTCCGGGCGGGAGAGTATTATTTCTTTTACAAGAATGATGGGCTGCAGAACCAGTCCGTGATTTATTACCAGAAAGGTCTGGACGGCAAGCCGGAAGTCTTTATTGACCCCAACGCCCTTTCACCTGACGGCACCATCAGGATTAACCTGGCTGGCTTTTCTCCTGATTTTCGCTATGTGGCCATCAGCCGCTCCGAAGCTGGCTCGGACTGGTCAGAAATCAGGGTGATGGAAATTGCCAGCAAAAAAGAGCTGCCCGACCGCATTCAATGGGTAAAATTTTCTGGCGCTTCCTGGTACCAGGATGGCTTTTTCTACTCCGGGTATGATAAACCGGCTCCTGGACAGGAGTTAAAAGCCCGTAATGAATTCCAGAAGGTTTTTTACCATAAACTCGGACAGCCCCAGGAAAAAGACCAGCTCATCTACGAAGACCGGGAGCATCCCCTGCGCTATTTCAACCTGGGTGTGACTGAAGACCAGAAGTACGCCATCCTGGAAGTCTCGGCCGGAACTTCTGGAAATGAAATATACTGGAAGGACCTCAGTCAGAAAAAATCGGAATTCCAGCTTTTAATTCCCGGCTTTGAGAATGATAGTGAAGTAATTGACAACCTCGGGGATAAGTTTCTTGTGCGCACCAACATAGGAGCACCTAACTACCGGCTGGTGCTGATTGACCCGAAGAAGCCAGCCAGAGAAAACTGGCAGGAAATTCTTCCGGAAAAACCGGAAGTGCTGACCGCCGCGGCCACGGCCGGTGGCTATGTTTTTGCCACCTACCTGCAGGATGCCCACACCATGGTCTATCAGTACCGGCCTGATGGCAGCCTGGTGCGGGAAATAAAATTACCGGCCATTGGTACGGCCTCGGGTTTTGGCGGCTGGCGTGATGATAAAATCATTTTCTACACCTTTAATTCTTTTAACTATCCTCCAACCATCTATAAATACGACTTGGAAAGCGGGCAATCAGAAGTTTTCGTCAAACAGCAGGTAAAGTTCAACCCGGAAGATTTTGAGGTGAAACAGGTTTTCTACAACAGTAAGGATGGGACGAAGGTTCCTATGTTCATAGTCCACAAGAAGGGGCTGGTGCTGAACGGCAAAAACCCCACTTTCCTGACCGGCTATGGCGGGTTTAACATCAGCCTGCTGCCAGCCTTTAATCCTTCCATCGTCCCCATCCTGGAAAACGGTGGAGTTTTCGCCCAGCCTAACCTCAGAGGAGGAGGTGAGTACGGGGAAAACTGGCACCGGGCGGGTATGCTGCAGAACAAGCAGAATGTTTTTGATGATTTTATCGCCGCGGCTGAGTACCTTATCCGGGAAAAATATACCTCACCAAAGTATCTGGCTATTTCCGGTGCCTCTAACGGCGGTTTGCTGATCGGCGCCGTCATGACTCAGAGGCCGGAGCTGTTCGGCGTGGCCTTCCCGGCTGTCGGCGTGCTGGACATGCTCAGGTATCACAAGTTTACCGTGGGCTGGGGCTGGGTGGTGGAATATGGTTGTAGCGATAACGAAGAACAGTTCAAATACCTGATTAAGTATTCGCCGCTTCATAACATCCGGGATGGGGTTTGCTATCCAGCTACCATGATTACCACGGCGGACCATGATGACCGGGTGGTGCCGGCCCATTCTTTTAAGTTTGCTGCTACTTTGCAGGAAAAACAGGCCTGCGATAACCCGATCCTCATCCGCATAGAAACCCGTTCTGGCCATGGCTCCAGCAACATCACCAAAGCCATTGATGAACTTACTGATAAGTATGCCTTTATGTTCTACATCATGGGAGTGAAGCCGATTTACCGCTGATTTAAATTCGTGCTTTTAGGGTGTAAAAAAGGCTGGCCTGAGGCGCTCAGGCCAGCCTTATCTTTTTTTTCGCAGGGAGGTTCTATTTTTTTATTTTTTTTCTCTTTTTTTGAACTTTTCCAGCAGCTCAGTGTAACGGTTGCTGAGGTCGGTTTCCTGACCTTCAATGAATACTTTCTCAATGGTGGTGCCGAGTTCAAGAATATCTCCTGCTGCCAGCACGATGTTAGCCAGCTTACCTTTTTCCAGGCTGCCCATGTCCTTATCAACGCCGAAAATCTCAGCCGGGTAGATGGTCACGGCTTTAAGCGCTTCTTTCCGGTCCAGCCCGAAGGCGGCAGCTTTTGCCGCATGGTAGGGAAGGTCCTTGGCCGCGGAAGAACTGGAAGAAGAAAAAGCAATTTTTACTCCCGCCTGGTTGAGGATTACTGGGTTGAGAAATAAAGAGTCGTAGCCCTCTTCCCAGAGCGGCGGCAGGTCGTAGAGTGAACCAATGATACAGGGAATTCCGGCTTTCTTGATTTCCCCGGCCACTTTGTAGCCCTGTTCTACGCCGTAAAAAATGGCTTTTATTTTTTCTTCCTGGACGAATTTTATGGTTTGCAGTATGTCTTTATCAGCGTGGACGGAAAAAATCACGGGCAGTTCACCTTTGACCACCGGCAAAAGGAATAAACTGGTTTCGTCCAGGTCCGGGGGTGAAATCAGCAGGTTCTGGCTGGCATAATCTTTTCTTTTTTCATACATCCGGGCGCGATGGAAAAGTTCTTTAAGCTCAGCCAGAGCTTTCTCCGTGGAAACGGCCGCTTGTCCCCCCATGCCCATGAAGCTGCGGCGCCCACCTCTGATGCCTGGAAGTTCAACCACCAAAGCCAGGCTTTCTTTGATAACCATTTCCCGGTTGGTCCAGCCGTTAAGTTTTACGAGCGTAGCCTGGCCTGAAATTAACCCACCGGTAGGAGCCACCACGGCGGCTACGATGCCGTTAGCCCGGGCGATGGGAATGTGCATGGAATCATAACGCAGAGCCTCTATGGCTTTAACCTGAGGGTTAATACGGCCGGTTTCCCGGTTATCCACCGTTGCTGCCACCCCGCTTATCTCCACCAGCCCCAGGGAAGAATAGCTGTCAATGAGCCCCGGGTAAGCAGTCAACCCCTGGCCGTTGATGATGGTGGTGCCTTCAGGTAAGGAAACCTTTTCGCCTACGGCCTCAATGCGGTTTCCTTTGATAAGTATGGTGCCCGATTTTATCTCGTTGCCTGTGACCGGCACAATGTGCACTCCGGTAATGGCCAGAAGTCTTTCAGAAGAAGAGTCTTCCGGGCTGGCCAGAGAGGCTGAGCTCAGAGTGAGAAATCCCAAAAAGCCAAGAATGAGAACCAGAAAATAGGTCAGAATGGTTTCAGGCCTGTTTCTCATGTCAGTTGCCTCCTTTCTTAGCGGCCGCTGCTTCCCGTTCTTTGATTATCTCGTCCCGGTCAAAGTAAACTTCTCCTTCTATGATAGTCATATCGCAGCGGGTGTAGGCGCTCATAGGGTGTTCAGTAAACAGCGCCAGGTCGGCCTGTTTTCCAACTTCTATGCTACCCACGTACTTGTCCACTCCCAGCTGTTTGGCGGCGTTGATGGTAATGAGTTTAAGAGCCTCATCAGGAGTTAAACCGTACTTAACGGCTTTCCCGGCCTCATTAAAAAGCCGGCGAATTCTTTCTCCACTGTCGGAATTGATAGAAACCAGAAGGCCTCGCTTGGTGCAGTAAGCGGCGTTGTAAGCGATGCCTTCCGCTGCTTCCATCTTGTAGGCCCAGCTGTCTATGAACACAGAAATTCCCACGCCCGCGGCCAGAAGCTCATCAGTTATTTTGTAGGCTTCCCAGGCATGCTCAAAAGCTCCGATTTTAAAATTAAATTCTTTAGCCAGGTTCAGAAATTCAATCATCTCCGTGGCTACGTAAGCATGGCACCTGGCCAGAAGTTTACCACGCAGGAGGTCGGCCAGGACTTCCAGCCTGAGGTCTTTTCTGGGTGGGAGTAAATTAGCTGGCGGGTTTTTTGCCCGACTAAGTTTTTCGTATCTTTCCCACTCGGCCAGGTACTCTTTTGCCCGAAGAAGTTCCCGGCGGATGATGGCGTTAGCCCCCATCCTGGTGGCTGGATAGCGCTGGGGTCGACCTGGCAAAAGAATGCGGTTTGACTGTTTGACGTTTTCTCCGAGAGCAAATTTCAGCGTCGGGTAAGCTTCTTTGACTATGAGTTCTTCAGATGGTTTGCCCCATTTGAGTTTAAGCACAACGTTCACTCCACCGATGGGGTTAGCACTTCCGTGCATGGTGTGGACCATGGTCACACCGCCAGTCAGAGCCGTAAAAATAGAAGTATCATCGGGATTAATGACGTCTGCCATGTTGACTTCCGGGGTGATGGCCTCAGTGCCTTCGTTTGTACCGGAAAGAGCGATGTGGGTGTGAGTGTCAATGATGCCGGGAATAAGGTAACGTCCGTTGGCCTCTATAACTCTGGTTCCGGCCGGGGCTGTCAGGTTTTCACCGATTTGTTTGATGAGCCCGTTTTGGATGAGCACATCTCCTTTAAGCTCGCCTTTGGTTACAGTTAAGAGATGAGCGTTTTTTATCAAAAGGTTACCGCCTGCCTGGAGCAGGGGAACGGCCGAGCCCAGGAAAACCAGGAGAGTCAGAATTAGAAAATTTATTTTTATCAGGTTTATCTTTCTCACGTTCATTGGCCTTTCTCCTCATAATTGAAAAGAATGCCGTCAACCAGAACTTTAACCACTCTGGTTTTATCCTCAAACAGCGGCCCGCGGGTGAGGATAAGGTTGGCTATTTTGCCTTTTTCAATGGTCCCCAGCTGTTTTTCCAGGCCGAGGATTCTGGCCGGTTCCACCGTCAGCGCCCGCAGGGCTGTTTCCGGCGACAATCCACTCTTTATGGCTAACTGGACATTTTTCAGGAAACTGGAGTCAGTTAGGCCGAAGCTGGTCAGAGCGAAGCTGATGTTTTCTTTTTGCAGGGAGGCGGCATTGGCCGGGTATAATTCGCTTTCCGCTTTTTTCCGGGCGGCTTCTCCCTGCTGGGCGAAAAGACTGGTAGCCGGAGCTCTGAAGTCCAGAGAAACCAGTAAGGGCAGGCGAGCCTGTTTTATGACTTCAATTACCCGCCAGGCTTCGTTAGCGCCGGTCAGGATTCCGTTTAGCTGGAATTCTTTGATTATCTTCAGGGCCCGCTTTATGTCTTCCTGATTATTACACTGGAAGACCACAGGTTTTTTATCCACCACAAAAGGGACCAGAGCTTCCAGAAAGGGGTCATATTCCGGCCTCTTAAGTCCTGCAGGAGAAGCGAGGTATTTTTTCCAGTGCTGGGCGTAATGCTGGGTGTCGTAGAATTTTTGCCTGATGAAAGCCACCGTGCCCATCAGGCTGGAAGGATAAACGCCTCTTTCCGTGGTAAAGTTGAGGTGCAGAGCCCAGGGTTGCTTGATAACCATAGGGTTAAGATTTTCTCCGTTGAGGTTAAGGACAACACTCTGGCCCTGAAAAATGCCCCGGTTGGGAGCCACAACCACCGTAGTTATTCCCGCCCGGTGGTAGGCTTGAACCGTTGTTAATTTTGGCTTCAGTCCTTTTAGAACCAGAAGGTCAGGGTATTCCTGGGGTTCGGACGGCTGAAGAAAGGAGCTAAAGTAATCTTCCGGATTTTGGGGCTGGTCCTGTTCTTTTACATCCAGGAAAAGGTTGGTGTGAGCAGAAATCAGGCCCGGGTAAGCGGTGAGCCCTGAAGCCTCTATGACCTCAGCATCAGGTGGAACAGGAATCTTTTCCGCTGGCCCCACGGCTTCAATCAAACCATCCCGGACGATGATCTTTCCTTTTTCAATTGTCTGTCCAGGGGCCGTAACAATCCGGCAGTTGAGGAGAGCATAGGCTGGTTTCACCTCCGCCTGAGCTCTCGGCGTAAGAGAGGCAACAAAAATAGCCGTGAGCGCCAGAGCAAGCGCCAGACGGCCTAACTTAAATTTTAGCTTTTTGCTGACAGCACGCATGGGCCTCCTTTATTTTGCTTGATTAGATTATTTTGTCTGAAATAAAAATTCCCCCGAATTATTAACAGGGTGGATAAAAAGAGCGAGAAAGGGAAACTGCCTGTCTTCGGCGGGCCAAGAATTATCGGTGTCGACATCCTGGTATGGTTAAGATAAAATATCTTATTTCACCGAGAACAAAATTTGCAAGAACTTTTTGAGCGAGCTGAGGGAAGACTATCTGGCTTCTTTTGGCCGTCAAAAATTTCTACTCTTGTTCTTGTATTTGAGCCGCTTTAAAGTTAAAATTCAAAGTGAATAATTTTGGCGGTAGTTGAGGAGAAAAACATGAAAAGAAAAGTAATTTCCCTGTTACTGGTTCTGGTTTTGAGTTTAAGCGTTTCAACTATGGCCCAGACGAAAAAATTTGGTCTGGGTATAATCCTGGGAGAGCCCACGGGCGTGATTTTTAAATACTGGACTTCCCCAACGACAGCTTTTGATGTAGCTGGTTCCTGGAATTTTGTGGGAGAAAATTCTTTTCATCTTCATGCCGATTACCTTTTTCACAATTATGACCTTTTTAAAGTGGATAAGGGAAAGCTTCCTGTTTATTACGGGATTGGTGCCAGACTGAGCCTTGAGGACCGAACGAGGTTTGGCGTCAGAATACCTGTGGGCCTGAGCTACATGTTTGACAAGGCGCCCTTTGATATTTTCCTGGAAATAGGTCCGGTGTTGGACCTGGTGCCAGCTACTGAATTCAACATTCTTGGTTTTATTGGCTTCAGGTATTATTTTTAAAGTTTAATAAATTGACGTTTTTAATTTTGGTTTAGTTCTGATTAATCAGGTCAAATAGTCTAGTACAACACTATCAGGATAAATTTTTCCGGCTCTAAAGTCAGAACACTTATACGGAATTTCCTGCCAGCCAGAAAAGGTTTTTAAGGAAAATCAATTCAGACGAGCTGGAGATAATTCATAAAACCGGGTTGGTTTGATTCTTTCCTATTTTATTTTTCCCAGGCTTTATGCTGGCCCTTAATTTTCTACCGGAAGCGCCATAAAATCCCATAGTTGACAGATAATATTTTTTTAATTTTTTACGGCAGGCACGGCCGGTCTTGATAGTTTCTCTAAAAAAGTGTATTAAAAGAAAACTGCCACGGAAAAAATTTTTTGACTGGAGAGCTTAGATGCTGTCCTTAGCGGAAAAAATAATTCTCAGCCTGGTGGTCCTGGGGACCATCGTGATATTCTTTATCCCGGTAATAAAGAAGATAATCATTCTCACCCGCTGCCGGCCTGAATACAGAGGAGATTCTCTGCTCCGGAGATTTTTTTACGTTATTTTTCGGGTTTTCCTCCAGCTGTGCACTCTGCGGGATGAAAGGGTGTTCACCGGGCTGGCTCATGTTTTGATTTTTTATGGAGCCCTGGCTTTTGACACCATGACCGTTAATCACATCCTTGAGGGCTACCTGAAAGGCTTTTTTATTTTTGGCGATACTTTGTTTGGCCGTATTTTTTCCGCTTCAGTTGATTTGTTTGTGCTGACCGTGCTGTTCGGCGTGGTTTTCTTGGCCGTAAAACGTTTTGTCTTTAAACCGCGAGCTTACAATACCTCGGCAGTTGATTCCGCTTTAATTTACGGCCTGATTACCCTGGCCACGCTGACTTATCTTTATTATGAAATTATTTTTGTGGCTCTTCACCCTGGAGAAGCGCGCTGGGCCTGGTTGAGTCAGTTTTTAGCCAGCCGGCTGGGTTTGTTCTCGGCCGCCCTGCCGGCGCTTGAAGTCCATCTTAAAATATCCTACTGGTTGCACACCCTGGTAGTTTTTTCTTTTATTGCCTACGTGCCGCATTCCAAGTATTTTCATCTTTTTGCCGGACCGGTAAACCTTTTCTTCCGAAACCTTGGCCCTTCCGCCACGGTCAGAAGCATCAACCTGGAAACGGCCGAGAATTTCGGTGTGGAAAAAGCCACGGATTTTACCTGGAAAGACGGTCTGGATGCCTTTTCCTGTGTAGAGTGTGGCCGCTGTCAGGATGTCTGCCCGGCCTTTAACAGCGGGAAAAAACTTTCGCCCAAGTTAATCATCTACCACCTGGAAAAACATCTGCTGTCCTCTTACCAGGCGATTAAAAACCGGCGGGCCGAAGACTTGAAGCCACTGGTGCCTGAGGTCTTCAGCGAAGAAGAAATCTGGGCCTGTACTACCTGCGGCGCCTGTCTGCATGTCTGTCCTTTCAGTATTGAACATCCCTCAAAACTGCTGGACTTGAGGCAAAACCTGGTCCTGGCTCAGGGGCGCATACCGGCTGAGCTGCGCAGCTTCTTCCGTAACCTGGAAACTCAGTCTAACCCCTGGGGGCTGGCGGCTTCTGGCAGGTCCGATTGGGCAAAAGACTTGAAGGTCAAAACGGTGGGTGAGGCGCCTCAGGCAGAATACCTGCTCTGGGTGGGCTGCTTTGGTTCCTTTGATGAGCAGGGACGAAAAATGGCCCGAGCCATGGTCAAGGTGCTGCAGGCAGCCGGGGTGGATTTTGCCATTCTGGGCCAGGAAGAAAAATGCTGCGGCGATTCGGCCCGGCGTCTGGGCAACGAGTATCTTTTCCAGGCCTTAGCTCAGGAAAACATGAAAGCCTTGGCTAAATACCGGGTAAAAAATATCATCACTTTCTGTCCGCACGGCTACAATACTTTAAAAAATGAGTATCCGGCTCTTGTTGATTTGCTGGGCGTGTTCAGCGAGGAAGAGAAGAAAATTTTAAGGTCGGTGCGGGTTATCTCGCACGTTGAATTTTTGGCCAGGCTTTTGCAAGAAAAACGGATACCTCTAACTAAAGTTGTCAGCGAAACTTACACTTATCACGACGCCTGCTATTATGGTCGGCATAACGGGCTTTTTGACGAGCCGCGAGAAGTGCTTAAAGAAGCGGTGAGCGGTAAACTTAAGGAGCTTAAGAATTCCAGGGAACACAGCTTTTGCTGCGGTGGTGGCGGTGGTTTGATGTGGCTGGAAGAAAAACCTGAGCAAAGGGTTAATCATCTGCGGGCTGAAGAAATAATCAACAGTCAGGTACAGATGGTGGCCACTTCCTGTCCCTTCTGTTTGACCATGCTTCAGGATGGTCTGCGGGACAAGGGAGCAGAGAAGGTTAAAGTTCTGGACGTGGCCCAGATTCTGGCGGAAGGAATGAATCGTGAGCGCGAATGATTCGACCTGGTTTTGATATTTGATCTTCTATGTTGACTGGATTCCTGGTATCAGGTTGGGATAGAAGAATAAAGGCGAGTTGCAATAATATATTGAGCAATCTTAAATAATCCCTTCTAAGGGGGTTTGGATGGGGTCCATTAAAAATCAATTAGAAAATTTTAAGCCCGAGTTCAAGATAAACGTTTTGAGAAGAATTCTTCAAGTAGTCTTCTCTCTCTTTCTTATGGCTGCCATTCTCTTTTTGTCTTCTGGAACCTGGTGCTGGCTCTTTGCCTGGATTCTACTTGGTGTTTCTTTGCTTATCATTGTTGCTAATTCTTTTATTCTTCCACCTGAACTTATCTCTGAGCGTGGTCAGAAAAAGCAGAATGTGGAAAAATGGGATAACGTTATTACCAGGCTGATTATTTTACCCTGGCTGGCAATATATTTGATATCCGGCCTGGATTACCGTTATCGTTGGTCATCTGAGATTTCTCTCTCTATTCGTTTGATCGGGCTGGTTATCTATATTTTGGGCAATGCTTTAATCACTTGGGCCATGGTTTCTAATTTTTATTTCTCTACTGCAGTTCGTCTTCAGTATGAAAGGGGACATAAAGTTTCAAATACGGGGCCTTATGCCCTGATACGCCATCCAGGCTATCTCGGAATGATGGTTTATCATCTGGCTACCCCGATAATCCTTGGGTCAATCTGGGCTCTGATACCAGCCTTCCTGACAGTGGTTTTGTTTATCATCCGGACCATTTTGGAAGACCGAACCTTGAAAGCCAAGCTGGAAGGATATAAAGAATATGCTGAAAAAGTGAAATACCGGTTGATTCCTGGCCTCTGGTAAAACTTTTCTTTTAGGACTATAGTCTTCAGCGATCAGCTGTAAAATAAGGCTCAATTTGAATCTGGCCAAGGTTGTGGGCCTTAGGCAGTTGTTCATTGGGCCAGCTTGCCATCGCTCCTGAAATCAGCTATAAATACTATAGTGCGCCTGTAGCTCAGTTGGATAGAGCGACGGACTCCGGATCCGTAGGTCGCGCGTTCGAATCGCGCCAGGCGTACTTTTTCCCTTCATCAGGGCATAAAATGAACAAACGGCCCGAAAGAAATTCTGGTTCTTCTGTTTATTTCCTTATGGTGCTTCTTGTTCTGGTCTTTTGTGCCTGGCTGGCAGGGGGCGGGTTAGCGGCTGAGATTCAAGCTGTAAAAGAAAGCAAAAATCTTGCTTCTTCTCAGACGGCCCAAACGCTCTACCGGGTTCTCAAGGTTCTGGACGGTGATTCACTGCTTATTGATAAGATAGGTGAAGTGCGGTTAATCGGTGTGGACACGCCAGAAATGTACCACCCAACAAAGCCAGAGCAATACTTTGCCCGCGAAGCTTCGGATTTTGTCCGCAAGCAGGTTGAGGGCCAGCTGGTTAGGCTGGCTTTTGATGAAGAACGCTTGGACAAGTACGGCCGCACCCTGGCCTATATTTACCTGCCAGATGGCCGCTGCCTCAACGAAGAAATAATCAGGCAGGGTTATGGTTTTGCCTTGACCAGGTTTCCTTTTCGTTATAAGAAAAAATATAAACAGCTGGAAGAGGCCGCTAAGAAACAGGGGCTCGGGCTCTGGTCCAACGGTGGGCTGGAGGAGTACAGGTGGCTGCTGGCTCAGAAAACCGTTCCTTATGAGATATTGGAAATGGCTAACAACTGGTGGGGAATCAGGTATAAAGAATTTGTGAAGCTCAGGCTGGAGCTCAATGAGCTCAGTCAGGAGCTGAAGAACCTCCGGGTCTGGACCAACGAACTTTCTCCTTCGGACCTGGAAAAGAGACTTTTAGAAAATGGCTGGCGGAAAGTCAGGTAAAAAATGAACGGCAAAAAATTATTTTGGCTGGTGGTTCTGTTAGTTGTTGCCTTTTTGTTGAGCCGTGCGCCCACGGCCTTTGTTCAGGAGAAAATTATCAGCTATGACCAGGCAGATAAATTTATCAACCAGCTGGTGACGGTAGAAGGCACCATCATCAGAACCCATAATTCCGGGAAAGCCTGCTTTCTGAATTTTGACCCGGATTATCAGCACCACCTCAGCCTAATTATTTTCGCCTCAGATTTTCCCAAATTTCCTGCTAACCCGGAAAAATTCTACCTCAACAAAAAGGTCCGGGTGAGAGGCAGGGTAAAACTCTACCAGGGCCAGCCGGAAATCATCTTAAGTTCACCATCCCAGATTATTGTTCTGGAAGAGACCTCAGAGGCTAAACCGGGCAGCAGGTCGGCTATGACCGAAGAGCGTAAAGAAGCTCAAAAAAGTGCTTCTGGCAATCTGAATAAAGAATTGCCCTCAGAAAAATCAGCCGGCCGGGTAAAATCAGGCCAGAACGTGCCAGAGATTTCCTGGGAAGAAGCCGGGAATTACTACGGGCAGAAGGTCTGGGTCAGAGGCCGGGTGGTAGCAGCCAACAATACCGGTCGGGTTTGCTTCCTTAATTTTCACCGCAACTGGCGGCGGTATTTTACCGTGGTTATTTTTGCCAGCGCTTTTGACCGCTTCCCGGCGCCGCCGGAAAAATATTACCTGGGTAAGGAAATCAGAGTTATCGGGGAAATTAGGGAATACCAGGGAAAACCGGAGATTATCGTGGAAAGCCCCGAGCAGATAGAAATCATAGACTAACAGATAGAATTCAAATAGAATTCAGAGACCGAAGTGACTTTTTGCTGCCGACCGGTTCGCCGGTTGATTTTAAGCTTTTTTCTCTCTTTGAGCTTTTAGCACATAAGCCAGTGTTGGCCAACTTTGAGTTATTGAAGTCAACTTTAACTATTGCCCCTGAAAAGTTGTCTTTTTAGTAAATTTTCTGCTTAAACCTCAAGACCATACCTTGAGTTCAGGGACTGTTATTTAATTGGACAGGCGCGCTCGGGGTTCTTTTCGTAAAACCTCTGGTGGTAGTCTTCAGCCCGATAGAAGGTTTTAAAGGGCACGATTTCGGTCACCATCTTTTTACCGGAAAATTTTTGGCTCTGCTGCAGTTCGTTCTTTACCTTTTCGGCTGTTTGTCTCTGCTGTTCGCTATGGTAAAAAATGACTGAGCGGTAATTGGTACCAACATCAGGACCCTGGCGGTTTTTCTGAGTCGGGTCGTGGATGGCAAAATATTTTCTGAGCAGGGCTTCATAACTCAGGACTTTCGGGTCAAAAACCACCTGCACGGCTTCGGCATGTCCTGTTTTACCGGTACAGACTTCCATGTAAGTTGGGTTAACGGTCTGCCCGCCGCTGAAGCCAACAACGGTGGCTATCACGCCTTCCAGATGACTTAACTGGTACTCCACACCCCAGAAACATCCGGCGGCCAGAGTGGCCACTTCCGGGGCTTCTTTTAGGGCTTCTTCTTCGGGCTTGAAATTTAGAGCGGCAGAGTTTATGCAGAAATGTTTGCCGCTTGGTTTTGGTCCGTCAGGAAAAAGATGACCAAGATGTCCCCCGCACACTGCGCAACGAACTTCAATGCGGTGCGTGCCGAATGACAGGTCATCATGGTATTCCAGGAAGGCTTCGGAAAAGGGCTCTTTAAAGCTGGGCCAGCCCGTGCCGTGGTCATATTTATCTTCCGAGCGGAAAAGGGGAGTGCCGCAGGCAGCACAGAAATAAATTCCTTTCTCCCAGAAGTTGTTGTACTTACCGCTAAAAGCCGGCTCCGTACCTTTTTCAAACATGATACGGTACTGCTCGGGTGAAAGCTCTTTTTTCCAGTCTTCTTTGCTTTTGTTTAATTTTTTCACGTTGGCCGCTCCAAAGTTTTGTTTGGCAAGTTCACCGCTTCCCTGGTAGAAGAAAGCGTTCAGGCCTTTCCAGCCCGCCCATCCCAGAAGCAGGCTGATGGCCAGGATGATTATTTTCTGGTATAACCTGGTCAAGGTTTTTCTCCTGTTTAAAATCCTACTTATCCAGTATACATTAAATTGTTGCTTTTGGTGGGCAAAGGCGAAAAATATTTTTCCGCTGGGAGAGGATAAAAAAGAGCAAATTTTTGCTGAACCGGGTCCGGCAAATTGATAAAATAAAAACAAGGAGGCAAAGATGGCTAACGCGCTTAAGATGGTCATTCTCTGGGTTTTGACTTTAATCCTTTTCAGCCTGGTAGATGCGGTCTGGCACCTGGTAATTTTTGGCCGGGCTTATAAGGAAGATTTTAAACCGCTAGCGCTGGTGCAAGGTGAAAAGATAGTTTTCCGGAAGGTCTGGGGCTTTCTGGCTCAGCTTTTTCTGGTGAGCAGCCTTATCATTCTGGTGCTGATGAAGAACCCGGCCAGCCTCAAAGATTCTGTCATAATTGGTTTTCTGGTGGGAGTGCTGGCCATCACCGTTTACGGTTTTACCAATTATTCTCTGATGAAGGACTGGAGCTTGCGCCTGACGTTGCTGGAAGCTTTCTGGGGGCCAGTGCTCGGGAGCTGGGGCGGGCTGGTGGTGAGCTTTCTTTACCGCTGGCTTTTTAAGTAAAAAAAAGACAGCCGGTAAAGTTTTAAGTTGAATAAATTCCTTTAGGCTGCGTGGTAGTAAACTATACCCGGGCTTTTTCCTAAAAGCATACAGGGAAAAATAGGTCAGCTACCATAGGGATAAATCAGAAATAAGGCAAGAGTATAAATAAATACGAAAGACCAAATAATCAATCTCAAAGAGTTTAACCCTTATTATTTTAATAGCTGCCGCTTTTCAGCTAAAAAATTCATCACTGTGTTTAATTCCCGAAATGCTGATGAGGTAAATTAACTAACTAACTAACTAACTAACTACTTAATGATTTACAGGGCCGCGGCCTCTTTTGGGCGGCCAGGGGAAAAAGGCGCTGGTCACGGCCTTGTAGGCTTCGTAATCAGGGTTTCCCGCATATTTTTTCTCCAGCAGGGGAATACCTGACACCCGGGTCAGTAAAGTGGTAATAGTCAGGGGGCTGATGAGCCCGAGCCAGCCGTAAGACACATTAAGACCGATGATAAAAATTCCCCACCACATCAGGGCTTCACCAAAGTAATTGGGGTGCCGGGAATAGCGCCAGAGTCCGCTCTTGATAATGCGGCCCTTGTTGGCCGGGCCAGCTTTAAAGCGCTTCAGTTCCGCATCGGCTCTGGCTTCCAAAAGAAAGCCAGAGACCCAGACCAGTACCCCCAGAGAATCAAGCCAGGTCCAGCCGCCGCCCGCTGGTTGCCTGATAATGAGCAGGGCGGGCAAAATAATCAGGAACATAAAAAAGCCCTGGAGCAGAAAAATCTGGAAATAGCTGCGCAGCGGAAACCATCGTCCCCATTTCTGGCGCCAGTTGGCGTAGCGGAAATCTTCCGGTTTTCCTTTGTTTCTCTGGTAAATATGCCAGGAAAGGCGGAAGCCCCACACAGCCACCATGACCATAACCAGGACCTTACGCCCGGTTATCTGCTCGGGAAAACCAGGGCTGGTCAGCAGGGAAACCAGCAGCACCAGTAAAAAACCGGCACCCCAGGCGACGTCAACTATGGAAGCGTTTTTTTGGAGCAGGGAAAGGATAAAGACCAGGCTCAGGTAGATAAAAATGGTCAGGGCGGCGATTAAAAATATCTGGCCGGACATTTTTCATCCCCCTTGTTTTTGTTATTCAACATTTCTATTCCATGTTAACAAATCTGTCCGGACAAAAAAAGCCTTTAAGGGAAAAACCAGAAAGTAAGAAAAAAAAATCAGGATAAAAAGAAATTTAGTCCTTGGCCCCGGACCAACGGCTGGCCGGAAGTAAAAAATTATGGCGCTGTCGCCCAGACGTTTTTCCTCAGACGGCCGCCAAAAGTTATTTTAGCAGATGGATAATATATGAAAGATTATTCATATGAGAGGCAAATACCGACGGCACCTGGTCCGTTGTGCACGCCAATGACCGGGGCCACATCGGAGATAAAGGAAACTGACTTACCGCAAATTTTTTCTATTTCCCGGGCGTAGGCTTCAGCTCTTTCCGGGCATTTCACATGCACCACGGCAAAGGAATGAATCGGCTGCTGACGATGTTTTTCTTTAATCATCTTCAAAATTTTCCGGAAGCTCTGCTGGCGGCTAAAGGCTTTACCGGCGGCCACGGCCTTACCGTTAGCGTCTAAGGTGATTATGGGCTTGAGGTTCAGAATTTTAGCCAGAAGTCCCTTGGCTGCGCTAACTCTTCCTCCTTTGACCATGTACTTAAGCGTCCGGATATCAACCAAAATCTCGGTTTTTTTGACCAGGTCCTCAGCTAACTGAGCCAGCTGGTCCAGGTCTTTTCCTTTTTCCCTTTCTTGCAGCAGTCTTTTTACTATCAGGCCGTAAGCGCCGGAAATGTTTTTGCTGTCAATGATTTTTATTTTTTGGTCCGGGAATTTTTCCGCCGCCGTGCGGACCAGGTTGTAATAACCGGAAAGTCCGCTGGAAATAGTCAGAATCAGGATGGAGTCAAAATGGCTGCTCAGATAGGACAACCAGTTTTCCACCGTCTTGGCCGGGGGCACGGAGCTCCGGGGCAGGATTTCTTCTTTTTCCATCAGCCCGTAAAGTTTTTCTGGCGAGATGGTCAGTTTATCAAGGAAGACACTCTGGCCGATGTTGAAAGAAAAGGGGATAACCACCACCTGCTGGTCTTCCAGTATTTCCGGGGGCAGGTCGCAGGCAGAATCAACCACCACGGCCACCTGGCTTCTGGGTTTGAGGGCGATGCTGGCCTGCAGCTTCATGTCCTCGGCCTTGGGCTGCTGGATGGTAGCCAGTTCCCTAAGAGCATAAAAGAGCTCATCCGGCTGGTTGGTGTGTACATGAAAGCGAGCTTTTTTCTCTGAACCACCCACAATGGCTGAATCGCCAGCGGCCGTAACTACCTGTTTGATTTTTTCCAGGTCCAGGTTGTCTCCGGTTAACAGGGCTTCTGTGCAGTAGCGGTGAGTAATTTCCTCTCTGATTTTATGAGGTTTTTCCTGAAATTCCAGCTGTAGCAAATCCTCGCTGATGACATTCTTCAGGCTTCCGCGGCGGATAAAGTTAACCACACCTTCAATGAAATCAACAAACCCCTTAGCGCCAGCATCAACCACGCCGGCTTTTTTCAGGACGGCCAGTTTTTTGGGGGTTTCCTGGAGCGTCTGTCTGGCTTTTTCCAGGGAGTGCATCAACAGGTCGTGATAATCGGAAAAGCGGTGGCGGTTGCGGTAAACTTCTTCCGCCCATTCTCTGATGAGCGTCAGCATGGTGCCTTCCTGCGGATGGGCAATAGAGTTGTAGGCATAGCGAACGGCGTTGCGCACTGATTCGCCAAAACGCGCCGTGCTGACTCTTATCTCGCTGCCCAGCTCGCGGCTCAGGCCATAAATAAACTGAGCAAAAATCAAGCCAGAATTTCCCCGGGCGCCGGAAAGGGCGGCGTCGGCAATTGATTGTAGAGATTCTTTGATGGACTGGTGTGGCCTGGCCTGCTCCGCGATGGCCTTCATGGTGGAAGCCAGGTTGGTGCCTGTATCGCCATCTGGCACCGGGAAAACGTTTATTTTGTTGAGGTAAGCAAAATCCTTAAGGATAGCTTGACCGCCGGCCAGGAAGGCAAAATAAATCCTTCGGCCGTCCAGATATTTTATTTTCATGATAAAAATTGTTTCCTGTACAAAAGTTTACTCTAACATTCTACCAGAAGATGAGGCAGATTACCATGATTAATTAAATTTATTCTGGCTGACCGTTTCTAAGATGACGCGGCAGGTAAAACATGGACAGATGAGTTTGGCCGTCGTAGAACTTCAAAGAGCCTTTTACTTTCTCCTTAATTTTCCGGTCTATCTCTTCGGCTGTGACAAAGGGGTTCAAGGACTGTCGGCCGGCCAGGAGAAATCCCCAACTGCTGTCGTAGGAAGGGATGTAAGTCTGGTAAGTAAAAACACTGGGAAAAACCTGTTGCAGGTTTTTCTTTATCCAGTAGTGGTGTTCTTCTTGCCCGGGCTTGGTGGTTTCTCCCTGGGTGACCAGGAGGGCGTTGGGGTTCATCTTTTCAACCGCCAGGCGGTAGAATTCCGGGGTGTAAAGTCTGTAAGCCGGAGTGTCGGGGTAGGGTTCAGGTAAATCCATGACGATGAGGTCAAATTTTTCTTCAGTTTTCTGGATGAAATCCCAGCCATCTTCCAGGAACATCTTCACCCGCGGGTCTTCAAAGGCTCCGTCATGCCATTCCCGGAGGTAGGTCCGGGAGAATTCTATCATTTCGGCATCAATATCCACGGCCACGATGGTCAGGTTCTCGTATTTTAATAGTTCGCGAATGGTGGCTCCTTCGCCCACGCCCAAAAGCAATACCTTCTCCGGGTGGGGATGAAGAAGAACGGCCGGATGAATCAGAGCTTCATGGTAGATGAACTCATCCTTCTCCGTGGATTGAATTTTCCCGTCTATAATGAGACATTTTCCCAGGCTTTCCACCTCAATAATCTGTATCCTTTGAAAAGAAGAGTGATGGTCAACCAGCACCTGGCGCACACCAAAGCAGTGGAACTGGTCAGCGGCCGCCTGGTCGACAAACCACTGGGAAAAAAGCTTGTTAATCATGGCCTCCTCCTTTGTCTGTCTGAAAAGAAGGTTTTCTTCCGCTTTTCTCTCAGTGGGCAGAATGTCAGCAAAAAGGAATTAGATTGTGTATTAGACTTATATTATAAAAAAATTGTTCACTCTGGTAAATATTTTATCTCTGGGTTTTGAACGGCGGGGAGTTCTCCTTCCCTGGATAAGAATTAGGTCTGAGCCGTCTCGGCTTCCGTAAAGAAAAAACGTGGGGGCCCGGGCTTTAATTTCAGCCCTGTAGGTGCCTGCTCATCAGCCATTTTCCCTTTTATAATTCTCTTTTCTCCACGGCCAAGATTAAGGAGTCAGAGTTTTTGAAATCCGGAGAATACTCTCAGACTATAATGGCCGTCAAATCGGAAAATTGCCTCTTGTGCTACTGGCAGGGAAATAAGTGTTTTCTAAACAGGGAAATAAGGGTTTTCTAAATAGGTAAATTAATCAGTTGCTCACTGACTTACATCTAACTTAAATCGCTTTACCTTGCTATCTACAAATCATGGCCAGTTTACGTTGGCCAGCTGTAAACAAACGCTGCTCCGGCTAATTGTTGTGAGCCTTTTTACTTAAAAGATTTAGTTGATTAAGTATTCGCCGCTTCAGCGGATAATCTGGTAAATTTCTCTCCAGGAACGAATGCGGAGCAAGGCTCCCACCGGTTGTTCCAGCTTTTCAATGGTGGAGTCGTATTCCTGGATGTAAACATCTCGCTTGTAACTGCCCCCGGCTCGCTGTCTATCTCCGACCGTAACTGCCGTTCTGGCTTTACTGGCCATGACCAGGTAATCAATGGCCTGGCCCTGAGCGTTTTTCAGGGCACTGCCGCCAACCGGGACACCCAGTACGGGCTGGATGAAACGGGCGTACAGGCGACCGGGTTCACCCAGGTTCTGACAGGGGTCAGCTGTTTCAATGCTGCCTTTGAGAGTTGAGAAGTACACGATGTAGTCTGAAATGACCGGGTCAGCCCAGACTTTTTCTCCCGCGGTCAGAGCTCCTGTGCATTTATTTGCCGGAATACCTGTTTCCGTTGGATCGCCTACGTACCATTCCACGGCCGAAGTCCCGGTGGTTTTGCCGTCATCAATCAGGGCCACAAAGGAATATTTTCTGTCGGCGGGGGCCCGTTCATCCCCACCGGTGCCAAAATAAAGCCGCGGATAGTTAGAACCGGAAGTAGCTGCTCCCAGCCAGATGGCCGGCTTGGTGATGATGGGGTAGAGACAGCGGTCTGTATAAATTGTAGTCATTGACCATTTTGACTCATTTCCACCGCTGCAGTCAAGCTTCCACAGACGGCCGTCAAGGTCGCCAGTGTAGACATATTCTATGGTTCCGTCATTATTAATATCCACGGCGTTGGGAGAGCCCGGCAAAGACACGTAGATGTTGGTAAAAGGATTGCCTGAGTTTTTAGAACTGCTGGAGTCTAAGTCCGAAATCTGGTTAGCATAAACGACCTGACCATTATCAATTCTAACCACAGCCAGAGTATTGCCCACATAAAGCAGCGAAGCCGGGTCATATCCTGAGCCCATGATGGCTACCCAGGTTGGACCGCTGGAAAGGTTGACCCGGGCGATGTAGGGAACTGACCAGGTCTGGCCGTTGGTAAAATAATATTTTGTATTTTTACCCGATCCCACCTTGAGATAGTTTCCAGCAAATTCCCACATGGGAATGGGGTTAAGAGGGTCGGTGACATCAAGGGCAAAATAATAATAAAAAGTGCTGTTTTTCATTCCTGAGTAGCCATCGGGTTGCGTCCCTTTTCCTTCGCCCTGTCCACAGACCAGAACTGTTCTCCACTGGTTGTTGATGTAAACATCAGCCACTGAAGGAGAACTATCTACATAAACTTTTCTGGAAAAATAGCGTAGATTTCTGGCGGCATCAACTGGCCACATCTCTTTAAGTCTGGATAACAGGTTATATGGTATGTAGCCCCAGAGTTCTTCGCCGGTAGAGGCATCAAAACAGTGAAGCATGCCGTCGTTAGCACCAACATAGATAACTTTCTTCCTGGAAGCCAGGGCAACCTTAAACTCGGCATAACCTGAGCCCATGATTCTCGGGTCATCATCAGGGGGGCCTACCACCGCCGGGGTAGAGTGGTTGATATCTCCTAACTTCCAGTAGCGGTCAAATCCTCGGACAAAGGCAATGAGACCGGCAGCATTATTTTGATAATCCTGTAGATACTTGCTCAACAAATCAGCGTTAGCTATGTTAAAATCAACTCTTTCTAGGGGCCCGGCCATAGGTGAGTTTCTGTTGATGGCGGTATAAATTGTTCGGGATGCGGGCGAGCGGGCGTCAAGCATCTCTCCAGCATCCCAGAGGAGTTCTACGCCCTGGGCTAACCAGCGTCCCGTGTCAGAACTAAGATCTGAAGAAGTTACCGTCCGCAAGTTAGAATAGCTATTGGTCAGGGCAGTCATTCCGGTCACGTCGTAAGCCCGCAGATGCCCTTCCCAGCCTGGATAGACAAAAGAGGCGGCAATTATCAACTTGCGGTTCTGGCCGCTGCGGTCGATGACTTCAGTGGCCACAGAAGACCGGGAATATTCTCTTCTTCCGACATAAGTAAATTCTATGGTTAGCTGCCTGATTAACGGAGTATCGTAGGAAGCATGTTGGTATTCAGCCATTTGATCTTCTGGGGCAGTTAAAATGGCTTTCCACCTGAGGTCAGCTCCAAAGTAGTCAAAAGAGAACCATCCAGAATCAGAAAATGGTCTAATGTCAGAGCCAGAAAAAGTCTTGTATGGTTCCCAGTGCTGACCTCCGTCGTTGGAGAGAAAATATTGAATTTGCAGTCCGGTGGCACTTCCTTTAACGCCCTGGTTGAGGTTAACTATTCTGGCTTTAGTTATTGAATAACGACGGGGGTCAATCAATCCGGCAGCCACATTGGTAGAAATGGCTTCTCCATAAAGAGTGTATACTCCGGCCAGCTGGTTGATAATCAGATAGTAGTCGCCGGAATGGTTGGCGTCAGCCAGGATTAAATCAGTATCTCCGTCGCCGTCATAATCCAGCATGCAGCTCATATCCACATCATAATAAGGCGGAATTATGGGATTACAATCGTTAAGGCAGTTAAAGCTCCAGTTTATTTCATAATAAATATTCCCTTCATCATCAGTCATCTCAGTCCTGCCCATGTTTTTAAATATCCATATGTGGGCCTGGTTCCCTGCATTCCAGGCATCTGTGGCTCCAAAAATATCCGGCCGTCCGTCCTTTTTAAAATCGGTAACAGACAAGGCCACTGTTCCAGTACAGCTGGGGTCTGGAATAGGTATCTCGCTGCGGGTGAAATGACCGGTGCCATCATTTTGGTAATAAACTAAATAGGGCCAGTTGTTAACTGAGCCAGCTACCACATCTATATCGCCGTCCAGGTCAAAATCTGCAGCGGCCACAGCAGAAGTTCCCCGGTCAGGATAGCTCTTTCCGTCATTTCCCGGGGGAACCGGAGCAGTATAGCCTGTCCTCTGGTCATAGGCTAGCTCGGAAATTTCCCAGTTATCAAGAGACCACCGGAGCTTTCCAGGGTTTCTCATCAGGAAAATTTTATCCTGGCTGGCTACCAGAATATCAGGGTCACCGTCTTTATCAATGTCCACGGTACAGAGATGGTTAGCCGCCCAGTTGCAATAAATTCCAGCAGCCTTAAATCTATCCGTAAAATCAATATTGTGGGAATCAGTCCGAGGGTAAAAGACGGGGTCCGTTTTTGTGCCGCAGTTGATGTACATCACGGCTACAAAGTTGTTGTAAGAGAAGCTATCATCTCCATTCTTGTAGAAGAAAAAGTCTAACAGTCCGTCTCCGTTATAATCTCCTACTGTGATGGAAGCCGGACCACAGGTCAGACCGGTATCAAAAACCTTGGTTTCATCAACTTTAAAGACTATGCCATCATCATCCACACCATCGCCGTTTCCGTCATAATATTGATTCCTTATGAGAACCAACCGGTAATTATTTCCTATGTCAAGACCTATCAGGTCTGGCTTACCATCGCCGTCAAAGTCGCCAGCATCGGCCACGTAGATTTTAGCCCCCATACCTGTTGGCTGGGTGATGCTAAAATTAGCTCCGAGATAATTGAGAAAAACAGGTCCGGATGGCCAGTTGGCTACTGAAGAATTTGCCTTATCTTTGTAATCGTCTGTTTGGAAGTTTTCGGTAAAACTGCTGGTATATTCAACACAGGCCTGGCTTTGCTGTCCGGTAAATTTTAAGACCACAAGAGTCAAACTCAAGAGAATTATTCCCGAAATGAATAAATATTTTTTTCTCATTTTGCCCTCGCTTTACCTTTCCTTAGGGTTCATATCTTTAATTCATACTTTCAATTTATGCTTATTATTTTTAATCATGGATTAATTTTCTGGGGCATCTCCAGCTCAATTTCCAGCCGAGAAGTGGCCAGGATTCTGTCAGTCAATTTCGGACCAGACCTGACCACGCCGATACAGACCATAAGCACGTCACGGGGGTCAGGGGCCTGTCCTGTGCCCGCTTCATCATCTATGAGAAAAACAGTATAGCGATAGCGTTCATCAAGTTTTCCTTGCTGGTCATAAACAAAGGGCTGCTCAAAAAAGACTACCTGGCCAGGATAGTCGCAGATACCGTCATGATTGTTATCCAGAAGGTTTAAGATTTGTTCATCTGTCAGACGACGGAAGTAGAGCGGGTTGGGTGTTTCCAGGTTGCCGTTCAGAAAAGCAATGTCAATACCTGTAGGCTGGGTAAGGTAATGTTCGTCAAATGAAGTCCATTGACCTGAACCGAATAAGTCTTCAATAGCCATGCGGGCGGCGTCAAAGCCGGCTTCTGCGGCGTTAAAAGCTTCTTCCTGGTAGCGCATGGTGGCTGAAACTTTTGGCCCCGAGCTGGTGACGGTCAGCACTGCCACTCCTACCGTCAGCATAAAAGCCAGAACCAGAATAACCACGATCAGGCCTGAACCTCTGGGGTAATTAAGAAATTTTTTAAAGTTCAGGCCAGCTAAGCCAGGTTGAGTTAGGTTTATAAAGTTTCTTAACATCTTTCCCTCATCTTTGCCCGGTATTATAAATGTTTAAACTCAGGTTTCTGACGTTAACCGTTGTTTCTAAAACGAACCGACGGTGGTAATCATCGGTGGTGGCTCCCGGAGAGTCGGAAACTGGAGGCCTGCGGTAATTATAGATATTGGCCGGCACTTTACCTGAGACAGTGACAAAGCGGTTGGGAGTTCGACCAACCAGAATGATTCTTATTTGCCGGATGCGGCTGACCTGGTCATCGCTCCAGCTGCTATTCCAGGGCTGGAAGCCGTCCAGCGTTCCGTCGTTATTGAGGTCTCCGTTGTACTCAAACTGCAAGTTTTCAATGTTCTGAGCTATGGGCAGATGAATACCGTTGTTGGTACAGTAGAGGATGCCTGGTTCTCCCACGTAGCCATTTACCCCGGGAGTAAGTGCTTTGCCTCCAAAGGTCGCCTGCCCGGAAGTATCCAGCCAGAATTCCTTGACGTTGACAAACATAATAAGACCGCCATCAAAATCATTGGAACCACAGGGAGAATTAGCCAGAAGTCCTCTGGGGGGGTCAATGCCCGGTGCCAATCCTGGTGACATGTTGAATCCTTCGTTGGTCCCTCCTGTACTCCAGGTGATATGAGTCAATGTTCTTATTTCTCCCTGGCGGCAGGAAGAAGACGGGTTGGGCAAAATGAGAACGATGCGGTTAGTATAAAATTCGGGCGGGTAAGGATACTGTTCAAAGCTGCCATCTTCTACGCTGACAGTTACTGAGCTTCCCTGGTATTGCTGGATTCTCAAGTTGAGCGGGTTGTCCATGTTACCTAAAATTCTCAAACGGTCGGGTTGAACTTCAGTTCCTTGGTTTTCGTTGTTAAAACCTTCAAAAGCGTACAGGCCAAATTCTGGCGGCAACCCGGCGCCCGCCATGCGAATGTCTCTGGTCATAAAATAAAGGGCAGAGCGCACATCGTGCTGCAGCTCGGCATACTGCTGCTGGTCCACTGAAATCTGGTTGCTCCTGGAATAAAGGGCTAGCGCCCCGATGATGACCACCAACATGATGGCTGAAGCCACCAGGACTTCCATTAATGTGAAGCCCCAGGAACCTTTTTTCTCTCTCATTTTTTTATTCTTGAATTTAAGTTTACCCGATGAATTTAATTCTTTATCTTGAATTTTTTTTCTCATTTTTCACCTGCCGTTAAGCCCTAAAATTTCCACTCCTATCTTGTGATAATAGTATGTATATAAGCCCTGATTTTATATTTATCAGGTGTAGCCAGAAGGTCGTTCACCTTTTCGTTTTGCACGGAAGCTGGAAAAACTAAAACCAGGACATCAAACCCGGCACTGGCTGTTACTGAGGGCTGAACTACGGTCAGTCTTCTGAAATCAACCGTACCATCCTGGTTGATGTCTATTAGCTCATCGTTACTTTCCCCGATATTTTTGTTTGGAAAATTGGTTAATTCCTCAGAAGTCAGAGTTCTCAGATAATCAATCTGCTGCTGGGCCAGGAAAATGGCGTTGCTTATTTCATTGGACCTTAAATTCTGCATGACGCTGAGGGTAAAAAGCTGGGCCAGGCTGACAAAAACGACAGTTACCAGGGCCATACTTATGATGACTTCAATGAGGGTAAAACCTTTGGGACGGGAATTTTTGGGGGCGAGAAGAAGAAATTTTCCCTTTAGCCATTTTTTCCTCAAAGCTTTCTTAGCCATCATACCTGTCTCCTTCGCCCTAACTCTTTGCTTTTTTATAGCCAATGGAGCCGCCAGCATAGACAGTAATTATGCGCTGGTCGTCCTGAGCCAGGTTCTTGAGCTTGTTGCTCTGCAGGATGATTCTGAAATTCTGGGTGCTGGTAAAATCAAAATTGGCCACCATCCCAAGGGGGGAAAAAACAATGCTTTGGTCAGAGGGCAGGTAAACCTGGGGGTTAAATTTTGGAGGCAAGCTTTTTTTAATAAATTTTGGTACCACGGTCCAGGTGCCAGGAGTCTCTTCCACTTCAACCAGGTAACGCCATTCATTTTTTTCCTGGAAAAACCTCACCCGGCAATTTACCTTCTCGTTGACGGCCTGGTAACGGGCAGCTTCTAAGGTAGTCAGCAAATCCCTGGCGGAGCTTTCTAAAGCCCTGACTTCCAGAGTGTTAAGAATGCTCGGGTAGGAAGCAGCCAGCAAGATGCCGATAATACCTACCACCACGATAATTTCAATCAGAGTAAACCCTTCTTTTTTCATTAATTTATCCATGCTGATTCATAATTTGTTTTAATTTTAAACCAGACTGACTAGCAAATGCAATATTTATTATCAGGACAGCTCTGGGCCTGGCTTTCTGGTCAGACAATAGCCTGTCCCTGTGGTGATAAGATAAAAAGTCAGATACAGGGTTGACAGCAGGCCTGGGCACAGTCTTTTGCCTCCTGATAAGTTTATAATTAGATTTAAAATTTCAGGCAATACTCCCCCGGGGTGATTTAAGGGGTGACAGATAGTAAATAAAAAGGGCAGGCCGGAGACGGACCTGCCCGTTATTCTGTCTAGCCTGTTTAAACAGGCAAATTCACTTGGCCAGAATCAGGTTTTCTATGAAGAATTCCATCATCCGCTCCAGCCTGACGCTGGTGTGTCCCATATCCGGCCCCACCTGGACTTCAAAGCTCTTTCCAGCTTTCTGCAGAGCCTGGATTAGCTGCATGGTGTTGTTCGGATGGACGTTATTATCAGCCGTGCCGTAGTAAATCATCAGCCTGCCTTTCAGGTTGTTGACGTAATTCAGAGCACTGGCGTTTTTATAGCCCTCTTTATTTTCCTGGGGGAGCCACATGTATCTTTCAGTGTAGATGCTGTCGTAATGTTCCCAGGCGGTGACCGGGGAAGAAGCGCAGGCGGCAGCAAAAACATCCGGGTGTCTGAGGATGGCCATTATAGAAGCATAGCCACCGTAGGAAGTGCCGAAAATTCCCACTTTCTTGTCGTCCACATAAGGTCTCTGGCACAGTTGTTTGACACCGGCGGCCTGGTCATCTATTTCCACCACTCCCAGTTTTTGGTAGATGGCATCCAGGAATCTTTTGCCCCGGCCGGCAGCGCTGCGGGAATCAAGGGAAGCTACCAGAAAGCCAAACTCGGTAATGGGATTGGGAACAGTGAAAGTTTCGCGGGCGCCGTTAGTAGCCGGGCCGGCATAGACACTCACCAGCAGCGGGTATTTTTTACTGGGGTCAAAGTTAGAAGGGAACTGGAGCAGGCCGAAAAGGTCAGTCTGTCCGTCAGCGGCCTTGAAGGTAAAAAGCTCTGCTTTTTTCAGGCCCAATTCTTCAAACTTGCTCAGGTCTGATTTGGCCAGCTCTGCGACCAGCTTGCCTTCTGTGGTGTAAAGCCTGGTAACTGGCGGAATATCATGGGTCTGAGCAATGTCCACAAAATGTTTAAAATCGGGAGCTATGTCCACGCTGTGGTTGAAGGCCGGGTCCGTCAAGCGGCGGTCGTTCTTTCCCTGCAGGCTAACGCGATGAAGCTGGACTTTCATGGGGTTATCACCGCTGCGGGCCTGATAATATACATAGCCAGCTTTTTCATCTACGGCCACCACGTTAACCACTTCAAAAGGATGCCTGGTAAGGGTGGCCAGAAGCTTCCCGCTCAGGTCGTAGAGGTATAAATTCTTGAAACCGGTTCTTTCAGAAACGATGATAAACCGGCGGCCGTCCTTAAGCCAGGTGATGGCTGGAGAATTTTCTGTCCAGCTGGCCGGCCATTCTTCCCGCACTACCACTCGGGTTTTTCCAGTTTCCGGGTCAGCTGCCACCAGCTCGGTGATGTTCTGGCGGCGATTGGCTCTGAAGAAAAGAAGCTCCCGGCCGTCTTTAGTCCAGTTAACACCGTAAACATAATGGCCCACGACTTCGTTGCTGAAGGGCTGTCCGCTGCGCACATCCACCGGAGTAATTTTTTTAGTTTTAAGGTCGTAGATAAGCACATCCACCACCGGGTTGGGCTGGCCAGCCTTGGGATAAGGCTCTATGTCCATGCGGCTGTAAAGTTTGGTCTGGTCTAACTGCAGGAAATAATCCGGCACTTCTTTTTCGTCAAAACGGTAGAAAGCCAGTTTCTGGCTGTCGGGTGACCACCACATGGAGGTAATCTGGTCCAGCTCTTCTCCGTAAACCCAGGAAGCAAGGCCGTATTTTATCCTCGTTTTTTCTGAGCCGTCGGTGGTAATGGCTGTCTCCGCCTGGGTAGCCACCTCCACCAGGTAAACATTCCGGTCTTTGTAGATGGCTTTGAATTTTTTGTCCGGAGATTCATAGGTGGTGAACTGCCGGCCGCGTTCCGGCATTCCGGCCCGACGGCCAAAGGGCAGGGGTGGCTGTTCCTGGGCTTTTCCTATTTCAGTGATTTTTTTGCTCTTAAGGTCAAAACGCCACTGCTTTCCGTCTCTAACAAATTCCAGGGCCTGGCCATCATCTTTCCAGGTTACCCTCAGGGCCCCTGATTTTACGGCTTCTCTTATTTCCTTGGAAATTTTTTCGTAGCGGTCATAATTGGGGTAGGTTTTGAGCCGGTCCTGGGGTAAAGCCAGTCCGGAAAAAACAAAAATAACCAGGAGCAGGAAAAGAAGGTATCTGGCCCAATTTTTATTTCCGGCCATTTCTTTTCTGATCGGGCTTTTCATGTTTCCTCCGTTTAGTTATGGTATTTTTTGTAAGAAAAAAATTATACTCACCTGTCAGAAAAAAAGCATCAAAAATTTATCGGAAACGACGGCAGAAAGACCTGAAGGAAGCCAGGAGGGAAGCAAAAATGTTGGCCGGCCTCAGTTGACAACCAGCCTGCTCTAAATTAAACTTATTAAGAATTTTTCATGGCCCGTTAGCTCAATAGGTAGAGCAGCGGACTCTTAATCCGCGGGTTGAAGGTTCGAGTCCTTCACGGGTCATTTCTTTTTTAAGGAGGGAAAATTGCGGGGAAAAGGTGCTCTGGCCATCCTGCTTCTGGCGGTGGTGGTCATTTATTTTGTCTATTTTATGAAAACAGAGAAAAAAGCCCCGGTGGAAGAAGACATCTCCCGGTTCAACCAGACTAAAGCCGAGCTAACTTCTGTCAACCTGGAGCAGTTAAGCCGGGCCGTGCAGGAATGGATGTCTGAACATGAAGGTCAGGTGCCAGAAACATTAAAAGAACTCCAGGGCGGGCGCAGCTACGGGCTAAGCCTGACTGACGGCTGGGGAAGGGACATCCGCTACCAGAAATTATCTGACAGCAGTTTTGAACTGCGCTCGGCCGGGGCGGACGGGAAATTTCAGACCGAAGACGACATCGTCAAGACTTATTGAACCTGCTTAGGCCGGGCCGCAAATAATCTGTTTGTCTTGATATCTGGCACGAAATCTGCTATATTCCTTTTCTGTTCTGTCATCCCAATTATGGAGAAGGAGAAAACTTCTTTGAAAGAAAGCAAGTTTGACAGCAAGTTTCGTTTTGTCATAGTGGCGGCGCAGAGAGCCAAACAGCTTTTAAAAGGCGCTCAGCCGAAAATTAAATCCAAACATAAAAGTCCGATTCGGGTAGCTGAGGAAGAGGTAAAAACCGGAGCCGTCCAGTACGAAATATTGCCTTTTACCAGGGAAGAGGGCCAGGAAGAAGAACTGATTCTGGCTGAGCCCGTTCCGCTGGAAACAGTTGAAGCCGAAGCAGCTGAAGAATTAGAAGGTCAGGAAGAGGGTTTTGAAGAAGAGGAAGCAGAAGAAGAGGAAGAATTTGAGGAAGAATTAGAAGAGGAAGAAGAAGAATTTGAAGAGGAAGACGAGTAATTACTTTCTCTAACAGCCTTGATCATCTGGACATAATCTGTCGTTAAAAAATCCTTCCGCGAAAAACCAAGCTGCCGGGCCAGTCTGACTAAATCGCTGCGTTTACCTTCAAGCTCCATAAAACAGCCGGCTTCGCTTTCGTCCAGACAGATTTTTACCCGGTCTTTCCTTAGCAGCATTCTTTTCTTGCGGTACTCAAATATCTGCTTCAGCCCGAGTTTCTTGAGGATTTTTTTAAAGTGCTTGAAATTTTTTATTTCGGTTTCTAATTCTTCTCTGATTTTAAAAGACCTGGACTGGAGCGGCTGGCCTTTAAAAGTCAGGAAGGCTTTTTTGCCTATGACCCTCAACCTGAGAGCCTGTTTGTTTTTGGTCAGACGCTGGTCGGGAAAATCGTAAAAAATATTCTGTTCCCGGTAAAAATCTTTTTCTACCTGGCAGCCGAGAGCCAGGAGTTTTTCCTTGATAGCTTGCAGGTCATCAACCTTAATTTTGGCTTCAATTTCCAGCATTTGACCTCACTTACTCAGTACTTTCTCCGGAGAACAAAGTCAGCCATTTTCAGGAGTGAAAGAGAATAGGGGGTGGGGGGCAGGTGGTTGATAGATTCTTTGCTCTTTTTTACCAGCTTTTCTGCCTGGTCGTAGGCCTGTTGTAAGGCACCGGTCTGGTTGAGCAGCACAAAAAGTTCTTTCAAATGACCATGGTTGTTTCGGCTTTTTTCCACCAGTTGTCTGAGCTTATTTTTATCTCTGGTAGAAGCTGCTTCTCTGGCCAGGATAAACGGCAGGGTCATCCGGCCTTCACGCAGGTCAGAAAAAGCTGGTTTGCCCGTCTCTTCAGGTGAGCCGGTGATGTCTATCAAGTCATCAACCACCTGGAAAGCCAGGCCCAGGTTTTTCCCGTAGGCGGACAGCGCCTTTTTATCTTTCGGCCGGGCGCCAGCCAGCTCGGCAGCTACCAGACAGGTGGCTTCAAAGAGACTGGCAGTTTTACTTTCAACGATGTACCAGTAAGTTTTTTCTTCCAGGTTGAAATTAAAGGCCTGGGCCAGCTCTTCTGCTTCGCCCTCAATCATTTTTTCTGTCACCCGGGTCAGGCAATCAGTGATCTTTGGTGAAATGGCTCTGACCGAAGCGGCTATGGACCTGATAAAGAAAAAATCACCCAGCAGCAGGCTGAACTTTTCTCCGTAAGCCGCAGCCATGGTTTTTTCCCCTCTTCTGGTAGCTGAACCATCAATGATGTCGTCATGGATCAGACTGGCGGTGTGAATGGCCTCCACGGCCGCCGCAGCAGCAATTCTTTTCTTTCCCCTGTAACCCAGCTGAGAGGCAGCCAGTAGAAGGATTCCCGGTCGGATGAGTTTTCCGGGTTTTTGGAAAGCCGCCCGGGCCATTTTCCTGATGGCCGGGGAAGCACTGTCTGCCCATCTGGAGAGGTAAACCTCCACCTGTCGCAAATCCTTTCTGACAGGAGACAAAATCTCAGAGAGAGACACAGGCTCTGAGCTTTTCTTTAGACCGGGTCTTTCTTTAAAATTCATCTGGCTTATAAAGTTGGGTTAATTTTTTTAAATATTAACACCGGCTCAATCTTTTTTCAATCTGAAGAAACGAAAGAAATTTTCTGTGGTTTGCCGGGCCAGTTCTTCCAGAGAAATGTTTTTCAGGCCGGCCAGCATTCGGGCTGTGGTTAAAACCAGGGCGGGCTCGTTTCGGGAGTAGACTTTTTTTTCTGGCCAGGGAGTCAGGTAAGGCGCATCGGTCTCCACCAGCAAACTGGTCAGAGGAAGTTTTTTGGCAACCTCTCTTAAATCATCCGCCCGCTGGTAGGTAAGTATGCCGGAGAAAGAAATCAGAAATCCCAGGTCTAAAGCCTGGCTGGCTACCTCGTAAGTTTCGGTAAAACAATGGAAGATGCCCCGCAGCCGGCCTTTTCTGGCTTTGAGTAATTCCAGAATTTGCTGACCGGCCAGGCGGCTGTGGATGATGACCGGAAGTTTGAGCTCTACGGCCAGGTCCAGCTGCTGCTCAAGGGCCAGCCGCTGCTTTTCGGGCGGTGAAAAATTGTAATGAAAATCCAGCCCTATTTCACCTACCGCCAGAATCTTTTTTTCTTCAGCCAGCTGTCTTATGGTTCTCAGGTGCCCGTCTTTCAGTTCTCTAGCCTGGTGAGGGTGAACCCCGGCGGCCAGATAAATTCCTGGCTGTTCAGCGGCCAGCTTCAGCCCGGTATCCAGACTGGATTTAAGACAAAGGTCAAGCGGGCAGAGAATCCGGCCTATACCTTTTTCTCTTGCTCTGGCTAAAACCTGCCACCGGTCAGCTTCAAACTGGCGGTCATCCAGGTGGGCGTGAGAATCAATAAGCTCAAACTTGGCGGATGGTTCGTTGGTGGTCATTTTTTTGCTGTCAGCAAATGTTTTCCCTCAGGGCAGATAAAATTTTTTACCTTGGGCCTCAAATAAAAAAAGGGAGGAGAAACTTTGATTTCTCCCCCCATCATCATTGTTTTTTTTTAATTCATAACTTTTGACCTGAGCTGGGCGGGCGGGATGGCACCGTTGGAAATCAGCTTGGTCAGAAAATCTGTCCGGTTAAAATTGGCTCCTTTGGTCCTCTGCACATCCTTTTCCAGGTCCAGCAGTTCCTGCAGTCCAACGTAGGGCAGGGCACCCATCCCTGGGTTGAGTACCAGGTAATCCCATTTTCTTTCGGCTTCGGCTTCAGTCTGGAATCCCTGGATGGTCAAATATTTTATCACCTGGTCCTTGGTCATGCCGCCCTGGTGGATGTTGAGGTCCACGATAAAGTCCATGGCTGTTTTCAACATCAATTTCAACTGGGTCAACCTTAATCTGAGGTCATAATCGCCAAACCCAGCGGTGATCAGGTTTTCCTGCAGGTAAACCGGCCAGCCCAGAAGCAGGGCCGGGTTGGGGAAAACCTTGCTGATTAAGGAAGATGATTTTCTAGTGCTCACCAGCGGAACAAAACTGCCAGGGAAAACTTTCTGGGCAGCCATCACATCAAGGTAGAAATAGTTGTATTCTTCCAGCAGGTTATTGGCTTTATCATCTGGCCAGTTAGCTGGAATACCGGCAATTTCGATAGTGTAGTTACCCTGGGTATCATAGGCTCCAGGTCCGACCAGGCGGGTAGGAGTTAAAAGGGCAAAATAGGGCGGCATTTTCTTGATGGTCAGATTTTCTGCGGGTACCGGGAAAAGCTTGGATTCCAGGCCAAATTTTTTAACCTTTTCCGCTGAGGCGGCGATGCTGTTAACCAGCTCATCTCGGGTGGGGTGCAGTCCTTTTATCTTGTCAAAAACATTCTTAATGACCTTGTTCATGATGACATCCTGCTCTCCCTGCATCTGCTCTATGTTTATTTCCGGATACATCATCTTGTGCAGGGGGATGCAGACCAGGAGCATTTCTCTTCTGATGTTCTTGACATCAGTGGTGGCTCTGGAAATAAGTTCTTCCTGACTGATGGCCGTGCCAGAGAGTCTCTGAATCAGCCGGCGATGGACTTCGGGACCGAGCCGGAAATTGCCGGTAGATTTGGGCAGTAATTCATTCTGCAGGTATCTTTGATAATCTTCCAGCACCGGGAGGAGCTTGTTAACTTCAGCCTGGAAGAGCTGTTTCACCGGGTCTGAAGCGCCAGCGGCCAGGGTGGGGACTTCATTTTTATAAAAATCAATAATATACGGCATCTGGGCGATAGCTGTTTCAGTATAAGCCTGAGCGGGTGTTTTCAAGATCTCTTTAGCTTTTTTAAGCAAGCCGGGTAATTGTTTGACCCGTTCAGTGGCACTTTTTACCCGAGCATCTATGGGTGCAAAATCCTTGGACAGGAGGCCATAGACACTGTTGATGATAATGTCAGTGTAATAAAGTGGGTTATAATCCCAGGGGAGCAGGTTCTCCAGCTTAACAAACTCCAGGTCAATATAATCAAAGAGGATGTTGAGGGCTTGCTGATTTTCCGGGCTGAGCTTGGAGCGGTCAAGCTTAATCATATCGCCGTTAATTTTCTTCAGGAATTCATCTCTTTTATCCACGTTGGATTCACTGGGGTCTTCCAGTTTGTCGTTGTACTTGTAATAGCCAGCCAGGGTGGCAGCGGTGGGGTTGAATTTCCAGTATTCATCAAGGTAAGTCTCCAGGATTTTCTGGAACTTGGCATCTTCTTGGCTCTGGCCGAACAAATAGCCCAGCGGCAGAGCCAGGAACAGGAAGACAGAGAGAGTGGCGATGAGTTTAACTTTCTTCATTATTTTTTACCTCCTCATCTTTTTTCTCGTTCAGGTTAATTAAAAGCCTGATTGAATTCAACATAAAATGCTACCACAAGAAGCGTCAAAATATCAAATATTAATTATTCAATTTGAATAAAATATTTTCCCTCTACCACCTGATAAAAGCGGAACCCCAGGTAAAACCAGAACCAAAGGCCGTTAAAGCAATCAGCATGCCAGGCTTAATCTTGCCTTCTTTCACGGCCTCTGAAAGGGCAATGGGAATGGAAGCAGCGGTCGTGTTGCCGTATTTGTGGATGTTTCTGATGACTTTTTCTTCCGGAATTCTAAGCCCTCTGGCGACCATCTGGGAAATGCGGTCATTGGCCTGGTGAGGTATGAGATAATCAATGTCGTTGACGGTCAGGCCCAGCTTTTCCAGGCCGGCCATAACTGCTTGAGGCATTTTTTCGCAGGCATTTTTAAAGACCAGCCGGCCGTTCATTCGGGGATAAAACTTTCCCTGATGGAAAAATTCTTCCCGGAAAGTCGGGTTGTCTTTAGAAGAGGGCTTTTCCATCCAAAGTTCACTCACAAACCGGCCGTCAGAGAAAAGATGACAGGAAAGCACTCCACGTCCATCATCCGAATCGTTGGCTTCCAGCACCAGGGCTCCAGCCCCATCACCAAAAAGCACAGCCATGTCGCGACCCTCATCAGAGAAATCAAGGTTGGCGGATTGTAGTTCTGCGGCCACCAGCAGGATTTTATTATAAGTGCCGGTCCTGATGTACTGGTCAGCCACAGACAGAGCATAGATAAAGCCAGAGCACTGGTTCCTGACGTCCAGGGCGCCGATTTCTTTCAGACCGAGCTTGGCCTGAACCTGAACACCGATGCCCGGGAAATAATGGTCCGGAGACAGGGTGGCGGCCACGATAAAGTCAATTTCAGATTTGTCTATTCCAGCATCTGCTATGGCTCTGATAGCGGCTTCAGTGGCCAGGTCCGAGGTGCCAACACCAGGTTCAGCCCAGTGTCGCTCGACAATGCCCGTTCTCTCTCTGATCCATTCGTCAGATGTGTTCATCATTTTTTCCAGGTCATGGTTGGTAACCACCCTGGGTGGGACATAATGCCCGATTCCTTTAATAACTGTCCTTCTCATCTGCCTGATCCTTCTAAAAATAAATTGGTTTAATAATTTATAAAAAAATTAAATAATAAGCAACAGGGAAAAAATTAAAGCCAGCCGTTTTTTTGATACCAGTCCAGCGTCTCTTTTAAGGCTTTTTCAAAATCCCAGATGGTCTCAAAACCAAAATCTTTTTTAATCTTTGATACATCAGCTATCCAGGATAATTTTTCCATATCCCGGTATTTACTGAGGTTTACCGGACTGGGTTGACCGGTCATTCTAGCCCGGGCTTCCGATAGCCCGGCTGCCACTTTAACCAGCCAGAGAGGCACGCGCACCACTCGCGGTTTTACCCGGAGGTAGGCAGCGGCTTTTTGACCTATTTCTTCCCAGGTTCTGGGCACCGGGTCGGCTACGTTGTAAATTTCACCCGATTTAAAATCCTGCTCCAGACCGAGCAACAGGGCTCTGATCAGGTCATCCACGTAGCACAGGCTCATGGTCAGGCTTTTATTAAAGGTAAAAAGCCAGCCCTTTTTCAGGTTCTGGAAAAACTGCAGGAAATCCTGGTCGCGCGGACCGTAGATAGCTGCAGCCCGGAATATTATTACCGGCATTTCATTTTTGTGCTTGAGTGTTTCCAGCTCGGCCTGAAGTTTACTTTTTCCATAGGGTGAGGCCGGAGCCGGTGGCTCGTTTTCCTTGACCGGCTGGCCGTCAGTTGAAGGGCGTCCTGCGGCCAGGCTGCTCAAAAGCACAAACCTCGGTCTCAGTCCCTTTGCCAATATTCTTTCCAACAGCCTTGCTGTTCCAGCCTGATTTACAGTATAATAATCGTCCGGGCGCACACTTTTAGTCAGTCCGGCTAGGTGGAAGACAAGCTCAATATTATCTGGCAGAGGAGGTAGTGAGAGCAGGTCACCGACCAGGAAATGAAGTCGCGGGTGCCCCCGGAGCCAGGCTAACTTGTCAGGCTGACGGACCAGGGCATAGACCTGATGATTTTCGCGGGCCAGCAAGGCTTCGATCAGAGAGCTTCCGATAAAACCTGAACCACCGGTTACCAGAATGTTCATGCTCAGATTTTAAACTAGCTAAGTGAGCCGGTCAATTGAGCTTGAAAAAAAACAAATAAAAAGGTAAAAAGATATAGTTTAAAGAAGAGGAAAAAGCAAAGTATAGGAGGAGAAAATGGACCTTTTTCAAAAATGTTACGAGTTCAGCCGTGATGAAGAAGTCAAAGCGGCCGGGCTGTATCCTTACTTCACCCCCATTTCGGAAGCTAAAGGGAATAGAGTAAAGGTTTATGGCCGGGAAATGATTCTCATCGGCTCCAACAATTACCTCGGTTTGATTGACCATCCCAAAGTCAAGCAGGCGGCCAAAGAAGCCATAGACCGCTATGGGGTGGCCACCTGTGGTTCCCGGTTTCTCACCGGTACTATTGACCTGCATGAACAACTGGAAGAAAGACTGGCCAGGTTTGTCCACAAGGAAGCAGCTGTTACCTTTTCTACTGGCTACCAGACAAACCTGGGCATTATTTCATCAGTGGCTCAAAAAGATGATGTAGTCATCACTGACAAGATGGACCACGCCAGCATCATAGATGCCTGCCGGCTTTCCTTTGCTGAAGTTAAGAAATTCAAACACAATGATATGGAAGACCTGGAGAGAGTTCTGGCGGAAGTTCCGGACAGCAAAGGTAAATTAATTGTAGTGGATGGCGTGTTCAGCATGGAAGGTGATATTGCTGACCTGCCTCACATCGTGCAGCTGGCGAAAAAATACCACGCCCGGGTGATGGTTGATGATGCTCATGGCCTTGGCGTTCTGGGCAAGAACGGTCGCGGGACAGCCGAGCATTTTGGCCTGGAAAATGAAGTGGACTTGATTATGGGTACTTTCAGCAAATCCCTGGTGTCCATCGGCGGCTTTGTGGCTGGAGATAAAAAGGTGATTAATTATATAAAACACCATGCCCGTTCCTTAATCTTCAGTGCGGCGGCTACTCCAGCTTCTGTGGCCACGGTGCTGGCGGCTCTGGAAGTTCTGGAAAACGAACCGGAGAGAAGAGAAAGACTCTGGCAGGTAACCCATTACATGAGAAATAGCTTCCAGCAAATGGGTTACAACACCGGGCTGAGCCAGACACCAATTATTCCCATTCACATCGGTGATGATGACAAATGTTTTGCCCTCTGGAAGACTTTAAGAGATGAAGGAATATTCACCACTCCTGTTATTTACCCGGCCGTACCCAAAGGACAGGCTTTAATCAGGACCAGTTATTCCGCCAACCATACTGATGAAGAACTCAACCTGATTCTGGCGGCCTTTAAGAAATGCGGTCAGGCTCTGGGTCTTATTCCGTGAGCTGGCTCCAGGTCCAGAGGCAGGGAATGTTTAAAGCAATCAGAAAAGAAGAAAAGTTTTATTCTGGCTTTCTGCTTTTATTGCTGATTTATTTCTGGATAACAGCCGGCTCTCTCCTGGGCCAGATTATGCCCCTTTCGGAAATAAAGCCTGGTCTTAAAGGCAAAGGGAAAAGTGTTTTTGCCGGCAATCAGGTTGAAGAGTTTAACGTGGAAATTCTGGGAGTCATTGAAAACAACCAGCCGAAAAAAAGCTGGATTCTGGCCAGGTTAACGGGATGCGGTCTGGAGAATACCGGAGTCATTGCGGGCATGAGTGGAAGCCCGGTTTATGTGGACGGGAAGCTAATTGGAGCCGTGGCCTTCAGTTATGCCTTTGCCAGAGAAGCCATTGCCGGCATCACACCTATTGAAGAAATGCTGGAAATTCAGCAGAAAGCGGGCGAAACAAGGATTCCGGCTGCAGCGCCGGGCTTTTATCTTGAAGGGCTTTCTTCCCAGGAAGAACTTGGCCGCCGTTATCTGGAAATGAGCCGTCAGCAGTTCCAGGAAGCCAGAATGGACCGGGCTCTGAGCCCCCTGCGGCTGCCTTTGATTTTTACCGGTTTTTCTGAAAAATCTGTAGAAGAAGCCAGAACTTTTTTTTCTGCCTCTGCCTTTCATCCGGTGCTGGGCGGAGGTGTGGTTTCTCCTCAGGCTCTAAATCTTAATCTTAAACCTTCCAGTCCAAAACTTATGCCCGGGGAAGCCGTGGGCATTCAGCTTATCTCAGGGGACCTGGACTTAACCGCGGTGGGGACCGTAACCCAGGTGGACGGCAGCCGAATCCTAGCTCTGGGGCATCCTTTTTATAACCTTGGCCCGGTTGATTATGGTTTGACCAGGGTTCAGGTCTTGACGGTTGTTCCCAGCCTGGAAAGCTCTTTCAAGATGGCCGCTACCGGAGAACTTATCGGCCGGGTTACTCAAGACCGGACGAGCGGCATTTACGGAGAACTGGGTGTTCTCCCCAAATACATTCCAGTAAACCTTGAGCTTCAGGAAAGTCCAGTAAAAAAGAAACAGTTTAAACTGAAAGTGGTCAACGACCCCATCCTCACTCCAGCTCTGTTGAACCTGGGACTTTCCAGTCTGGTGAGTGCTGAAGAACGTTCTTACGGCAACCTCTCGCTTGATTTTGAAGGCGATATTTTTCTGGACCAGGGACAGAGTGTTCACCTTGAAGACCTGTTCAGCGGCAATTTTGACAACCCGACTACCGGTTTTTCCAGCCTGCTGGCGGCCGTGGTTTACCTTCTGAAGAATAACGAGTTTCAGGAGGTGAAAATAGACAGCATAGACCTCAAAGTGCGGGCTGTAAACCAGGTGCGTAATGCGGTGCTGGAAAAAGTTTTGCTGGACAGGTATGAAGTCAGTCCCGGGGAAATCATCAAGGTTACGGTCTACTTTCGTACTTCCAGGAATGAAACTAAAAGGGAAGAGGTGGAGTTCCTGGCGCCCGCCCTTCCTCCGGATACCGAGTTCAACCTGATGGTGGGAGATGCGGCTTCTATGCAACAGCTGGAGCGGAGTATGTACCATCTGCAGGACTTTACTCCACGCAGTTTCAGCCAGCTGCTTCGCCTACTCAGCAATCTGCGGAAAAACAACCGCATTTATTTTAAAATTCTGGCCAGCAAGCCTGGGCTTTTTCTCCGGGGAGAAGAGATGCCGAACCTACCCCCGAGCCTGAAAATGATGTTTACTTCACCGCGGGCCGCGACCACCAACCTGAGTGAAATTAACCGTTCCACTCTGGGAGAATACCAGCTGCCAGTGCCGTATGTCTTTAAGGGCTCGGTTACCATTCCCATAAAAATCAAAAAGTGAATTTATTAAAAAGGTTTAACCATAATCAGGAAGGCGTGCCGATGAAAAAAATATTGAGCTTCTCGTTTATGCTTTTAATCTGTGTCCTGCTGGTCTTGGACCTTCAGGCCGTGGTGCCCAAAAAGTGGGAACTACGGACCAAGGAAGATTTTCTGAAGGGCAAGTTCAACGGTCTATCACTTTCTTCGTCTGGAGTTATTTCCGTGGGCCCGAGGCTGGAAAAGTGGGAATTGCCGGCGGAAGAATTTTACCTTTCCCTCGTTTTGGCCCCCAACGGAGTGGTTTTCCTGGGTACCGGACACAGCGGAAAGGTTTACCGGCTGGGCAGCGACCGAAAAGCCGAGCTTTATTTTCAAGCGGCGGAAATGGATGTGACCGCTCTGGCTCTGGACGCCAAGGGCCAGCTTTACGCGGCCACTTCCCCCAACGGTAAAATCTACCGAATTTCAGCCAGGGGAAAAGGAGAGGAATTTTTTGACCCTCAGGAAAAATACATCTGGGATTTAATGTTCACGGAAAAAGGAAGCCTGCTGGCGGCCGTGGGAGAAAGCGGCGGGATTTATGAAATAAGTCCCACTGGAGAAGGCCGGCTGGTCCTGAAAGCCAAAGCCAACCATATCCTCTGTTTAAAACGCCATCCTTCCGGCGATATTTTTGCGGGCAGCGGTGGACGCGGTCTGCTTTACCGCCTATCGCCAGGGGGTAAAGTTTCGGTGGTGCTGGAATCTTCTTATGAAGAAATCCGCAGTCTTGATTTTGACCGGGAAGGGAATGTTTACTTTACGGCCTCCGGGCAGGCAGCCAAAAGTTCTACCACTTCCGCTGCTTCTCCGTCTTCATCTTCAACCTCCGACAAATCTGAGCCTGAAGTGGCGGTGGCCATTTCGGCCATAGCGGCTCTTGATGTGGACCTGCTGATACCTCAATCCGAGTCATCTTCGCCTTCCTCTGGCAAGAGCAGCACCTCAGCCAGAGGTGCCATCTTCCAGGTTTCTGCTGACGGGCTGGCCAGAAAACTCTGGAGCTCGGATGAGGAAATGCCCTATGAATTGTTTTATGAGCCAGAAAGCAAGAAATTGATTTTTGGCACCGGCCCGCAGGGAAGAATTTATGCTCTGGATGGGGAAGAAAAAGCTGAGCTCCTGACCCAGGCGGCTTCAGAACAGATTTTTCAGCTTGCTCTCTCGGCCGGGAAGATTTTGGTGGTCGGGAATAATCCGTGTTTTCTTGGGCAGTTACCACTCCAGCAGAATTTTTCCGGCGAGTATTTAAGCCCGGTGCTGGATGCTAAAATTCCTGCGACCTGGGGTCGGATAAGCTGGGAAGCAGAAGTGCCCACGGGTAGCGTCATTCAGGTACAGAGCCGGAGCGGTAATACTGCTGAACCTGATGAAACCTGGAGCGACTGGTCGCCACCGTACTTAAAATCAGGCGAAAAGGTTTTAAGTCCGAACGGAAGATATTTGCAGGTTAAAGTCAGTTTAAAAGCTCAATCCGGGCAAAAGTTGCCTCAGCTTTCCAGAGTGACTGTTTTTTACCTTCAGGCCAATGTGGCACCAGTTATAGAAAAACTGGAAATCCTCCCGCCCAACCAGGTGTATCTCAAGCCACCGGACCAGGAGGAGTCAATCCTGGGTCTGGACCGGGTCTCTCAAGAAAAAAATGTCCGAAAAGACAAGGACAGGGATATATTCATTTCGCCTAAAAAAGCTCTGAGACAGGGATTCCGCACTATCACCTGGGAAGCGAGCGATGCTAACGATGACCAGCTCAGTTATAATGTTTACATCAAGAAAGAAAATGAAAGCAGCTGGCGGCTTTTGCAGGACAAAATAAGCGAGAAATTATTATCCTTTGATACCAGAAATTTTTCAGACGGGACTTACTTTATCAAGCTGGAAGCTACTGACCAGCCTTCCAACCCGGCCGGTACCGAAAAGAAAGTGGAAAAAATAAGTCAGCCTTTTATCATTGATAATTCTCTACCGGTGGTCAAAAATTTCCAGGCCAGGAGAAACGGAGACCGGTTGGAGATAAGTTTTGAGGTGGAAGATTCGTATTCTTACATAGAAGAAGTTAAATTCCTGATCAAGCCGGAAGACTGGCAGGTGGTCTTTCCGGATGATGGCCTGTGTGATTCTCAAAAGGAAAGCTTCAAATTCAGTGTTCGGCTGACCGCTCAGACTGACAATTTAATACTCATCAGAGTCCGGGACAGCTTTGGAAACTTAGGCACCTTTCAGTCTCAATTTTGAAGTCTGCTAATAAAAATAAATCATTCTGGCTGGATGTCTATCAGGCCTGAAATTCTTTCGGACGGGCCTCTAATTATTTTTTGCGGGCCCAAAGTTTCGGACAGATGTTGTGGTTTTAAAAACTTTGCTTTTTTCTTTTATGTCTGGCGGAATACGAACCAGAGCCCCCAAAGATTTTCTACCGGCCGGTGTTAAATGTTTACCCTGGATCTTGAAATCTAAATCTTGATCTGAAAACAGCTAACCACTTAGCTCAGGCCGGGAAACTCAGGCCCTTCCGGGAGTGTCTTTTTATTTTATTTTGTCTTAACTCTTTCCAGGTATTTATCTTCACGGGTATCCACCCGGATAACATCGCCTTCTTTGATGAACTGCGGTACTTGAATAACCAGCCCGGTTTCCAGCTTGGCTGGTTTGGAGCTGGCGCTCTGAGTGGCGCCTTTGAGCATGGGCTCGGTTTCCACCACCGTCAGGTCCACAGTGTTGGGCAGTTTGATACCGACTGGCTGGCCTTCGTAAAGTTCAATGGTCAGGACCAGGTCAGGTTTCAGGTAGTTTACTCCGTCACCAATGGCTTCCACATCCAGCTTTATCTGTTCGTAGGTCTGGAGGTTCATGAAATAGAAATCATCTCCGTCGCGGTAAAGATAAACCATTTCCACTTCTTCCAGGTAAGCCTGTTCCACCCGGTCTTCAGAGCGGAAGCGGTATTCTAATTGGGAACCATCCTTGATATTACGCAACTTGGTCTGGACCATGGCTTTCCAGCGGCCCGGGGTGATGAGCTGACAGTCCAGTACGCGGTAAAGCTGGTCCTCCAGCTTGATGATCATGCCTCGTCTAATTTTGGTCGCGTCAATCATTTGGCCTCCTCAAGGCAAAAAGTCCAAACTCCTGAATCTTGCCTAACTAAATGAAATCAGAGACTTTAGAATCAGCTATATATTTTACAAAAAAATTTATTTTTGTCTATTCATTTATCTGAAAATTTACAAAAATCACAGTCTAAAAATCAGTTTATTCTTCCTGTCTGAGACCTTCAGTCACCTCAATCAGGTAGGGACGGCCGCCGGCTTTTTCAATGGCTCGAGCTGCCATTTCCGGGTCTTCAGGGGCGTAGACAAACATGCAGCCTCCCTGGCCTGAACCGTTTATCTTTCCGCCGTAAGCTCCAGCCTCCAGGGCGGCCTGCAGCATACGGTCAATTTTGGGAGTAGAAATGCCCACGAGTTCTCTTAAAATTTTTTGCTGCTCGGTTAGCAACCGGCCAAATTCTTTATGGTCAAAAGAATCTGACTGAAACAGCTTCAGCCCTGCTCTGGTGAGGTCGCGGTTGAGGACTGCGCCAAGCAGAGGATTTTTTATTTCGGGTGGAAGAGTCCGGCTCAATTTGCTGAGGTCCTCTTCTGAGGCATATTTGAGGTCAAAAGCTGGTTCCATTTTTTTAATCATCTGCAGGCCGGCATTAACCCTTTCTCTGACAGAACCAAGGGTGCCGGTGGTGTCTTTCTTTTCCAGAGAATCGCCGAGGACAAATTTTCCCAGCGGCGCTTTCAATCTGGTCAGGTTTAGTTCCGGGGTGAACTTTATCCAGACCAGGCCACCCACGGCTGAAGTGTAGTGGTCCATCTTCCCGCCTGGTTCTCTGAATTCCACCACTTCAGCCTGGTGGGCCAGCTCGGCCACCTGCTCAGGTTTTTCCGCAAGATGGGAGCTGCTGCTGGCTTCCAGGAGAAACCTGGTCCAGGCTACCACCATGGCTGAAGAACTGGAAGTGCCAGCGTTGATGGGAATTTCTCCGTGCATGGTGACGTCCCAGCCAGTTTTAAACTGACAGCCGAGGCGGTACAGGATGTTAACCGTGCTTCTGAGATAATCGCGCTTTTTAAGGTAAGGGAGTTCGCCCTTTACCTGAAATTTTTCTTTCTCCCCAGTATCAGGCAGGTCAATTACGAACCAGTCATCTGACCGTGGTTTTCCTTCTACGTAAAAACGCAGGCTGATGGCCGCAGCCACTACGTCCAGGTCCAGATAGTCCTGATGTTCACCAAACAAACATATCCTGCCCGGAGAGGAAATTCTTAAAGTTTTGGCGAGCAGCATGGTCTTACCCGGTTTTTTCAGAATTCAGAATTTTGAGTTTAAAATCTATCCTAAGAGTTGCTGGTTGTCAATTTAGCTTGGGCCAAAAAGCTCCGTCAGAGAAAATGAAAGAACTTGGCCAAGTCCATACTAACGGACA
>Ga0334722_10000307_pt1 | contig 74723 bp, 63 predicted proteins | sample C3_bottom_MG_FD_207210 | JGI IMG/M metagenome (GOLD analysis project Ga0334722, IMG submission 207210) | Sediment microbial communities from Yellowstone Lake, YNP, Wyoming, USA - C3_bottom | ecosystem: Environmental > Aquatic > Freshwater > Lake > Sediment | place: USA: Wyoming | collected...
GTTACAATCGTCATTGGCGTCTTGAAAAACTGGGCTTCATGTCACCCCTTGAAGCCCGTCAGGCCTATGCACTTCAAAAGGCAGCCTGAGTTGCAAAACCGTGTCCAGACAATCCGAGCCGGTACAATCGCAACTCTCTCCAAAGCCCAGTTGTTTGTGCATCTCGCCGAGGGGCTCGCCGGCGGCGTCACCGTTCTCACGCCCAACCAGCGGCTGGCGCAGGCGCTGGCGCGCGAATTCGACGCGGCGCAGGTCGCTCGAGGGCGCAGCGCCTGGGAATCGGCCGACATCCTGCCTTACGCCGCCTTTGTCGGGCGCTGTTATGAAGACGCGCTGTACTCGGAAATCGGCTCCGCTTTGCCCATCCTGCTCACGCCGGCGCAGGAGCACGCCTTGTGGGAAGACATCATCCGGCGTTCGGACGCGGGCGACGCGCTGCTCGCGATCCCCGAAACCGCGGCGCTCGCGGCCGATGCCTGGAAAACCGCGCATGCGTGGCGGCTGCTAGCCAGCCTGCGCTCGGGCGAGCTGAATGAAGATTCGACGGCGTTTCGCGACTGGTGCGCGGCGTATTCGCTGCGCTGCGAACGCGAGCGGCATACCGACGCGGCGTTGCTGCCCGATCTCATCGCCGCGCAGCTGAGCGGCGCTGCGCTGCGCAAGCCGAAATGGCTCGTGCTCTACGGCTTCGACATCATGACGCCGCAGCAGCGCGCCCTGTTCGACGCGCTGCGCGCGGCGGGTACGGAAGTCTTCGTCTCGGCGCAGCAGCGGCGCGAGGCGAGCGTGCTGCGCCTCGCCTGCGTCGATGCGCGCGACGAAATCGGCCGCGCCGCGGCCTGGGCGCGCGCGCGGCTCGAGGCTGACCCCGAGGCGAGCATCGGCATTGTCGTTCCCGACCTCGCCCAGCAGCGCCAGGCGCTCGTGCGTACGTTCCGCACGGTGATGGCGCCGGCCTCGATACTGCCGGGCGCGGGCGCGGGCGCCGGTGCGTTGCCGTTCAACGTTTCGCTCGGCGCGGCGCTCACGAGCTATCCGCTGGTGCAGGCGGCCTGCCTGATCCTCGAGCTCGCCGGGCGCGAAATCGAATTCGGGCGCGCGAGCCTATTGCTGCGCTCGCCCTTCATCGCCGCGGGCGAGAGCGAGGCCGCGGGCCGCTCGCGGCTCGATCTCGAATTGCGCCGCCGCGCCGAACCTGCGATCACCCTCGATCGCTTGCTCGCCACCATCGATGCCGCCGACGCCGGCGCGCACGCGCCCGAGCTGGCGCAGCGCCTGCGCAAGCTGGCCGGCTTTCGCAAGTCTGACCTGTTCGCCGCGCGCGCGCCCTCGGCCTGGGCCAAGGCCGTCACCGAAGCGCTGAAACTCATGGGCTTTCCCGACAAGGGCCGCAGCCTCGATTCGGCCGAGTACCAGACGCTGAAGAAATGGCACGAAGTCGTCGCCGGATTCGCGCTGCTCGACCGCGTGCAGGCGAAAATGGGTTATGGCGAGGCGCTGGTGCGCATCAGGCGCCTCGCGGCGCAGACGCTGTTCCAGCCCGAGGCGCCGCAGGCGCCGGTGCAGATCCTCGGCGTGCTCGAATCCGCGGGCATCGCCTTCGACCATCTGTGGGTCATGGGCCTCACCGACGATGCCTGGCCGATCCATCCGCGGCCCAATCCCTTCCTGCCGCTGGAAGCGCAGCGGCAGGCGCAGGTGCCCGAAGCCTCGATCGAAGCCACGCTCGCGCTCGATGCCGCGATCACGCGCGGCTGGTGCGGCGCCGCGCGCGAGGTGGTGCTGACCTATGCCGCGGCCGAAGGCGAGAGGAAGCTGCTGCCGAGCCCGCTGCTGCGCGATCTGCCGCAGGGCGAGTTGGCGCCGCCGGCGTATCCGCGCCATCGCGACCTGATCCATGCCGCCGCGAACATCGAAGTTATCGAGGATGCCGCCGCGCCGGCGCTCAGCGCGGGCGCGATGCTGACCGGCGGCACCGGCGTGATCACCGACCAGTCCGCCTGCCCGTTCCGCGCATTCGCGCGGCACCGCCTCGATGCGCGAACGCCCGAAGCGCCGCACGCCGGGCTCGATGCGATGGAGCGCGGCATCCTGGTGCATCGCGTGCTCGCGAGCGCCTGGAGCCAGCTCAAGACCAAGACCCGGCTCGATGCGATCGGCGCGGCCGAACTCGAAGCGCTGCTGGTGCGCGCGGCGGACGAGGCGGTGGCGCGCGTGAAGCGCGATCGCCCGGCGACGCTCGCCGGGCGTTTCGCCGAAGTCGAGAAAGCGCGCCTCGCGCGCCTGGCGCGCGCGTGGCTGGAAATGGAGCGCGAGGCGCGCGGCGACGATTTTTCCGTCGCCGCGGTCGAGGACAAGCGCAACATCGTCATCGGTCCGCTCACGCTGCGCGGCAAGCTCGACCGCGTGGACGAGCTCGAAGACGGCCGGCGCCTGGTCATCGACTACAAGTCGAGCGCCGCGCCCGCGAGCGCGTGGCTGGGCGAGCGGCCCGACGAGCCGCAGCTGCCGCTGTACCTCGTCACGACCGAGCCGGACGCCGTCGCGATCGCGTTCGCGCAGGTGAAGGCGGGCGAGATGAGGTTCGCCGCGTTGGCTGCGGACGAGACGCTGCTGCCGGTTAGAAAATCGCTGCCCGACCTGGGCTGGGACGCGCAGCTCGGCGAATGGCGCCGGGTGCTCGCGCGGCTCGCGAACGAATTCGCCGCCGGCGAGGCCGCAGTGCAGCCGAAGCATCCGCCGGCGACCTGCCGCAACTGCGACCTGCAGCCGCTGTGCCGCATCCACGAGCGCCTCGGCGCGCCGGTTTCCGATCAGGAGGGCGACGATGAAGGCTGAAATGCAGCGCCAGATCTTGCGCGGACGGCGGCCCGTCCGCGCGGATCGTCGATTGTGTACGGACGAAAAGCGTGTCCGTACACAATCGGCGATCTTGATTAGAACCCCCAAAGCGTCCTTGGGTTTATCCATAACCGTGTTTTTGGTGCGGATGCGCTTTTCATCCGTACCAAAAACACGGTTGGCGCGCGGAGCGCGCAATGGTCGTTCGGCGATGTTGGCGGGCGAAACCGGATACTTCGAGCTGCAACGCCAGGAATTGCGCGGACGGCGTCCCGTCCGCGCGGATCGCCGATTGTGCGCGGACGATGAATCCGTCCGCACGCAATCGGCGATCTTGTATAGAAGCAAGCCCGATTCGCGTTTCAATGCCAAATGCGGCGGGCTGGGAGCGACGCATGGCTGACGCCCTGACCATCCCCGACCTGCGCGCGCGCGAGCAGGCGCTCTCGCCAACGCGCTCGTTCATCGTGCAGGCGCCGGCCGGCTCGGGCAAGACCGAGCTCTTGATCCAGCGCTACCTCGGCCTCTTGGCGAGCGTGAACGAACCCGAGGAAATCATCGCGATCACGTTTACCAGGAAAGCCGCGGCCGAAATGCGCGAGCGCGTGCTGCGTGCGTTGGCGGACGTGGCCGCAGGCAAGGCACCCGAGTCGGAGCACGAGCGGCGCACGCAGGAGCTCGCGCGCGCAGCGCTCGCGCGCGACGCCGTGCGCGCCTGGCGCATCAATGACAGCCCGGCACGGCTGCGCATCCAGACCATCGATTCGCTGTGCGCGGCGCTGACGCGGCAGATGCCGATGCTGTCGAAATTCGGCGCGCAGCCCGAGAGCATCGAGGACGCCGGTGCGCTCTATGCCGAGGCCGCCCGCGCGACGGTGGAGCTGATCGAAGCGAACGATCCTGCCGCGGACTATGTCGAGCGCTTGCTGGTGCACCTGGACAACAACGTGGCGCGCGTCGAGGAACTGCTGATCGAAATGCTGCGCCGGCGCGACCACTGGCTGCGCCACGTGATGCTGAACGAGCGCGCCGAACTCGAAGGCGCGCTGCGCTCGGAGCGGCACGCGGCGCTCGCGCGTGTGCAGGCGCTCCTGCCTGCGCCTGAGGGCGGTGAACTGCTTGCGATGGCCAATATTGCATACGCGAACCTCGGCCGGCCGGCGCTGGCGTCGCTGCCCGGCATCGACGACGCCGCGGGCTGGACGGCGCTCGCCGATTTGCTCCTGACCAAAAAGGACGAGTGGCGCAAAAGCCTGACGAAGAACGATGGCTTTCCCGCGGGGGCCGCGCATGCAGCGGCGAAGCAGCGCGCGCTGGCGCTGATCGGGCAGATGCGCGGCAACGATGCGCTTTGCGCCGCGCTCGCCGATGCGCGCCTGCTCCCGGCCGCGGCTTACACCGGCGCCCAATGGCAGGTGCTCGAAGCGATCACCGAACTGCTCAAGCGCGCGGTGGGGCAGTTGAAGCTGGTGTTCCAGGCGCGCGGTCAGGTCGACTTCACCGAGGTGTCGCAGCGCGCGCTGCTCGCGCTCGAAGATGCCGAGGGTCCGACCGATCTCGCGCTCAGGCTCGACTACCAGATCCGGCACCTGTTGATCGATGAATTCCAGGACACCTCGATCAGCCAGTTCGAGCTTCTAGCGCGCCTGACCGCCGGCTGGACGCCCGATGAGGGCCGCACCTTGTTCGCGGTCGGCGATCCGATGCAGTCGATCTATCGCTTTCGCGAAGCCGAGGTCGGGCTGTTCCTCAAGGCGCGCGCCGAGGGCATAGGCAATGTCCTGCTCGAGCCGCTGGAGCTGTCGGCCAATTTCCGTTCGCAGGCCGGCATTGTCGACTGGGTGAATGCGGCGTTTGCGCAGGTGATGCCAAAGCGCGAGGACATCGCCTCGGGCGCGGTGGCCTACACCGGATCGGAGGCGGTGCATGCGCGCCTCCCGGGTGACGCCGTCGAAATCCATGCGCTGTTCGCCGGCGGCGCGGCGAGCGAAGCCGCGGAGGTGGCGAACATCGTGGCGCGCATCGCGGCCGCGGGCGCGACGGATGGAACACGTCAGAGCACGGCGATCCTCGTGCGCGGCCGCAACCACTTGCGCGAGATCGTGCCGCGACTCAAGGACGCCGGCCTCGCCTTCCGCGCCATTGAAATCGATCGCCTCGACGAGCGGCCCCTGGTGCAGGACCTGCTCGCGCTCACGCGCGCGCTCGCGCATCGCGGCGACCGCCTCGCCTGGCTCGCGATCCTGCGCGCGCCCTGGTGCGGCCTCGCGCTCGCCGACCTGCACGCACTTGCCGGGACCGACACTCCCTCTCCCCGCGAGCGGGGAGAGGGCCGGTGGGAGCCCGAAGGGCGGGACCACCCGGAGAGGTGGGGTGAGGGGCGATCGCCCGGAGCGCCGCGCCCAGAGCCGATCTCCAGCCAGTCTACCGCGTGGGAGCTAATGCACGACGCGGTGCGCCTGGCCGCTCTCACGCCGGATGGGCGCACGCGCCTCGAGCGCGTGCGCCCCGTGCTCGCCGCCGCGCTCGCACAGCGCCAGCGCTCGTCCCTGAGGGATGCGGTGGAAGGCGTCTGGCTCGCGCTGGGCGGCCCGGCTTGCGCCGCATCCGCGACCGAGCTCGAAGACGCCGAGAGCTACCTCGACCATCTCGAGTCCAAGGAGGAAGCCGGCGCCATCGCCGACTTCGCGGCGTTCGAGCAGGGTCTCGACCAGCTCTACGCCCTGCCGGACATGGCCGCCGGCGACGACGCGGTGCAGATCATGACGATCCACAAGGCCAAAGGCCTGGAATTCGATCATGTCATCGTGCCCGGGCTGGGCAAGATACCGCGCGGCGAAGGCAAGAAACTGTTCCTGTGGATGGAACGCCCGGCGAACCCGGACCCGACAAGTCGGCGCGGGCCGCGATCCGGTACGAATCTGCTCCTTGCCCCGATCGAAGAAACCGGGGCCGAGAGCGATCCGATCTACGCCTGGATCAAGAAGCTCGCCGCCGAAAAAGCAGCCTTCGAGGACGGCCGCCTGCTCTACGTCGCGGCCACGCGCGCGAGGGAGCGCCTGCACCTGCTGGGCGAGACGCGGCTCGACGCGCAGGACGGGGCGCAATCCGCGCGCAAGCCCGATGCGCGCAGCCTGCTGGCAAAGCTGTGGCCGGCAGTCTCGGGCGAATTCGAACGCGCTGCCGCGGCGGCCCCTGCTGCAGCCGCGGCAGCGGGCGCGGATGGCGACACGGTCCCCGAGCAGTCGCTGCGCCGCCTGGCGTCAGACTGGTCACTGCCCGCAGCGCCGCCGGCCCTCGCGTGGGCCGCACCCGGCGAAACCGCGCGCGCCCAGGACGACATCGAATACTCCTGGGCGGGCGAGACTGCGCGCCACGTCGGCAGCGTGGTGCACCGCTGGCTGCAGAATATCGCCGAGGATGAACTGCAAGGCTGGAGCGCGGCGCGCATCGAGTCGCTGCGCGCGAACTTCGGCAACGAACTCGCCGCGCGCGGCGTGGCGCAGGCCGAGCTCGCCGCCGCGGTCGAACGCGTGGCGAAGGCGCTCGCCAACGCGCTGGCCGATCCGCGCGGCCAGTGGCTGCTCGGGCCGCAGCAGGACGCGAGGAACGAATATCGGCTCACCGCGCTGATCGACGGCGAGCGGCGCAACCTGGTTATCGACCGCAGCTACACCGATGAACAGGGCAAGCGCTGGATCGTGGATTACAAAACGAGCGGTCACGAAGGCGCGAACGTCGAAGGCTTCCTCGACCAGGAGCAGGAACGCTACCGCGCGCAGCTCGCGCGCTATGCGCAGGCGCTGGCGCAGGGCGAAGCGGCCATGCTCGGGCTTTACTTTCCGCTGCTCGCCGGCTGGCGCGAGTGGAGTGCGTAGCGGATTCGATCAGCCGATTCGCGGTGCGCGGTGCAGTTGTCCCGATCACACACGTCACCCAATGGCTGCGGTGTGCCGCGGGCTTCGTCCAATGTCATATTCATGCGCATGCGCCGGGCTGGATTCATGATTCCGCTACAATTGACCGCATTGCGCCAGCCGCCCCGGATTCCGTCAATAAAACTCCAATGTATTAAAAATTAGTCTATTATTCATCATATTAACTAGATATCTCTCGCCAAACCAATCCGCCAAATGCACGCGCAAAACATGATCGAGCCGGCCCTGCCGAACGAGGCCGAGCAGTTGCCTCTGATGGAGGCTGCCGCCGATTTGCGCACGGCCGCGGCGCGTCTGCTGCCGAGCATAGGCGCGACTTCGCGCGCCGCGCTGGCGCAGTTGCTGCGGGCGATGAATTCCTACTATTCGAACAAGATCGAGGGGCAGCACACCTACCCCGCCGATCTGGAGCAGGCGCTGCAGCAGCAGTTTTCCGCCGACCAGGATGTGCGCCGCCGCCAGGAGCTGGCCATTGCCCACATGCGGGTGGAGGCCTTGCTGGAACCGGAGGCGATGGTCTGGGCCGGGCATTTCAGCGCAGACTGGGTAAAGCGCATACACCGCGAGTTGTACCAGCGGCTGGATGAGGAAAGCCGGGTCATTCTGGATGAACAAGGCAAACCGCGCGGCGTGATGGTGCCGGGCGAGTTCCGCACCACGCATGTCAAGGTGGGTCACCACGAGGCGCCGCCGCCGGAGATGCTGACGGACCTGATGGCGCACTTTGAATTCCGCTACCGCGATGAGCCGGGGGAAACGCGCAAGCTGCTGGTGGCCGGCGCTTCGCTGCACCGCTTGTCGTGGATACACCCGTTCCCGGACGGCAACGGCCGCGTGAGCCGCCTGCAGAATCACTTGCTGCTTTCGCACCTGGGGCTGACGGGCGGGCTGTGGTCGCCGCTGCGCGGGCTGTCGCGCAAGCAAGCGGACTATTACAACGCCTTGGCGGCAGCAGATCTGCCGCGGCGCAATGATGTCGACGGGCGCGGCAACCTGACGTCCAGGGGGCTCGCGGACTTTATCGAATTCTGGCTGCAAATCTGCCTGGACCAGGTGCGGTTCATGGGGCAGATGCTGGCGCTGGATGGCTTGCAGGAGCGCTTCGTGGCGCTGGCTTTGCAGGTGCTGTACGACTATGGCCGCGGGCCGCTGCTGCACCACCGCAGCAAGCTGCGCCCGGAATTGCTGGGCAAGGCGCTGTACCGGCTGTTTGTCGAAGGGCGCCTGGATCGCGGCGAATTCAAGGCCATGCTGGACACTTCGGATCGCACCGCGACCCGCGTCATCGCCAACCTGACGGCGCAGCGCCTGGTGTCCTCCGCTTCGCGGCTGGGGGCGCTCGAGCCGGGCTTGCCGTTCTTCAGCCTCAAACATCTTTTCCCCGGGCTTTGGCCGGAAGCCGAAGGGGTGATGTCGCCGCCGGCCAGAGCCGACACCAAGTGACGGCCGCGTCCGAATATCTGCACGTCGAACAGCCCTTCCTGACCCAGCTCGCGGCGCTGGGCTGGACCGCGCTCGATCAGGGCGCGGGCACGATCCCTTCCGATCCCGCGCGCAGCCTGCGCAGTTCGTTCCGCGAGTGGTTGCTGCCCGAGGTATTCCGCAGCGCAGTGCGCGCCATCAACAGCACCGAGGCTGGCGGCGAAGACGCCGCCAAGCGTGCATTTGAAAAGTTTTACGCGGAGAAGGGGCTGGAACGGATCAGGAACCGCGTAGCCTATTTCGCGCCCAAAGCCGGGGTAGTGCCGTCGGCAATCGACGTGAAGGAAATCGGCTACCGCTGGGCGTCCTGCGCATCGGATGGACGCTTGAGCTTCCACTGGAAATGCATGATGGCGGCGCCCAAGGTGATCGACTACATCGTTGTGCACGAGCTATGCCACATGCGCCACCGCGACCATACGGACGCTTTCTGGAACGAGGTGGACAAGGTGATGCCGGACTATTACGAACGAAAAGCATGGCTGCGCGAAAATGGCGCGTCGTTCGACCTCTAGGTTCTGTAATCGCGGAATACCTCAGCGCCGCTGGAAGTTCCGAATCTGGATATGTTTGCGGTGGCAATTCGAGACGGCGTCCGAGCCTGCAGTAAACCAAGAGCGATCTAGAACATTCAATAAGGAGTATCGGCATGCCCGCGCTGTCACGAACCTACATCTACGTCTCCAACGCCGCCGACGGCGACATCGGCTGCTATCGGCTGCAGTCCGACGGCAGGCTGCAGCCGGGCGCGCGCGTCGCGGCGGCGCAACTCGTCGGCCCCCTGGCCGTGAGCCCGGACCGGCGCTTTCTCTATGCCGGGGTGCGCTCCGCGCCGCCCGCGGTGCATGCCTATGCGATCGACCCCGCCAGCGGCGCATTGACGCCCCTGGCGGTTGCGCCGCTGGCGGCGAGCTGCCCCTACCTGTCGCTGGACCGCAGCGGGCGCTATCTGTTCGGCGCCTCGTACCACTCGCACCTCGTCAGCGTCAACGCGGTGGCCGAGGACGGGCGCGTCGCGCCTGAGCCGCTGCAGGTGATACCGGTGGGCCGCAGCGCGCACTCGATACGCGTCGACGCGAGCAATACCTACGTCTACGTCCCGACCCTGGGCAGCGACCAGGTGTTCCAGTTTGTTTTCGATGCCGGGTCCGGGCGCCTCGCCTCGAACACGCCCGCCGTCGCGCAAATGCGGCCAGGAACCGGGCCGCGGCATTTCGTCATTTCGGCCGACAACAAGTTCCTCTACCTGTTGAGCGAGCTGCTGGGCACGGTCACGACCTTTTCGCTCGACGGCGAAACCGGCCTGCTCGCCGAAATCGGCTCGGCATCGGGATTGCCGCCCGGCGTGCAGCTCGTGCCCGGTGCGCCGCGCGTCGCGGTCGGCGCGGCGGAGACCGAACCGCCGCGCAATCGCGACCATGACGTCTGGGCGGCGGACATCCACCTGACACCGGACGGAAAGTTCCTCTACATCTCGGAGCGCACCAGCAGCACGCTCGCGGCCTTCGCTGTCGATGCCGCGACGGGCAAGCTGGCTTACCTTGGCAGCACACCCACCGAGCGCCAGCCGCGCGGATTCGCCATCGCGCCGGACGGCCGCTTCCTCATCGCCTGCGGTGAGCAGTCGGACACGATTTCCGTGCACGCCATCGATCCGGCCAGCGGTGAACTGTCGCTGCTGCAACAATACCCCGGCGGGAACGGCGCCAACTGGGTCGAGATCGTCAGCTTTGACTGACCGGCAGGTCCTGCGTCAGCTACACCTTTGCGTTCCAATGGAACTTGTGGAGTATGCGGTGTGCGATGGGCGTGAAGATTAGCGCCGCCGTTACGATGAACACCAGCCCCGCGTAAAGCGCATACAGGCCGGCAAACAGCTTGCCGCCGGAGGTAACGGGCGGATTGACCGGTCCCATGCCGCCCAGGAGCATCGCCGAGTTAAGGAAGGCATCCAGCGCCGAGAGGCGCTCGAAGTAGGCGTAGCCGAGCATGCCGATGCCTAGCGACACCACGAGCAGACAGAACGCGAAAGACGCATGCAGCAACAATCGCTGCACAAAGCGGGCGCGTGGCAGTGGGGCTTGCTTCGTCGTTTCGTACATGAGGCGCCTGTTGTTGGCCGTCGGTTGCGCCAATTCTACGCTGTAACCCGGGCCGTCGAGCCGTCACCTAGCCATCTGGCCGCCGGGGTCGGATGGCCGTATGTTGACGAATCTCAAAATGGGCGCAATCCGAGCGGTTAGCTTAGCCGGTATAGAGCCGTGGTCTGGCGGCCGGAAACAGCCGACAGTGCGTCACGCCGTATGCATTCCAACGCGCCGGGCGCGGGTGGGTGCGGGATTCTGCGCAGGCCGCGGTTCATGCCAAAGAACCTTCAATCACGCTGGGAGATGCTGCACCATGAAATCGTCGAAACAGACCACCCCTATCATCGCGCTCCTGGCAATTGGCCTGGCGCTGTCCACCCCGATGCCTGCCTCGGCCCGGGAAGTCGACAGTTCGATTGCCGCCTGCCTGAAAGCCTGGGGCGAGCATCCGTTCGGGAACGACCCGCAGTTCAAGACCCTGGGGACATCGGTGAAAGTGTTTGGTATTGGAACAGAAACGGCGGATACCGCGTCCACCACTTCTCCTTCCCTGGTATTGATCAACCCGAGCTTCAATGTGATGGGGGGAAACACCATTGAGCTGCTGAACCCAAACGGCTGGTATTGCCTGCGAACCATGGTAAGCATCGTCGGGAGTGTAGACCTCCGCGCGCACTGCAAAGCGCATTTGGCCTCGACCTCGGATGGATTGGCGGTGCTGGGCAACAACGGCGACAACAGAAGTCTCAAAGATTTGACCGTGACGGTGATGGGCCGCGTCTCCGTCGAGCGGCCCTGCGGATCTCAGTGAGCGGCGGCGGGCCGCAGGCGCCAGCGCGGCGCGAGCGGCCGGTGCGGCGCGAGCGGCCGGTGCGGCTCGAAGCGGTCGCAGGGATTGATTGCGGGCGTCTCGGTCCGGGCTTCAGCGGCCATCCGATCAAGTTGCGCCAGCGCCAGGCAAGCGGCGCGTGACTTTCATTGATTTATACTGTGTGGTCTGTGAACGTACCCGACGCCCTCAAGTCCATCCAGGAGATGCCGCATCATGAAGAAACTTCAGATCAACATTACCGCCGAAATGGATATTCCGGATGACTGGGAAATCGTGGAACATCCGGCCGGCATACAGGTGTTGAAGATAGGCGACAAGTATGTCGACCTCGACATCGCCCCGATCGCGACGTCCAGCCTTGAAGCAGAAGCGACCTGGACCGACGACGACCAAACGTTGATTGACAAGGTCTTGGATGCGATTACGGAGATGGACTCGACCTTGACCATTCAACATCGGCATTGATGAGCGCATTGCGGTCTTTGCGGCCGTGTCGGCCAGGCCCGCCTGGCGCGCGTAGATCATTGCACTGGTGCTCTCGAGGGAGTCGAGGGCGGGGTTAGTTCCGGCCGCGCAGGGCGCCAAGGAGAGGCCGTGAAGGTATTCCAATTCGGCGACGAACGCCCGGTGCTGACCTGGGTTTTCCGCATCGCTTCTGTGCTTGCGATCGTCGCTGTGCTTGCCGCGATCAGCCTGCTCGATCGAAAACGCGACGCGCTCTATGCCATCATGCTGGTCGCAACAGTTCCGCTTCTGGCCTTCCTGTTATCGCGGGTTTGGACCGGATGGCTCTTCACTTCGCTCGCGCGGGCGAAAAGCTACGTCGAGGGGGCGGAGGGTGGCCATCGGCACGAATGGTATTCCTTCAAAGGCCAGCGCGTTCGCGTCTTCCTCGACAAAATGCAGCGGCCTTGGTTTGCAGTCAATGACGTTGCGTTCATTCTCGACATCAAGGACGAGAAGAGCGCGTTCCGACGCTACGGGCCGCGCGAGTATGGCATCCCGGAATCGGCATCGGAGCATTGCATTTCGGAGCTTGGGCTGCGACGGTTGATCAAATACAGCGCGCACCCTGACGCAGGCGCGCTCGGAATCTGGCTCGAGCGTGAGGTGTTGCGCATGCTGAGAAACAGCAAGGAACGCAAGGCGGAAAGCGGGACCAGGCAGGATCGCTAGATTGCCTTGGCGCAGCGTCAAAGGAGGTAGCGGGCCGCAATCAGCCGGCCTGGCGTGTGTGGGATCTGGTGATCTGGGACAAGCATCGCCACGATGCATCGGGGGCGGTCCTTTGACGATGCAGGGAACCGGCGGGAACTGCGCCGGGTGACCACGCTCGATGTCGGGGCTCCCGCAACCCCTTGACCCGGATGCGGCCGGTCCGGGCCGCGCCATTTCGTCACCTTGGCCGACAACAAGTTCCTCTACATCTCGGAGTGCACCAGCAGCACGCTCGCGGGGTTCAGCGTCGATGCCGCAACCGGCAAGCTGAATTACCTCGGCAGCACACCCACGGAGCGCCAGCCGCGCGGATTCGCCATCAGCCCGGACGGAAAATTCCTGGTCGCGTGCGGTGAAAAATCCGAAACGGTCTCGGTGTATGCCATAGATCAGCCGGGCGGCGCGCTGCGGTTTCTGCAGAAATATCCCGGAGGCAAAGGCGCCAACTGGGTCGAGATCGTCGACCTTGAAGGCTAGCCGTATTTCGTGACTGATATTTGAGCCGCAGGTTACGGCGTAATGACTCAGCGCCGACGAATTACCGGGTAAGGACTGCGCGGAAGGTCTTAGAGGCCATTATCAGAATTACCGAAATGGCCTCTGACTTAGGGGAGTATGAGGGGAGGCGCCCCGCAGGTCTCGATCCCGCTTGACGGGAAAGTCCCCTCGGGGGATATCCCCTCATTTTGTATTCGGCTCTTAGTTAGATCCGATGCAAACACGCTGCCCGTTCCAGGTCGACGGTCCGCTTGCGCTTCCATTCCCGGCGATCGCGTCAGCGGATCCCGCCTGATTCCCGTATCAGACTCTCGGTTCACGCCGACGGTCTTCCGTTCGGTTCCCCATCGCGGAACAGCCGGTCGAGCACCGCGCCCAACTCGTCGATGGTGGTCGGCTTGAGGATAACCTCGCGAATGCCGGCCGCACGCGCGCGGGCCTCGTCTTCGACGCCTATGTAGCCGGAGGTCATCAGCACGGGCATGTTCGGGCGCAGCGCCAGCAATTCGCGCGCAAGCTCAAAGCCCGACATGTGCGGCATCGACAGGTCCGTTACCACGACGTCAAAATCCTGCGGATGCGCGCGGAAGGCCTCCAGCGCCTTGATGGGATCGGTGAAACTGCTGATTTGGTGCCCCAGGCGCGACAGCGCCCGGTTCGCGAGGAATACCAGCGGCTCCTCGTCGTCCACATACATCACCCGCCGCCCGGGGGAAAGGAGGCTCTGCGCGGCAGCGCCTTGCTCTTGCGTCTGCGCCTTCCCCTTGGCAGCGGGGAAATACAGCGCAAAGCTCGAGCCCTTGCCGGGGGTGCTTTGCACCGTCACCGCGCCGCCGTGGCTACGCATGATTCCGTGCACCATCGACAGTCCGAGCCCTGTGCCATCGCCCACCGGCTTGGTGGTGTAAAAGGCGTCGAAGACGCGCTCCAGCGTGGCCGCATCCATGCCGCAGCCGTCGTCGGTCACCGTGAGGCGCACATAGCGTCCGGGCTTGAGGCCCGGAATGCCCCGCGCGAACTCGTCCCCCACCTGCACCGGCTCCAGGCGGTACTCGATCGACCCGGCCCGAGGCCCGATGGCGTAGGCCGCGTTGGTCGTCAGATTGACGATCGCCTCGTGGATCTGTCCGGCGTCGGCCAGCACGTGGGGTGTGTCCGCGGAGAAGTCCTTGATGAGCGAGATGCCCGCCGGCAGCGTCGAGCGCAGGAGTTTGAGCACCTCGCCCACCACCGCACTCAAGTCCACCACCCCCCGCTGCGGTTCCCTGGGGCGCCCAAAAGCCATGATCCGGCGCACCAGTTCGCTTGCACGCGCGCTCGCCTTCCGGATCTCCTCCAGGCTTTGCGCCGCGGCGTGATCCGGCCCCACGTCCGCGGCCGCCAGATCGGCGTTACCCCGGATCGCCGCGAGGATATTGTTGAAGTCGTGCGCGATGCCCCCGGTGAGCGTGCCTAGCGACTCCAGCTTCTGCGCCTGCAGGTGCGCTTCCTCCAGCCGCTTGCGCTCGGTTACTTCCACCATCATCGCCACCACGCATTGCTCGCCTTGCAGTTCGATGACACGGGCGGACAGCTCCATCACGCCGATTTCACCCCTGCTGTTGCGGAAGTCGATCGGGAAACGATCGACGCCGCCCTGTTCGCGTAGCCGCTGCTCCACGTCCGCGCGTTGCGCCGGATTGGCATAGGTCCCCAATTCGCCTATCGTGTGCCCAATCACCTCGTCGCGCGTATAGCCGTACAGACGCAAGGCAGCGTCGTTGGCTTCCAAAATCTTGCCATCCGCAACTCTGCGGACAATGATACCGATCGGATTGGCCTGAACCACCGCCGACAAGCGGTTCTCACTCTCGCGCAACGCCTCCTGCGCCCGCTTGCGCTCAGTGATATCGCGCGCGGAGTTGAATAGCGCCGGCTTGCCGTCCAGTTCAAGACTCTGCCCGGTGATTTCCACGTCAAGCAAGCTTCCGTCTCGGCGCCGATGTCTGGTTTCAAATAGCGAAGGCCCTTCCTGCGCCAGCTGCTGTGCGAGTTCACGCTTCAACTCTTGCGCGGACCACTTGGCATCCCACAGCGATAGGTTGGCGCCAATGATCTCCTCACGCGAGTAGCCAAGCATCGCGCAGAACGAATCACTGGCTTCGAGCACATTCCCATCGGCATCGAGAATATGCACGCCATCGCTTGCATTGCGCAAGAACACCTGGTTCCGGTGGCTTTCACGCGCCAATGCTTGTTCTGCGCGTTTGCGCTCGGTGATGTCCTCGAAGATGACGAGGACCTTGTCTGCGATCCACACACCGAAGATGGCCACCATCTTGACGCTGCCATTCTTGCAGGTGACGCGGTATTCTCGTTGCCCGATCTCGCGGTTGTGCGCCAGCGCCTCGGTAACCAGACTCATCCACAGCGCAATAACTTCGGCTCGATAGGTTTCATCGGGATACGCCTGCACCCACCAGCGATCCATGTTCGGAATATCCTGGTGCGTATAGCCGAACGTCTCGATAGCCTTGCGATTGATATACTCGATCGTCCCGTCGGTGCAGACCAGGGCCATGGACAGCGGGCTGAGTTCGACCACTTTTGTAAACTGGTCCTTGCTCTCCTGCAGTGCGCTCTCTGCCCGCTTGCGCTCGGAGATGTCCTGGTGAAAGGCCAGGTAGTACATTTGGCCCACGAGATGGATCATGCTTGTCGTGACGCTGATCGGGAAGATGTGCCCGTCCTTATGGTAATGCTCGACCTCAAATCGGACGACTTCCCCGGCCTGGACCCGGCGCACGACGTCAGCGCGGTCCTCCAGCGTTCTCTCCCTGAGCACGTCCAGCTTCCTGATGTCCATGCGCTCAAGCTCATCCACCGTGTAGCCGTGCATCCGGGCAAAGGCCTGGTTGACTTCGGTCAATTGCCCATCCGCGGTCATCATCAGGAGCCCTTCGCTCGCCTGGTCGAACAGGTCGTGATAGCGCTTTTCGCTCTCGCGCAACCGGGTTTCGCTCCTGTTTCGCCGCGACTCCGAAACCGTGAGCCGGAAGAAAAACGTCGCCAGGGTCGCAAGAAATAGTAGTGCGCCAAGGAGCAACAAGGCCGAATTGCTTCGCCATTCAGCCAGGTAATCGCTATCGGCAATCCCGACCGCGATAAAGAACGGGAATGCGCCAATCTTTCGATAGCCGTAGATACGCTGGCTTCCGTCGATCCGCGACTTTATATCCATGAACCCGACCGGGCCATTGTTGAGAATCGCGTAACGCACAGGGAGTTCCGGCGTGGGCTGGTTATCAACCACAACTGGGCCGGGAAAGCGCACGATCGACGCGCCATTATCCAGCCGCCGCAGGGCTAAGACGCCTTTCGCGCCGACGGCAATGTTTTGGAAATGCTGGTGCAGAGCAGTGAGGTCGATCGCGACTGACGCCGTGCCAAGGAAAGAACCTTCGCTGTCCCGGATGGCCTTGGCGATATACATGGAGATACGCCCTGTCGCTCGCCCCAATGTCACCTCCGAGAAGACGGTGGAGCCGGCAGGGCTCCCCTTGATCTGCTGAAAATGGGGCCGATCGCTGACATTGTGAGGAACTTCAGCGTCGACACTGCTGTAGAGCCAGTCGCCTTTGGCATCGTAGTAGCGCAGCGCCGAGGCCGATGGAACGTATTGGACGTTCGCTTTGAGCCAGCGCGTCACCGGAGGCCGATATCGGCTGGCCATCTCAGGCCGCATTGCGTCCGGTTCAATGGCTGCAACCATCGCCGAGACTGTCCGTTCCGCGGCGGCGAACTCGTCGTTCAGCTTGGATTCGAGGACCAGAGCCAGATTATTCGCATTAGTTACCGCGGCTGCTCTTGCCGTGAGGCGCATCGCATAAATCTGGTACACCACCAACACCAGAAACAGGACGGCAATGCCAAGGAAAGGCAATCCATATTTGGCCAGGCTACGCTGAGAAAGTGTCTTGGCGGATTCAGCGGTGATTGTATGCATGGGTAGCAATGAACGTCCTGGACGATATCGACCACGCGGAAGCGAGAACTACGCCGGGAGGTCGATTGAATGACGGCCATCGACCCGATGCCGTCGCCTCGTCCCTGGCTTGTAACATGCCCACATCGAAACAAATTGATTTGAATCAATGGGAGCAGAAACGGTCCCTGGACGTCTTCCTGCCTCAACGACGGATTGTACTGGCTCGAACCGGCCATTCGAAGAACGGATTAACTCATTGCTTGGGCGTTTGCACCTGGCGTTTTCGGTCACTCACACGGCAGCAAAAAGTATAGTCGCCGGTCGCGACCAGGACGCCACGGCAAGGCAGGCGGCGGTACAACTCATGTTCAAGCAGATTCCGGGTTCCGCTGCTTCCTGTCTCATGCACCTTGCGCATCCCGCGGCGGCGCAAGCTTGCTCATCGCGCGCTCGCTGATGGCGGTGATGGTGAGGGACGGATTGACCCCGGGGTTGGCCGAAATCATCGAGCCGTCGCAGACGTAGAGATTGCGGTAGCCGAACACGCGATTGTCGCGGTCGATGACGCCCTCGGCGGCATCGCGTCCCATGCACGCGCCGCCGAGGATGTGCGCAGTGGAGGGAATGCCGAGCAGGGTGTCGCTGACCAGGGCTACGGGTTTGCCGCCGACGATGGCGGCGTAGCGCTCGGACAGGTCCGCGGCCTCGGGCATGAACGGGGTGGGCGCCGGGCCCACGTCGAGCTTGCTCGCCAGGCCGAAACGGCCGAGGACCATGCGCAGGGTGCTGTCTATGGTCTGCATGAACAGCAGCACCTGGGTGCGCTTGGCCCAGTCGTCGACGCACAGCACCTTCAGGTTCATCAGCGGGTGCGCCAGCCAGTCGCCGGCGAGCTTCGCCAGGCGCACGAAGCCGTTGGGGTGAAACACGCGCGGCCCCATTCCCAGGCGCCAGAAACCCGAGCCGGCGGCATAGCGCACCGGCTCCAGGTGCGAGTTCTCGTCGGTGTGCAGGATGGAGCCGATGGCGACGCCGTCGGAGAACACCGACTTGCCGTCGGGCACCGTCACCGGGATCAGCGCCTCCGAGTTGGTGCGCACGCCGTAGCCGAGGCGCTCCGATAGCCGCGGCAGCGAGCCCTGCTTCAGCTTGAGCATGAGTTCCACCGTGCCGAGCACGCCGCCTGCGAACACCGCGCCGCGGCAGCGCACGGTGCCGCCCGCGCCTTTGCGCGTGGCGCTGGGCCGCCATTCGACGGCATAGCCGTCGGCGCCGTCGGCTGCCCCGATCGGTCGCAGGTCGGTGACCAGGGACTCGGGCTGGATCAGCGCGCCCAGGCGCTCCGCCAGATAGAGATAATTCTTGTCCAGCGAATTCTTCGCGTTGTGGCGGCAGCCGGTCATGCAGCCGCCGCAGAAGGTGCAGCCGGCGCGCGCCGGCCCTTGGCCGCCGAAATACGGATCGGGCGCGGTCTGCCCGGGCTCGCCGAAGTAGACCGAGACATTGGTCGCTTCGAAATGCTGCTCCATGCCGATCTGCCGCCCGAGTTCGCGCAGGGCGAGATCGCCGGTTTCCAGGCGCGGATTGGTCGCCGCGCCGAGCATGCGCAGGGCCGTCTGGTAGTGGAGGCGCAACTCCGACTCCCAGTCGGCCAGATGCGCCCACGACGGCGCGGTGAAGAAGCGCTGCTTCGGTATCGGCAGGGTGTTGGCATACACCAGCGATCCGCCGCCCACGCCCACCCCGGAGAGCACGCTGACGTGGCGGAAGAACGTCATCTTGAACAGGCCGAAGCAGCCGAGGGAGGGCAGCCACAGCCAGCGCTTCAAATCCCAGTTGGACTTGGGAAAATCCGCCGCGCCAAGGCGCATCCCTTTTTCCAGAACCAGCACCGTGTAGCCTTTCTCCGACAGGCGCAGGGCCGAGACCGCGCCGCCGAAACCGGAGCCGATGACGACGTAGTCATAATCGAACGCTTCGCTGTCGCTGCCGGGCTGCGCCATGAACTGGCCTCGTGACTTCGGATCGGCGCATTACATCAGATTGCACACAAGCGTGTCCACAGCCGCTGCTTGCGGCTTGACAGCCTGGTTGCTGTGCCGCACGCTTGCGGCATGTTCCGCATAGGCAATGGCGCCGGCTTCTCCGGCGATCGCATCGATGCACCCGGCCCGGTGGTCGACACGCTGATTCGGCGCGGCGGGCCGGCGGCGATTTTTTTCGAGGTGCTGGGCGAGCGCACCGTGGCGCTGGCGCAGTTGGAGAAACGGCGCGATCCGGCGCGCGGCTACGAGCCCATGCTCGAGCGCCTGCTCGATCCCATCCTCGCGAAGTGCGCGCGCCACGGCATCGCCATCGTCGGCAACTTCGGCGCGGCCAATCCGGCGGGCGCCGCGCGCGCGATTGCGCGCCTGGCCGGCCGCCTCGGGCTCGGCACTTTGCGCATCGGCGTGGTCGAAGGCGACGACCTCGCCGCTGGCATCGATCTGGCGCAGCTCGAAGTCTACGAAGCCGATGCGATGCTGGACCAGCGCGGCAGCGCCATCGTTTCGGCCAATGCCTATCTGGACGCGCAGCCTATCGTGCAGGCGCTGCGCGCCGGCGCGCAAGTAGTGGTCACCGGGCGCTGCGGCGACCCTTCGCTCGCGCTGGCGCCGCTGATCCATCATTACGGCTGGGCCGAGAACGACTGGGAACATCTCGCGCTCGGCTCGGCCGTGGGCCATCTGCTCGAATGCGGCTCCCAGGTCACCGGCGGCGTCTATTACGACCCGGGTTTCAAGGACATTCCCGACCCGGCGAACATCGGGTTCCCGATCGCCGAGGTGGGCGCCGACGGCCGCATCGTGATCACCAAGGCCGATGCCACCGGCGGCGTGGTGAACCTGCAGGTGGTGAAGGAACAGCTGATTTACGAGGTGCACGACCCGGCGAACTACATCACCCCGGACGTAACGCTGGATTTTTCGGGCGTCAGCCTGCGCGAGGACGGACTCAACCGGGTCGAAGTGCTGGGGGTGCGCGGCAAGCCGGCGCCGGAGCGCCTGAAGGCCACGGTCTGTTTCGAAGGCGGCTGGCTGGGCGAGGGCGAGATTTCGGTCGCCGGGCCGAACTGCCTCGCGCGCGCGAAAAGCATCGCCGCGGTGCTGCTCGAACGCCTGCGCCGGCGCGAACTCAAACTGCAGACCCGCGTCGACCTGATCGGGATTGCCAGCGTGCACGACGACGACAGCGGCACGCTGTGGCGTTCCTATACCGGCCCCGAGCCGGCGGACATCCGCGTGCGCCTCGCGGTGGCCGGCGCGGAACACGACGATGTCGACCAGGCAGCGCGCGAGGTGCTCGCGCTCCTGTGCTGCGGACCGGCCGGCTCGGGCGGCGCGCGCTGGCGCACGACGCAGCGCGTGCGCACCCAGTCCTACCTCGTGCCGCGCGCGAGCGTGACGCCGCGCGTGACCGTACGACAGGCTGGAGAATGGCTCTGATGGCCGATCTTTACGATATCGTCACAGTGCCGCTGCACGCTGTCGCGCACGGCCGCGCCGGCGACAAGGGCAACCGCCTGAACGTGAGCGTGATCCCGTACGAGGCCGAAGCCTATGCGCTGCTCGCGGCGCAGGTGACGCCCGAGCGCGTGCTGGCGCTGTTCGCGCACCGCCACGCGGCCAAGGTGACGCGCTACGACCTGCCGCTATTGCACGCCTTCAATTTCGTCATCGACGACGTGCTCGAGGGCGGGGTGAACGGCAGCCTCAACCTGGACGGCCACGGCAAGACCAATTCGTTTCGCCTGCTCGGCCTGACGGTGGAAGTGCCGCGCCGGCTGGTGCGCACGGCGCGTTAAAGGCGGGTCCGGTTCAGGGTCGTTGCGGCGCAGCCATGGGCGTGCGCACGCCGGGCTGGGCGCGGTTGCGCCCCTGCGCCGGCCCGCCTGCGAGCACATAGGCCGGATCGAGCGAGCGGATCGGGATGGTGAGATCGGCGGGTATGCGCCCGGCCAGCTGCAGCATCAGGTAACGGCCGCAACAGACGCGCAGAAAGGAGGCAAAGTTGTCGACTGTCCCGTGCGCGTCGCTCAGTTCGTCATGCAGTCTGACGATAATCTGGTTCAGACTCATGCCGTCGCGCTGGGCGATTTCCTCCAGCACGCCCCAGTAGAACGTCTCCAGCCGGATGCTGGTGGCTACGCCGTGCAGCCTGAGCGAACGCGCTTTCGATTGCCACAACTTGGGATCTGCGTTGATGAAGATCTGGCACATGGCGGCATCTCCTCGCTGACGGGTCGCGGCGCAGCTTGCTCCGCGACCTGCTTTATAACACGATCCGCCGGCCCGGTTTAGAGCGTGATCTTGGTGCCCAGCAGTTGCAGGAACTGCGCGATCCATGCCGGGTGAGCCGGCCAGGCGGGCGCGGAAACCAGATTGCCTTCGGTGAACGCGCCGTCGATGGCAATGTCGGCGTAGCTGCCGCCGGCGACTTCCACTTCGGCGCGGCAGGCCGGATAGGCCGAACATTTGCGGCCCTTGAGCACGCCGGCGCCGGCCAGGATCTGCGCGCCGTGACAGATGGCGGCCACCGGCTTGGCGGCGCTGAAAAAATGCCGCACGATTTCCAGCACGCGGGGGTTGAGGCGCAGATACTCCGGCGCCCTCCCGCCGGGGATGACCAGGGCGTCGTAGGTTTCGGGCTTGATGTCGGCGAAATCGGCATTGAGCGCGAAATTGTGGCCGCGCTTTTCCGAATAGGTTTGCTGGCCCTCGAAATCGTGAATGGCGGTCGCGATGGATTCGCCCGACTTCTTGTCCGGGCATACGGCGTGCACGATGTGGCCGACGGCGAGCAAGGCTTGAAACGGCACCATGATTTCGTAGTCTTCGCCGAAGTCGCCGACGAGCATGAGTATGCGTTTTGCTGCCATGGGAATTTCCTCCTGTGTATGGGTGGTCACGCCGCTACGCGCGATGATGCGCGCCGGCGCAGCAACGATTGTGCGTCCGGCACCGGCGCAGCGGGTGGTAATCGGTTACCGCGCCGGGCGCCGATGCTCGGCGTCGTTTCTTCAGCGAATTAGCGATTCGGGACACTAGCTGGATTCACCATCCGGCGATGCGTGGCCAGGTCGCGCTGATCGCCTCGCTGCCGCCGCGCACGATCTGGTAAGCCTGGTGCTGCGCGCCGGTCGCGCAGGCGTGGTTGGGCAGGATGCGCAGCAGCGTGCCGAGCGGCAGCTCGGGCAGTGGGCCCGGCGCGCCCGGCCGCTGGGCGAGGACGCCGTGTTCCTGGTTGGCATCGACCATGATCAGGTCCGCATAGGGCTGGCCCTGTACATCGCAGACCAGCCCGTAGCCCTGGTCGCGCTTCTGTTTCGCGGTGCCGCGGTCGCGCGACATCGCCATCCAGCCCGCATCGACGATGATCCAGCCCTTGTCGCGCTGGTGGCCGATGACGCTGGCGAGCACCGAGAGGGCGACATCGTCCAGCGCGCATACCTGCAATCCGGCCATCACCAGGTCGAAGAACACGAACACGCCGGCGCGCACTTCGGTCACGCCGGCGAGGTTCTCGGCGTAGGTGGCGGTCGGCGTGGAGCCTACGCTCACCACCGGGCAGGGCAATCCCGCAGCGCGCAGCGCGTTCGCGGCGCTTACGACGGCGTCGCGTTCCTGCAGCGCCATGAGTTTGATTGCGGCCACCGTCTCGCAGTTGTAGGAGCTGCCCGCATGCGTCATCACGCCGCGCAGCTCGCAGCCGCCGTCGGCGAGGGCGCGGCCGACGTCGATCAGGGCTGGGTCGCCGGGAAGCATGCCGGAACGGTGGCCGTCGCAATCGATTTCGATCAGCACCGGAATGCGGTCCGCGCTCGCGCGCGCATGTGTGGCGACGGCGTGCGCCGCATCGACGTTGTCGAGGATCACGGCGAGCCGCGCGCCGCGCTTGCGCAGGTCGGTGATGTGGCCGAACTTGTTCGGCGTCACGCCTACGGCATAGAGGATGTCGCGCACGCCGTTGGCGAGGAAATACTCCGCCTCCCTGAGCGTCGATACCGTGATCGGTTCATCCGGCGAGCGCAGCACGCGCCGCGCCACATCTATCGACTTGGCGGTCTTGACGTGCAGGCGCAGCTTGACGCCGAGCAGTTCCAGGTGCGCGCGCATACGCGCCGCGTTGCGTTCGAGCTTGGCCTCGTCGAGCACCAGGCAGGGCGTTTCCAGTCGGCTGAGTATCATGGTCTGGGGTGGGAAGGCGCGCTCTTGTTCGGCTGGGAAGAGCGGCAATGGCTGCTCAGAGTTCATTTCAATATGAGGGGATACCTCCCCTCATACTCCCCTAATTGGGCCGTTGCAAAATTCATTTTGCAACGGGTTCTTAGTCGATCAGCTTGCGCAGCACATGGCGGCGGTTGCGCGTGTATGGCCGCACCTCGCCCGGCCAGCGGCCCGAGTCGACCGCCTTGGCCCAGCCGTCGCCGACGAGCACCTCGGGGCTCTCCAGCTCGTAGATTGCCATGTACTTCGGCTCGCCTTCGATGACGATGGTCTTCTTTTCGCCGCCGACGATCATGGTCAGCGGCTCGAGCTTGCAGCGCTTTACCGAGACGACGCCCGGCACCTTGCGCAGCAGCGGAATGTGCTCGGTGTCGTAGACTTCGTTGAACAGGGCCTCCTTGTCGGCGTCGACGTCCATGCTGATGCTGAGAATGTAGTTTGCTTTGGCGGCCATGAGTGCTCCGAAGTGGGTCGATGGGGATGCGGCTTATGCGTTGCGCGCCACGCGTGCGGTGTTGTGCAGCGTGCGGAAGATCAGATCGGTCGCGCGCTCGTCGTTGGCGACGATGCGCTCCTTGATTCTCTGGTGGATCGGGGATTCGACGGTGCACATGAAGCGCGTGCCCATGTTGATGCCCTCGGCGCCCAGCGCGAGCGCATTCGCGACCGCCGCGACCAGCTGCGCGCGCCCCACCCATTGCATGCCGCCCTGCACGATAGGGTGCTCGACGCCGAACATTTGGGTGAACCTGGTCTGCAACATGCCGCCCTCCTTGTGCGTCGACGCGCGATACAACGATTCTACCAAGTTTGCTCAGGGCAACGGCGCGGGTTCGCTGTCTGGCGCCGCGCGTTCCTGCGCTCCTGCGGCAGCATTGCGCTGCCGCAGGGCAGCGCCATCGGTTATGATTCGAGCACTGCAAGGTTAAGAAATGGCGATCCGTCGCGACGGCTTTATCCTGATGGAAATGATGGTGGTCATCGCGATCATAGGCATACTGGCCTTGATCGCGGCCCCGAGCTATCTGGATCAAATGATAAGAAAACAAATCGTCGAAGCCGTGCCCCTGGCCGATATCGCAAAAGCGCCGCTCGCGGCCGCCTGGGCCGTCGCGCAAACCTTGCCCCGCGATAACGCCGGCGCCGGATTGCCGGCGGCCGACAAAATCGTCAGCAACTTCATCAGCGCGCTGGCGGTGCAGGACGGCGCGATTCACATCACCTTCGGCAACAGCGCGAATTCGCTGATCCGGGGCAAGATCCTCAGCCTCCGTCCGGCAGTGGTGGAGGATGCGCCTGTCGTCCCGGTCGCCTGGGTCTGCGGCAATGCGGCCGTCCCCGGCAAGATGACCATCAGGGGCGAAAACAAGACCAATATCCCGGCGGCTTATCTGCCCCTCAATTGCCGTGCCAGCGGGTAGCGCCGGGGGATGAGCGCGCTGTTACAGATCGAAGGCCTGCGCGTGGACCTCCCGACCCCGATGGGCATGCTGCATGCCGTGCGCGGCGTCGACCTCGCGCTCGAAGCCGGCGAAACCCTGTGCCTGGTGGGCGAATCGGGATGCGGCAAGTCGCTGTCCGCGCTCGCGCTGATGGGTCTGCTGCCGCGCGCGGCGCGGCGCAGCCTGTCGCGCTTCAGTTTCGCCGGCGAGGACCTCGGCCGGGCGAGCGAGCGGCGCATGGCCGATCTGCGCGGCAATCGCATCGCCATGATCTTTCAGGAGCCGATGACCTCGCTCAACCCGTCCTGGTCGATAGGCAACCAGTTGGAGGAGGGATGGTTGCGCCATCGCGGCGGGCCTGCGGCGGCGGCGCGCGAACGCGCGCTGCACCTGCTCGAGCGCGTCGGCATCACCGGCGCGGCGAGCCGGCTGGGACAGTACCCGCACCAGCTCTCGGGCGGCCTGCGCCAGCGCGTGATGATCGCGATGGCGCTGATGTGCGAGCCGGCGCTGATGATCGCCGACGAGCCGACCACGGCGCTGGACGTCACGGTGCAGGCGCAGATCCTGCACCTGCTGAAGGAACTGCAGCGCGAATTCGGCATGGGCCTGATTCTGATCACGCACGACCTCGGCATCGTCGCGCGCGTGGCCGACCGGGTCGCGGTGATGTACGCCGGCGAAATCGTCGAGCAGGGGCCGGTGGCGCGCCTGTTCGGCCGGCCCACGCATCCGTATACGCGCGGCCTGCTCGACTGCATCCCGGTGCCGGGGCGGCTCGCCCCGGGCGAGCGGCTGGGCACGATACCCGGCGTCGTCAGCCCGCCGATAGGCGCACTCCAAGGCTGCCAGTTCCGCAACCGCTGCGCCGAGGCCGAAGCCGAGTGCGCAACGCGCGCGTTCGAACTGCGCGAACTCGGCGGTGAACAGCTGCTGCGCTGTCGACTGGAGGCGGCGAACTGATGTGCTATTGGCCCACAGGCGGAAAGGTTTCAATAAACGAGGACGGGGGCATGCGCCCCCTGTTCCCATGAGCGAAGCGCTACTCGAGCTGGTCGACGTGGAGCGCCGCTTCACGGTGAGCGCGGGATTGTTTCGCGGATCGCGCACGCTGCATGCGGTCAACGGCGTGTCGCTGCACCTGCGCCGCGGCGAAGTGCTGGGCCTGGTGGGCGAATCGGGCTGCGGCAAGTCGACGCTGGGCCGGATGCTGCTCGGCCTCTTGCCGGTGAGCGCGGGCGAGATCCGGCTCGAGGGCCGGCCGCTCGCCGCGACCAGCACGCGCGATCTGGCGCGCAAGGTGCAGCCGATATTCCAGGATCCGTATTCCTCGCTCAATCCGCGCAAGACCGTGGGCGCGATCGTCGGCCTGCCGCTTGCGGTGCACGGCATCGAAGCGGACGGGCCGGCGCGGCGCAAGCGCGTGATGGAGACGATGGAGCGCGTGGGCTTGCCGGCGCGTTTTTTTCACAGCTATCCGAACCAGCTCTCCGGCGGCCAGCGCCAGCGCGTCGCGATCGCGCGCGCGCTGGTGATGCGGCCCGAGATCCTGGCCTGCGACGAACCCACGTCCGCGCTGGACGTCTCGGTCCAGTCGCAGATCCTCAACCTGCTCGAGGACATGCGGCGCGAGTTCGACCTGACCTACCTCCTGATCAGCCACAACCTCGCGGTGGTGGAGCACATCGCGACGCGCGTCGCGGTCATGTACCTGGGGCGCATCGTCGAGGAAGCCGATACCGCGGCCCTGTTCCGCGCGCCGCGCCATCCCTATACGCGCGCGCTGCTCGCATCCGTGCTCACGCCCGAACCCGGTCTCGGTGTTCCCGACACGCACCTCGGCGTGAGCTATCCGAATCCGATCGCCCCGCCGCCGGGCTGCACCTTCCATCCGCGCTGCGCCGAGGCGATGCCGGTCTGCCGCGCGCGCGCGCCCAGGGCGCTGGCCGATGCGCGCGGCCGGGTCGAGTGCCATCTCTACGCCGATGAGGTAAAGTAGTCTGGTTCAAAATAATCGTCCTATCCAAGAGGAGTCGCACCATGCCTAGGTACCGCACATTGCTACAAATCGGGCTGCTCGCCGGCGCCGTCGCCTTCACCCTGCCGGCCGAAGCCGGCAAGCGCGACAACTCGGTCAAGTGGGCGTCCAACCAGGTGCCGGAGAGCCTGGACGCGTATTTCAACAACGTGCGCATCGGCGTGATCCTGGCGCACCACATCTGGGACACGCTGGTCTATCGCGATCCCAAGACCAACGAATACAAGCCGTCGCTCGCGACCGCCTGGCGCTGGATCGACGACAAGACGCTCGAGTTCGACCTGCGCAAAGGGGTGAAATTCCACAACGGCGAGGCCTTCGACGCCGACGACGTGGTGACCACGCTCAACTTCGTGTCCAAGCCGGAGAACAAGTCGACCACGCAGCAGAACGTCAACTGGATCGCGTCGGCGGAGAAGATGGAGCAGTTCAAGGTCCGCATCCACCTCAAGAAGCCTTTTCCCGCGGCGCTCGAATACCTCGCCGGCCCGGTGGTGATCTACCCGGGCGAGTATTACGCCAAGGTCGGCCCCAAGGGCATGAGCGAGAAGCCGGTCGGCTCCGGCCCGTATATGGTGGTCGAGAACCAGCCGGGGCGGCTGGTGCGCCTGAAGCGCAACCCGAACTATTTCAAGGACAGCCCCAAGCCGCAGCCCAAGATCGAGACGCTGGAACTGCGCCTGGTGCCGGACCAGAATACCCAGACCGCTGAATTGATGGCGGGAGGCCTCGATTGGATTTTCAACGTGCCGCCGGACCAGGCCGAGCAGTTGAAGACCGTGCCCACGCTGCAGGTGAAGTCGGGCGAGACCATGCGCGTCGTGTTTTTGCACATGGCCACGGACGAGAAGACGCCGACCCCGGTGCTCAAGGACATACGCGTGCGCAAGGCGATCATCCACGCGATCAACCGCCAGGCCATGCTCAAGACCGTGGTCGGAGAATCGGCGCGGGTGATCAACACGCTGTGCTTCCCGGCCCAGTTCGGCTGCACCGACGAGGGCGCGCCGCGCTACGCCTACGACCCGGCGAAATCCAAGGCGCTGCTCAAGGAGGCGGGCTATCCGAACGGCTTCGACATCGACCTGTACGCCTACCGCGAGCGGCCCCAGACCGAAGCGGTGATCGGCTACCTGCGCGCGGTCGGCATCAGGGCCAACCTGCGCTTCATGCAGTACGCGGCGATGCGCGACGCGGTCCGCGAGCACAAGGCCGGGTTTGCGCACCAGACCTGGGGCTCGTTCTCGGTGAACGACGTTTCCGCCATGACGCCGGTGTATTTCAAGTTCGACCGGGACGACGTCACGCGCGATCCGGAGGTGCGCGATCTGCTCGACGCCGGCGACACCTCGGTCAAGCCCGAAGTGCGCAAGGTCGCGTACAAGAACGCGTTGAAGCGTATCGCCGATCAGGCCTACGTGGTGCCGATGTACTCGCTGCCGGTGTATTACGCCTACGCCAAGGATCTGCAGTTCCAGCCCTATCCGGACGAGATTCCGCGCTTCTGGGAGATGCGCTGGAAATGAGGACCGCGGCCGTCGCGGCGCACACTCCGGCCGGCTGCTAGCGGGCCATGCTGCAATACGCGCTCAAGCGGGCGGTGCTGGCGCTGCTGGTGGCGCTGACGGTGTCGCTGGTGTGTTTCCTGCTGGTCAATCTCTCGACCGACGTGGCCACGGCCATGGCGGGCGAGGGCGCAACCTCGGAAACCATAGACGCGATCCGCACCCAGTACGGCTTCGACCGGCCGCTCGCGGTGCAGTACTTCGAGTGGCTGGGCCGCGCGGCGGTGGGCAACTTCGGCGATTCGCTCTATTTCCGCACGCCGGTCTCGGCGCTGGTGGTCGAGCGCATGCCCACCACCATGATCCTCGGCTCGGCCGCGCTGGCGTTTGCGCTCGCGCTGTCTATTCCCCTGGGCGTGATTGCCGCGCTCAAACCCAACAGCTGGGTCGACCGGCTTACGCTGACCATCGCCGTGGTCGGCCAGGCGATGCCGACCTTCTGGTTCGCGCTGCTGCTGATGTTTTTTTTCGGCGTCACGCTGAAAGTGCTGCCGATATCGGGCGGCGATACCTGGCAGCATTTCATCCTGCCTTCGATCGCGCTGGGCTATTACGCGGCGCCGGCGATCATGCGCCTGACGCGCTCGGGCATGCTCGAGGTGCTCGAGTCCGATTACATCCGCACCGCGCGCGCAAAAGGCCTGCGCAACACGAGCGTGCTGTTCAAGCATGCGCTCCGGAATGCGGTGGCGCCGGTGGTCGCGCTCGCGGCAGTGCAGCTCGGCTTCCTGCTCGGCGGATCGGTGGTGATCGAAACCATCTTCGCGCTGAACGGCCTGGGCTACCTTGCGTGGGAGGCCATAGGCCACAACGACTTTCCGGTGGTGCAGGCGGTGGTGCTGCTGATTTCGCTGGTGTACATCGTGCTGACCCTGCTGTCGGACGTGGCCAACGCCTGGCTCGACCCGCGCATCCGCATCGGCTGAGGCCATGAGCAGTCACGCCGCCACGCTTGAAGCCACGGTCGCGGAATCCTTCGCCGGCCCCTCGCCGGGGGAACTGCTGCGCCGGCGCGTGCGCGGCCATGCGGGCCTGCTGATCGGGGCCGGGGTGCTGCTGCTGATCGTGCTGATGGCGCTGGCGGCGCCCTGGATCGCGCCGCAGGACCCGTATGCGCAGGACCTCGCGCGCCGGCTGATTCCGCCGGTCTGGCACGAAAGCGGAAACTGGACTTATCCGCTGGGCACCGACATGCTCGGGCGCGACTACCTGTCGCGGGTGATCTACGGCTCGCGCATCTCGCTCCTGATCGGGTTCTCGGTGATGCTCATATCGGGGGTGATCGGCGCCGTGCTCGGCATCGTCGCCGGCTATTTCGGCGGGCGCACCGACCTCGTCGTGACTTATCTCATCACCGTGCGCCTGTCGCTGCCGGTGATCCTGGTCGCGCTCACCACCGTGGCCCTGGCCGGCAGTTCGCTTACGACGGTGATCCTGGTGCTGGGCCTGTTGAAGTGGGACCGTTACGCCGTGGTGCTCAGGAGCGCCACGCAGCAGGTGCGCAACCTCGATTACGTGACGGCGGCGCGCGCCATCGGCTGCCCCACCTGGCGCATCATCGCAGGCGAGGTGCTGCCCAACGTCTCCAGCCACCTGATCGTGGTCGCCACGCTGGAGATGGGCAGCGCGATCCTGCTCGAGGCTGCGCTGTCCTTCCTCGGCCTGGGGGTGCAGCCGCCCGCGCCCTCCTGGGGCCTGATGATCTCGGAGGCGAAAGGCTATATGTTCTTCAGTCCGTGGCTGATCACGATTCCGGGCCTGGCCCTGTTTGCGCTGGTGCTCGCGATCAACCTGCTCGGCGACGGCGTGCGCGACGTGACCGCGCCCGAGGGACGCAGTTGAAATTCTGAGAGGCCATTTCAGAATTACCGAAATGGCCTCTGACTTAGGGGAGTATGAGGGGAGATATCCCCTCATTTTGTAATTGGTGCTCAACTTTTGGAGCCGCATGATGAGTCGAGCCGAGGCGATCGCCGAGGTAGAGAAGTATTTCGACGCGGGCGGCTTCTTCGCCGATCTCGCGCGGCGCGTCGCGATCAAGAGCGAGAGCCAGAACCCGGCGCGGCAGGCGGAACTTTCGGCCTACCTCGAGGCGGAGATGCGCCCCTCGCTGGAGCGTCTGGGGTTTCGCTGCGAATTGCTTCCCAACCCGGCGAGCAAAGGCGGGCCTTTCCTCTACGCCGAGCGCATCGAGGATGCGGCGCTGACGACGCTGTTCAGCTACGGCCACGGCGACGTGATCCGCGGCCAGGAAGCGCAGTGGCGCGAAGGCCTGGACCCCTGGGTGCTCAAGCGCGAGGGCGACCGGCTCTACGGCCGCGGCAGCGCCGACAACAAGGGCCAGCACACGATCAACCTCGCCGCGCTGGCGGCGGTGCTGCACACGCGCGGCCGCCTCGGCTGCAACGTAAAACTGCTGATCGAGACCGGCGAGGAAACCGGATCGCCCGGCCTGAGGGAACTGTGCCAGCAGAACCGGCTGCGCTTCGCCGCCGACGTGCTCATCGCCTCGGACGGGCCGCGGCTTGCGCCCGAGCGCCCGACGATATTTCTCGGCACGCGCGGCGCGCTCAATTTCGACCTCGCCGTGGACCTGCGCGCGGGCGGGCATCATTCCGGCAACTGGGGCGGGCTGCTCGCGAATCCGGGCATCGTGCTGGCGCATGCGCTCGCGTCCATCACCGACGCGCGCGGGGTCATCCGCGTGCCCGAGTGGCGGCCGGATTCGCTGACGCCGGCGGTGCGTGCGGCGCTGGCCGGTCTGGCGATCGAAGGCGGCGCCGACGGGCCCGGCATAGACGCGGACTGGGGCGAACCCGGGCTCACGCCGGCGGAGCGGGTGTTCGGCTGGTGCAGCTTCGAGGTGCTCGCCTTCGTGACCGGCAACCCGGACAAACCGGTCAACGCGATCCCGCCGCGCGCGAGCGCGCATTGCCAGCTGCGCTATGTGGTCGGCGTGGACCCGGCGGACATCGTGCCGGCGCTGCGCCGGCATCTGGATCGCAATGGCTACGCCATGGTGCAACTGGCCGCGGCGCGCGACGGGTTTTTCGCGGCGACGCGCCTGGCGCCGGACCACCCCTGGGTGAAGTGGGCCGCCGCCTCGATCGAGCGCACGACGGGCCAGAAGCCCGCGATCCTGCCCAACCTCGGCGGGTCCTTGCCCAACGACGTGTTCGCCGATGTCCTCGGCCTGCCCACGGTATGGATTCCGCATTCCTACGCGGCCTGTTCGCAGCACGCGCCGAACGAACACCTGCTCGCGCCGGTGGCGCGCGAGGCGCTGGCGATCATGGCCGGCCTGTTCTGGGACCTGGGCGAGGCGGGGAGCGCGCCGCGCTGAGCGGATTTGCGCGCTGCCGCGCGCCAACCGTGCTGTTTGTACGGATGAAAAGCGCATCCGTACAAACAGCACGGTTATTGTTAACCGCAAGGGCGGTGCGAGGGGTTTATACAAGATCGTCGATAGCGCGCGGATGTGCTTTTCATCCGTGCGCTATCGACGATCCGCGCGGACAGTTTCTCGTCCGCGCAACATCGGAACTAGGCAACAACGGCGGCGCGGTTCAAGCCGTCACGCATAAGAAAGGAATGACATGAGCAACAAGACCATCGCCGTACTGCACCCGGGCGAGATGGGCGCCGCCATAGGCGCCGGCCTCGTCGCGCGCGGACATCGCGTCCTTTGGGTCTCCGCCGGTCGCGGTGCCGCGACACGCCGACGCGCCGAATCGTGCGGCCTGGAGGACGCCGGGACGCTGGCGCGCGCGGTGCAGGCGGCCGATGTCGTGTTCTCCGTCTGTCCCCCGCACGCGGCGCTGGAACTCGCGCGCGCGGTCGCCGCCTGCAGTTTCGGCGGCGTCTATATCGACGCCAATGCGGTTTCCGTGGAAACGACGCGCGCCGTGGGGCGTCTGGTCGAGGCCGCGGGCGCGCGCTTTGTCGACGCCGGCATCATCGGTCCGCCGCCTAACCCGGGCGCGAGCGTGCGTCTCTATCTTTGCGGCGAGCGCGCGGCCGAGATCGCGCCGCTGTTCGAAGGCCACGTCATGCGCGCGATCGTGCTCGATGGACCTGTGGGCGCGGCCTCCGCGCTCAAGGTTTGCTACGCCGCCTGGAACAAGGGCGCGACGGCATTGCTCGCCGGCATACGCGCGCTGGCCGACCATGAGGGCGTGGATGCGGCACTGATCGAGGAGTGGAATATCTCGCAGCCCGACATACCCAGGCGCTCGGAAGTGGTCACCGTGAGCGCGCGCAAGGCCTGGCGCTGGATCGCCGAGATGGAGGAAATCGCGGCGAGCTTCGAGGCCGCGGGGCTGCCCGCAGGTTTTCATCTTGCCGCGGCCGACATCTACCGCAGGCTGGAAGGCTTCAAGGACGCGGCCCGGCCGCCCGCGCTGGCCGAAGTGAAGGCGGCGCTGCTGCGCGAGAAATAAATACGGCGCTTTAATTCTGTTCGCATGTGGTGAAAAGGCTTGCGCGCTGCGCGCGCCAACCGTGATTCTGGTACGGATATGAAACGCATCCGTACCAGAATCACGGTTACGGATAAGAGCAACAACGGGCTGGGGTTGTTTCATACAAGATCGTCGATTGCGCACGGATGTATTTTTCATCCGTGCGCAATCGATGATCCGCGCGGACGGGCCGCCGTCCGCGCAAGTGAGGACTGTCTTTTGTCCGGGCAACATCGCCCTCGCCAAAGGCGATGGAGCGTGATTTGTGTCGCCGCGTAAGGTTTCCGCTATCAGCGGGTCAGCGCAAGGCGCAGGCCGAAGCCGATCAGGAACAGGCCGGCCAGCTTTCCCAGGGCGCGCGAAACGAGCGGATTGGCGCGCAGGCGCGCGGCCAGAAAATGGGCGAGCAGCACCGCGCAGCATCCGTAGGCAAACGTCAGCAGCGCGATGGTTGCAGCCATGAAGGCGAAAGTCGCCAGACCCTGATGCCGCGCCGGATCGACGAACAGCGGAAAAAAAGCCATGTAGAACACGATCGCCTTGGGGTTGAGCAGGGTGATCATGAATGCCTGGCGCAGATAGTGGTGCGGCTTGATGTGCAGCACCGGCGCCGCGCCCGGCTTGGCCAGCAGCAGTTTCCCGCCCAGCCAGGCGAGATAGGCGGCGCCCAGCCATTGCACCGCATGGAACGCGGCGGGGTAGGTGCCGAGCAGGGCGGCGACGCCGGCCACGGCCAGCCACATCAGCACCTGGTCGCCGAGGATCACGCCCAGGGTGGCCGCGAGGCCGCCCCGGATGCCGCCTTTGCCGGTCGAGGTGATCAGGGCCAGATTGCCCGGGCCGGGAATCAGCAGGAAGACCAGCACCGCGACCACCAGCGCGCCATAGTCGGTGACACCGAGCATGAAAGGATTTCCTTAACAAGGATGGGCCGAGTTTAGCCGGTTTTTCCAGCGCGGACGCGGTTACGCAAAGCCGTGTTTTTCCAGCGTCCTGCGCCACGGCCCCGTGGCCAGCTTTTCAAATCCTTTCGAATTCGGGTGCAGTTCGTTGTCCCAGTCCCGGTCGATGTCCAGGCAGCCGCGGCTGTCTACCAGATGCACCAGGCGCGCCGCGTCGTCGTAGGGCGCAAAGGTGTCGTGGATGCGGTCGATCAACAGTTTCACCAGGTCGCGGCGGAAATCGGGGTCGTCGCTTACCTGCGCCTGGTCCATCGCCGGCTTCAACCACGGACCGAAGGGCAGCGCCATGCCCGCAAGCTGTGCCGCTCTGCCATCGGGCGGCGCATAGTCGTAGCAGTGGATGAACACGTGCGGCTGCCGCTCGGGCGGCCGGTTGCGCCAGGCCCAGCGGATGTCGTGGATCATCCTTCCCGTCCATCCGCTCAGCTTGCGCATCAGACCGTCGAAGCTCGCCGCGTCGAAGCATGCGCCCGGGGAGGCTATGCCGGCGCACCGGCTTTTCAGCGCCAGGGAGTAATCGACGGCATCGTTGCCCGCGCCGCTGATCAGAACCGCCGAATAGTATTGCGCGTTGACCGGCTTGAGTTCCGCCTGGAAATCGTCGGCGTATCGGCCCTCGACGTAGTCTTCGAGCCTGGCGCCGACGTAGCCCAGCGAAAGAATGTTGGCGTAGTCGGGCTTGAGCACCCGGTCGGACAACTGCTGCAGCAGGTTGTAGCCCGTGGGCAGCGGATACCAGAACCAGGAATCGCCGATGGCGAGGATAGCGGGAAACGCACCCGGTTCGAGCAGTGCGCCGCGTCCGTAATAGACCGTCATGACGTTTCTCCTTCGAAGCCGATGCGGCAAGCGTGTATGCTGCGCATTTTTGCAAGTTTTGTCGCGATGCGCTACTCGGTCAAGGAACTGTTCTACACCCTGCAGGGCGAAGGCGCACATAGCGGCCGGGCGGCCGTGTTCCTGCGCTTTGCCGGCTGCAACCTGTGGTCGGGCCGCGAGCCGGACCGCGCCGGCGCGGTGTGCCGCTTCTGCGACACCGATTTTGTCGGCACCGACGGCGACGGCGGCGGGAAGTTCGACACGGCTGCGGCACTGGCGGCAGCGGTCGAGGCCTTGTGGCCTGCGCCAAACGCAGCGTGGCCTGCGCCAGGCGCAGCGTGGCCCGCGCCAGGCGCGGCGCAGCGCTTCGTCGTCTGCACCGGGGGCGAGCCGCTGCTCCAGCTCGATGCGGCGCTGGTGGCGGAGCTACGCGGGCGCGGATTCATGGTCGCGGTGGAAACCAACGGCACGCTGGCGCCGCCTCAGGGTGAACTCTGGCTGACGGTGAGTCCCAAGGCCGGCGCGCCGCTCAAGCTCACGCGCGGCGACGAACTGAAGCTGGTTTATCCGCAGGCCGGGGCCGAACCGGAGCGCTTTGCACAACTGGAATTCAAGCACTTCTTTCTGCAACCCATGGACGGCCCGGAGCAGGCGCATAATGCGCGCCTGGCGACGGCCTACTGTCTCGCCCACCCGCAGTGGCGTTTGTCGCTGCAGACCCACAAACTGATTGGAATCCGCTGATGGAAATCTGGAAAGCCTTTACCCTGGAGTCGGCGCACCGGCTGCCCAATGTGCCGCAGGGGCACAAGTGCGCGCGCGTCCATGGCCACTCGTTCCGCGTCGAAATCCACGTGAGCGGCGAGGTCGACGCGCACATCGGCTGGGTGCAGGACTTCGCCGATATTTCGGCCGTATTCCAGCCGCTGCACGATCAACTCGACCACCGCTACCTGAATGAGGTCCCGGGGTTGGAAAACCCGACCAGCGAGCATCTGGCGCGCTGGATCTGGGACCGGCTGAAACCGGCGCTGCCGCTGCTGGCGCAGGTCGTGGTGCACGAGACCTGCACCTGCGGCGCGATTTACCGCGGCGGAGACGGGAAATGAGCGCAACGATGACCAATGGAGGAAGGCTATGGATCTGGAACTGAAGGGCAAGGTCGCGATCGTCACCGGCGGCTCGCAGGGCATAGGCAAAGCGGCCGCATTCCGGCTCGCCGCGGAGGGCGCAAGCGTGGTGATCGCGGCGCGCGGCCGGGAGTTGCTGGATCAGGTCGCGCAGGAAATCCGCGCGGCCGGGGGCAAGGTTGCCGCGGTGCAGGCCGACGTCAGCCGCGCCGAAGATTGCGCGCGGCTGGTGGCGGAGACGGTCAAGGCCTTCGGCCGGCTCGACATCCTGGTCAACAATGCCGGCACTTCGGCCACCGGCGAATTCGAATCGGTGACCGACGCGCTGTGGCAGGCCGATTTCGAGCTGAAGCTGTTCGCGGCGATCCGGCTCGCGCGCCTGGCGATCCCGCACATGAAGCAGCAGGGCGGCGGGCGCATCGTCAACATCACCAATATCGGCGCGAAGCAGCCGCGCGCCAAGTCGATGCCGACCACGGTCACGCGCGCTGCGGGCCTCGCGTTCACCAAGGCGCTGTCGAAAGAGTTCGCGCCGCACCAGATTCTGGTGAATACCATATGCATCGGCCTGGTGCGCGCCGGGCAACATGAACGCAAAGCAGCCCAGGCCGGCATCGCGCTGGAACAGTTCTACGCCGACCGGGGGACGGAAGTGCCGCTGGGGCGCGTCGGGCGCGCCGAGGAGGTCGCGAACGCGATCGCCTTCCTCGCGTCGGGGGCCGCAAGCTATATCACCGGCAGCAGCATTAATCTGGACGGCGGCGCTTCGGCCGTGCTGTAGTCGGAAACGCAGCGCACATTTTATTGGGGAGGAAAGCATGAAAAAGGCATTCGATCTTTCCGGGCGTGTCGCCATCGTCACCGGCGGCAACGGGGGCATAGGCCTGGGCATGGCCACCGGTTTGGCGCAGGCGGGGGCGGCATTGGTGATCGCCGGACGCAATCCGGCCAAGAACGCTGCGGCGGTGAAGGCGCTGGAGGCGCTGGGCGCGAAGGCCACCGCAGTCGAGGCCGACGTCACCGATCAAACCGCGTGCCGCGCCTTGATCAAGACCGCGCTGGCGCGCTTCGGACGGCTGGACATCCTGGTCAACAATGCAGGCACCAACATCCGCAAGCAGCCGCAGGAGTACACGCTGGAGGAATGGAAGACCGTGCTCGATACTAATCTGACCAGCGCCTTTCTCTGCAGCCAGGCCGCCTACCCGGTGCTGCTGAAATCGGGCGGCGGCAAAATTATCAACATCGGCTCGATGCTGTCGATTTTCGGGGCGGCGTTCGCCGGTCCTTACGGCGCGAGCAAAGGCGGCATGGTGCAACTTACCAAGTCGCTGGCGAGCGCCTGGGCCAAGGACAACATCCAGGTGAACGCCGTGCTGCCGGGGTGGATCGATACCGAACTCACGCGAGCGGCGCGCAAGGAGGTCAGCGGCCTGCACGAGCGCGTGCTCGCGCGCACCCCGGCGGGCCGCTGGGGCGATCCGGCGGATTTTGCCGGCATCGCGGTGTTTCTCGCGGGTAGCGCGTCCGATTTCGTCAACGGCGCGGCGATTACGGTCGACGGCGGGTATTCGTCGCAGGGTTAGAATGCTCGTGGAGCCTTGCGGCCTCAGGCAGCGCTTTGGACCTCGCTTTGGGCGTTGGCGAAACGCGCCACCGCCGCGCACAACTCGTCCACCGTGTTGGGTTTGTAGATCAATCCGCACACCCCCGCGGCGGGCGCCAGGGCGCGCAGTTCCTCGGTGATGTATCCGGAGGCCAGCACCACCGGCAGGTCGGGGCGGATCACCTTCAGCGCATGCGCCACATCGAGCCCCGACAGGCCCGGCATGTTGTAGTCGGTCACCACCAGATCGAATTGAGCCGGGTCGGCACGCGCCGCCGCCAGCGCCTCGCGCGGGTCGGTGTAGCCGCTCACGCGGTAGCCCTGGCGTTCCAGCAGGCGTTTCATCAGGAAGATGATGGCGTCTTCGTCATCCACATAAAGTATGTGCTTGCCCAGCCCCTCGACCGGTGCGGTGTCGGCGGCAGGCGCCGCGACGTCTTGGGGCGGCAGATCGGTCGCCGGAAAGTAAATGCGGAACGTGGTTCCGGCGCCGGGGGCGCTCTGCGCTTCGATGCGCGCTTCATGCGCTTGTACGATGCCGTACACCACCGCCAGGCCCAGGCCTGTGCCCTTGCCCACCGGCTTGGTGGTGAAGAACGGGTCGAAGATGCGCGCGCGCGTTGCCTCGTCCATGCCTGATCCGTCGTCTTGAACCGTGAGGCAGGCGTAGCGGCCCGGGGGCAGATCGGCCCGCGCTTCGCCCGGCGGACTATCATAGGCGGCGAGACGCACGTCGATCACGCCGGGCCGTGCCTGGTCCTGTATCGCCTGCAAGGCATTGCCGCACAGATTGAGCAAAATTTGCTTGATCTGCGTCGCATCGGCCAGCACCGCAGGCGTATCCGCCTTGCAATCCACGTTCAGGCTTACGCTCGCGGGCAGCGTGGCGCGCATCAGGCGCGCCGACTCCATCACCACCAGCGCGAGCGACGTCGCCTTGCGCTCCAGTTTCTGGCGCCGCCCAAAGGCGAGTATCTGCTGCACCAGGTCTTTGGCGCGGCGGCTCGCCTTGGCGATTTCCTCCAGACTGACCTGGGCCGGGTGCGACTGACCGACATCCTGGCGCGCCAGTTCGACATTGCCCGTGATTGCCGCCAGGGCATTGTTGAAGTCGTGGGCCACGCCCCCGGCCAGGGTGCCCAAGGCCTCCATTTTCTGCGACTCGCGCAGTTGCGCTTCGAGCGAGGCGCGCACGGCCTCGGCCTGCTTGCGCTCGGTGATATCGCGCATCGCGACCTGAATCGCCGACCCGCCATCGTAGGCAATCGGCGTGCGTTGGACTTCCACGTCCATCAACGTTCCATCTTGTTTGACGAATTTCCCCTCGGTCAGCGGCGTGGCGACGTCCTGCTCGGAAGCGTGCTCGACCCGCGCGAGTACGATGTTGCGGAAATCCGGGTGCACCCAGTCGAGGAGGGGTTTGCCCAGCAGGTCTCGGGCGGACTTTGCGCCTATCATCCTGACCGCGGCCGGGTTGACGTAAAGCAGTATGCCGTTCCGATGAACGGCGATGGCTTCGGGCGTCCAGTCGATCAAGGTGCGGTAACGTTCCTCGCTCTCCTGCAGGGCCGCTTCCGCCCGCTTGCGTTCGGTCACGTCGGTGGAAACGCCGGTGGCGCCGGTGACCGCGCCTCTGGCGTCAAGCAGCGGCGCGTAGTGCGTTTCGAAGGCCAGGGGGCCGACCCAGTTGATCGCCATAAGGCTTTCGCCCGCCAACGCTCTGCGCGTGGCCGCAATGACCGAAGGGGAATCGCGGTAAATTTCGAACAGCGATTTCCCCACTACTTCATCGGGTGCCAACCCCAGCGGTTTGAGGCCGGCCCCGCGCGAAAACGTGAATATGCCGTCGCCGTCGATCGCCCAGAGTACGACCGGGAACCCTTCGATGACGCGGCGCAACTGATCCGAGTGCAAGGCAAGTTCTTTCGAGGCGCGGGCGATCTGCCGGTTTTTGCGCGCCAAGCCGTAGGCAAACGCCGCCAGCGACACGACGAACAGCGACGCCAGCGCATACAGCGCGGGCACGATGAGCTTGAGATTGCGCTCATAGAACGTCGGCGGCCGGTTGAGTATCGTCGCTTGCGCGGCAAGTTCGGCGGGCAGCGTCAAACCGAGCGTGTCGAGTTCGCCGCCGTCGATGATGTACTCGTTCGGGCTGGACTCGATCGGCTTGATGGCGGCGACGGGGGTCCCGGCCAGATAGCGCGCCGCCAGCCCGGCGGCGGCCTCGCCCTGCTTGAGCCCGCTGGTGACATAACCGCCCAGTACGCCGGGGTAAAGATAGACGTCTTCCATGCTGATGATAATGAAGCGCCCGGCCTGCACGATGGCCGCGATGGTCTCCGGCAGGGTGAGCGTATGTCCTTTGGCATCGGTCATCTCGCCCAGGGTCGTCAGAAAAGCGAAACGCTCTTTTCGCCCGCGCAGCGACGCCACCAGCTGCTCTATACTGCCGCTGCTGAGAAACTGCGCCCGGATCTCCGGATGGTGCGCGAGCGGAAAAACCATTTCGCGGTGTATGGCCTGGAAGGTCCCGGACGCGTCTCCCAGCACCAGTATGTCGCGCTCCCCCGGGGCCAGCTCCCGCATCAGTTCCAGGTTGGGCTCGATCTCTTTATTCTCGAATACGCCGGTCACCTGGCCCGGGTCGATCTGCTTCCTCATGCCGAAATCGTTGATGCCGGAGAAGAAAATAGGCACTTTGGGGAAAATCCGCGTGAGATGGGCCAGGGCGAACAGGAGCGCATTGTCGTCCGTGACATAGATGAACTTCGGCTCGAAACCGGCGTACTTCTGCGCCAGGTAAGAAGCAAAGAAATCAGCGTAGGCGGCGGTGTAGGGCGCCCGTTTGGTATCGAGGTATTCGACGTGGGCCGCGATCGTGCCGGGAACCGCGGCGCCGAGCTTGCGCATGAATCCTTCGTGCTGGCGCTTGGTCCACGGATATTCCTGGCTGTAGGAATGCAGTACGAAGATAGGCGTATTGCCGGCGGCGTGGCCCGGGACGGCGCAAACGAGAGACAGCAGTAGCAGCAGGGCCGCCGCCACCTGCCGCGCCAGTGGGCGCGCGCGCGCGGCACGTCGGGGAGCGCGGTCGGATATCAGTTCAGATGGGGTCAACGGGTCTACTTTGGATTCAAACAGCCGGCTCACTATCCGCGGTATCGCGGCCTGCGTCAACAAACCTGCCGCGCGCGCTGCGTTAGGCCTTGATTCAAAATCGAGGGCGAGACGCGCGCATACCCGGTGCGGCTTTGCGACGGGGCGCGCTTCGATTCCAGTTGCAATTTGCTGACGCCGGACATAAAATTGGAACCGTGGTTCAAATATTGAATACAGGTTCCAGTTCCGGGCCGGCCAAGGTCGCCTCGGAGCGCATCCGGCGCAAGAGCGAGGCGCGTCGGCTGGACATCCTGCGCGCCGCGGCGCGGGTGTTCCGCCGCAGCGGCGTCGCCGCCGCCGGCATGCGCGAAATCGCGGAAGAGGCCGACCTGTCGCCTGGGAATCTTTACTACTATTTCGCCGGCAAGGACGAGCTGCTCTACTTCTGCCAGGACCGCACCGTCGATCGCATGCTGGAGTCGGTCGAAGCGGTGCGCACCTCGGACCTGCCGCTGGCCGCGCAGCTGCATAGCGTGATCCGCGCGCACCTGCACTGTACGCTGGACGAACTCGAGGGCGCAACCGCGCATCTGGAAATCGACATGCTGGCCGAAGCGCTGCGCCGGCCCCTGATCGAAAAGCGCGACAAGTACGAGCAGTCGGTGCGCGCGCTCATCGCCAGGGGGGTAGCGCAGGGAGAGTTCGCGCCCTGCGACGCTGCGCTGGTAGCGCGCGCCATCCTGGGCGCGCTCAATTGGACCTCGCGCTGGTACCGGCCCGAGGGCGCGCAGAGCGTGGCTGCGATAGCCGAGGGGCTGGCCGACTATCTGGTGCGCGGGATCGCCGCTGCACCGCGAGAATTAACCGTGCCCGCAAGGGCCAAATCCGGAGGTCGAACATGAACGCCGTGGTGAAACCTATCGAACATCGCAACGCCCACATCACGCTGCGCGTGAACGGCGAGGAAGTCGAAGTCTCGTTCGCGCCCTACAAGACGCTGCTCGAAGTGCTGCGCGAAGAGCTCGACCTCACCGGAACCAAGCACGGCTGCGAGCTCGGCGAGTGCGGCGCCTGCGCGGTTCTGGTCGACGGCCAGCCGCTCCTGTCCTGCCTCAAGCTCGCGCTCGAATGCGACGGCTGCTCGGTCGAAACCGTCGAAGGGCTGGCCGACGGCCCGGAGTTGCATCCGCTGCAGGCGGCGTTCTCCGATCACGGCGGCTCGCAGTGCGGCTACTGCACCCCAGGCGTGCTGATGACGGCCAAGGGCCTGCTCGATGCCGAGCCCAATCCCAGCAGGGACAGAATCAAGGAAGCCTTGTCGGGCAACCTGTGCCGCTGCACCGGCTATCAGCAGATCGTCGATTCGGTGGAGCAGGCGGCGCGGACGATCAACGCGACGAGGGCCAAAGCATGAGCGTCGAAAAGAAATTCGACGTCATCGGCCACTCGCGCAGGCGCGTCGACGGCCGCGAAAAAGTGACCGGCCAGCAGCGCTACGCCGACGACCTGAAACTGCCGCGCATGCTGCACATGAAGCTGCTGCGCTCGACCCAGCCGCATGCGCTGATCGAAGCGATCGACATCGCGCGCGCCGAAAGTTATCCCGGCGTGCACCTGGTGCTGACCGGCAAGGATTTTCCCGTCAGCTTCGGCATGATGCCGGTGGCGCAGGACGAGTACCCGCTGGCGCCGGAGCATGTGCGCTACGTCGGCGATCCGGTGGCGGCGGTGGTGGCGAAAGACGAGCAGACGGCCGACGAGGCGATCGCGCTGATCGAAGTGAAATACAAGAGCCTGCCGACCATCGCTACGCCCGAAGAAGCGCTGGCGCAGCCCGAAGCGCGGATACACGACTACACCGATACGGGCAACATCCACCGCAACCAGGCGTTCGAGTTCGGCGACGTGGAAGGCGCGCTGGCCGCCTCGGATCACGTATTCGAGGACCTGTTCTTCTACGAGGGCGACACCCATCTCGCGATGGAACAGCACGCGGCGCTCGCCGCGAGCGAGGGCGACGGCAAGCTGATGCTCTGGTCGAGCACGCAGGATCCGCATTATCTGCACCGGCAGATGGCGCGCGTGCTGCAGATGTCGGCCGCGCACATCCGCGTGATCGCCTGCGACAACGGCGGCGGTTTCGGCGGCAAATGCGATCCGGCCGGCCATGAATTCGTGGTGGCCAAGGCCGCGCTGATGCTCGGACGGCCGGTGAAGATTTGTCTTACGCGCCAGGAAGTGTTCTATCTGCACCGCGGCCGGCATCCGGTGCTGATGAAGTTCCGCACCGGCGTGACCAAGGAGGGCAAGCTCACCGGCATGCATTTGCAGACGCTGCTCGACGGCGGCGCCTACGGCTCGCACGGCCCGGCGAGCACGTTTTACACCGGCGTACTGACGCCGCTCACTTACGAGCTGCCGCGCTTCAAGTTCGATGCCTGCAGGGTGTTCACCAACAAGCCCGCCTGCGGACCCAAGCGCGGCCACGGCACGCCGCAGCCGCGCTTCGGACAGGAAGTCCAAATGGACAAGATCGCCGAAAAACTGAAACTGGATCCGGCGGATCTGCGGCTCAACATGGTGACCAAGGCCAATACGCTCACCGCGAGCTGGCTCAAGATCGGCAGCAACGGGCTCGCCGAATGCATCCGCCAGGTGGTCGAAGGCTCGGGCTGGAAGCAAAAGCACGGCAAGCTGCCGCAGGGCCGCGGCGTCGGCATCGCCTGCGGTTCCTACATGTGCGGCGCAGGGGTGTCGATCTATTGGAACAAGATGCCGCATTCCGGGGTGCAGCTGACGCTGGACCGCAGCGGCCAGGTGACGGTGTTCTGCGGCGCGACCGAAATCGGCCAGGGTTCGGACGACGTGCTCGCCGCGATCGTGGCCGAAACGCTGGGCATCAGCACCAAGGAAGTGCGCTGCATCACCGGCGACACCGGGATCACGCCGATCGACCTCGGCTCGTACTCGAGCCGGGTAACCATCATGATGGGCAACGCGGCGCTGCAGGCCGCCGGGCGCGCGCGCGACCTGCTGGTCGCAGCGGCGGCGGAGCAGCTCGAGGTTCTGCCCGAGAGCGTCGTGCTCTCGCGCGGCCGCGTGTTCGCCGCCGGCGATGCCGCGAAGAGCATGAGTTTCGCCGAGGCGGTCGTGTACGCCGAAACCAAATTTGGCACGCTGGGCACGGTGGGCTCCTATTCGCCGCCCAAGCCGCCAGGCAAGTTCAAAGCGGCAGGCGTGGGTCCGTCGCCCGCGTATTCCTTCTCCGCCTGCGTGGTCGAGGTGGAAGTCGACGAGGATACCGGCTGGATCACCGTTCCCAGGATCTGGATGGCGCACGACATCGGCCGCGCGCTCAATCCGGTGCTCGCGCGCGGCCAGGTCATCGGCGGCGTCTACATGGGCCTGGGCGAAGCGCTGATGGAAGAGCAGGTGTTCCGCCGCCTGCCGCCCAAGCTGTCGAACGCGCTGGTGCACAAGATTCCGTCGCTGCTCGAATACAAGAGCATCACCTCGCTCGACATGCCCGAGGTCGAGGTGTATCTGATCGAGGACCCGGATCCGAATTGTCCGTTCGGCGCCAAGGAGGTCGGCCAGGGTCCGCTGCTGCCGGTCATGCCCGCCGTCGCCAATGCGGTGTTCGACGCGGTCGGCGTGCGCATCGACGAAGTGCCGATCACGCCGGAGAAGATCCTGCGCGCGCTGCACCTGAAGCGCGAGGGCAAGAATCCGCGCGTCGGGCCGGATCATTTTCCCGACGTGCCCTATGTCGAGCCGACCGTGGTGCTGCCCCCGGGTGAAGGCGGCGACGGCACCGAAACCAAGCAAGCCAGACCGGCCAAACACACAGAGAAAGCGACCGCATCATGATGCGCCTGCCGTGGTTCCAGTTTCATGCACCGACCAGCGTGGCGGAAGCCGCGCGCATACTCGAAGGCGAAGGGCCGCGCGGCATGCTGATCGCCGGCGGCACCGATCTCTTGCCCAACATGAAGCGGCGGCAGCAGACCCCGGCGACGCTGATCTCGCTCTCGCGGGTCGAAGGCCTGAAGACGATACGCAACGGAACCGGCCTCACGCTGGGCGCGGGGCTGACCCTGACCGAAGTCGTGAATGCCGAGGCCGTGCGCGAGCAATACCGCGGCCTGTATCAGGCGGCGGCGCAAGTGGCCTCGCCGCATTTGCGCAACATGGGCACGCTGGGCGGCAATCTGTGTCTGGACACGCGCTGCAACTACTACAACCAGAACGCGGATTGGCGCGAGGCGATCGGTTACTGCATGAAGTGCGAAGGCAAGACCTGCTGGGTCGCGACCGCGAGCAAGCGCTGCCTCGCCGTGTCCTCGACCGATACCGCGCCGGCATTGATCGCGCTCGGCGCCAAGGTGCGTTTGGTGTCTGCGGCGGGCGTGCGCGAACTCGAGCTCGCGAGCCTGTACGCCAACGACGGCATGGCCTATCTGACGCGCCAGCCGGACGAAATCCTGACCGAGGTGGTGTTGCCCGAAGCCGGCGGCTGGAACAGCACCTACTGGAAGCTGCGCCGGCGCGGTTCGTTCGATTTTCCGCTGCTCGGGGTCGCGGCGGCGGTGCGCGCGGCGCCCGACGGCACCGTGCTCGAAGCGCGGCTGGTGCTGGGTGCGGTCGCGTCGCAGCCTATCGTGGCCGCCAAGGCGAGCGCGTTTCTCTCTGGCAAGCAGCTCAGCGACGAGGTGATCGCCGAAGCCGGAGCGCTGGCGGCCTCCCGAGCCAAGCCCATGGACAACACCGATCTCGATGTCTACTGGCGCAAGGAGGTCGTGCCGAGTTACGTCGGCTATGCGCTGCGCGAAATCCGCGGCGACGACATGCGCGCGCGGCGCATGCAGACGGCGCGGCAGGCGTTGTGATCTAGGTCGTTTTCAATCCCCGCGTTGCCTAGGCGGGGAGGGCCTGGGCGTACAATACGCCAATGCCTCGTTCCCGCCCGCCCCAACGCCCACTCTTCGCGCGGCGCAATGCCGAAGCAGGGGAGCCGCTCGACGGCGAGTTGCGCTACTGGGAGCTGTTCGAGGCGAACCCGCAGCCGATGTTGGTGTACGACCTCGAAACCCTGAAGTTTCTCGCGGTGAACGAGGCGGCGGTGGCGCGCTACGGCTACAGCCGCGAAGAGTTTGCGACGATGAGCATCCTGGACATCCGCCCGCCCGAGGATGTCCCGCGTCTGCTGCAAAGGATTGCCGGGTTGCGCAATGAGGACTCTCGCCCGGCCGGCATCTGGAGGCATCGCAGGAAGGACGGCACGCTGATCGATGTCGAGATCACTTCCAGCGTGTTCGATTTCGGCGGCAGGCGCACGCAACTCGTGCTCGCAAACGATGTTACCGACAGGCTGCAGGCCGAGCGCAAGCTGCGCGAGAGCGAGGCGCGTTTTCGCAGCCTGGCAGAAATGTCATCCGACTGGTACTGGGAAACCGATAGCGAACACCGGTTCACGCTGCGCAGCTCGGGCAGCAAGGATAGATTGGTGTCGGCGCTGCTGCCGGACGCGCGCCTCGGCCTGCGCCGCTGGGAGATTCCTCATCTCGCACCCGACGAAGCCGGTTGGCGCGCCCACCGGGCGGTGCTGGACGCGCATTTGCTGTTCCGCGATTTTGAACTCTCGCGACTCGGCGACGACGGCAGCGCGCGCTACATGCTGATCAGCGGTGATCCGGTGTTCGATGCCTCGGGTGGTTTCCAGGGATATCGCGGCGTAGGCACCGATGTCACCGAGCGCAGGCGCGCACAAATGGAACTGGAGCGGCGCAAGGATTTGTACAACCTGCTGTCCCAGACCAACCAGGCGATCGTGCGGCTGGGCAACCGGGACGCGTTGTTTCCGGTCATTTGCCGCAACGCGGTCGAATACGGCCGTTTCGTGTTTGCCTGGATCGGTGCTGTCGACGCGCAGGATGGGCGCGTGCGGCCGGTCGCGCAGTGGGGCGAGGACGCGGGCTACGTGGATGCCTTGCGCTCGCCCCGGCAGCCGTCCGATCAGGCACGGTGGAACGGACCGCTGGGGCAGGCACTGCGCGCCGGCGAGCACGCGGTCAGCAACGACTTTCTCAACGATTCCCGGGCGGCTGTCTGGCACGAAGCTGCGCGGCGGGCGGGCGTGCGTTCCGCCGCCGCTTTTCCAATCCGGGAGCGCGAAGCGGTGGTCGGCGCCCTCTGTCTATATGCCGCGGACCCCGGGTATTTCACCGAGGATCTGATTGCCACGCTGGACGAGATGGCGCTGGACATCTCTTTCGGTTTGACCGTTTATGCGCGCGAGGGCGAACGCACGCGTGCGGTGGAAGCGCTGCACCAGTCCGAGGCGCGTTTCCGCAGCCTGACTGCGATGTCGTCCGACTTCTACTGGGAAAGCGATACCGAGCACCGCCTTACGCAGCGCGATTCGGCGAACAGGATGCTGAGCACGGTGTCGGTATTCCAGCAAGGCGCGCAGATCGGCGAGCGCCGCTGGGAGATCCCGTATCTTTCGCCCGACGCAGCCGGTTGGGAGGCGCACCGGGCGGTGCTGGACGCGCATCTGCCGTTCCGCCATTTCGAGCTGTCGCGCCCTGGCGTCGACGGCACCGAGCGCTTTATTTCCATCAGCGGCGATCCGGTATTCGATGATGCCGGCGCGTTCAAGGGCTACCGCGGCGTAGGCACCGATATCACCGCGCGCAAGCGGGAAGAGCAGTTGCTGCGGCTGGAGCACGCGGTGGCCCGCTCCCTCGCCGAATCGAGCGACCAGTCATCGGCGTTGAAAACGGTGATGCGCAGCATCTGCGAATCCAACAACTGGGGGCGGGGCACGTACTGGCGCGTGGACGAAGCCGCCGGGCTGATGCGCTTCGGCGAGTTCTGGAACATGCCGGGAGCGGAGTTCGAGCGCTACACGGAAGGCTCGCGCGCGGTGGTTTTTGAGCGGGGGGTCGGCATGATCGGTCGCGTGTGGCAATCGGGCGAGTCGTTGTGGATCGCGGATTTCTACAACGACCCGCGCGTGGTCCAAAAGTTGCTGGCGCGCGAGGCCGGCATGCGCTCCGTTCTCGCGTTTCCGGTCGTGGCGGCAGGCCGCACGGTCGGGGCGCTGGCTTTTTTCAGCCGTGAAGCGCGCCAGCCCGATGCGCGGCTGCTGGCGATGACGCGCATGATCGGTACCGAGGTCGGCCAGTTTCTGCAGCGCGTCCAGGCCGAAGACCGTGTCCGGGCGATCAATGCCGAACTGGAGGCGCGCATCGCCAGCCGCACGCAGCAACTGGAAATCGCCAACCGCGAACTGGAGGCCTTTTCCTACTCGGTGTCCCACGACCTGCGCGCGCCGCTGCGCGCGATACACGGCTTCAGCAGCCTGCTGCAGGAACAATACGCCGGCCAAATCGACGAGCAGGGCCGGGACATGCTCCGGCACGTGCGTTCGGGCGCCAAGAAAATGGGACACCTGATCGACGACCTGCTCAAACTGTCGCGGGTGTCGCGCCAGGAGATACAGGCCGAGCCGGTGGACCTGTCGGAAATGGCATGGGAGGTGATCGGGGAATTGCAGGGCGAGGCGCCGGAACGCAAGATCGAATGGGTGATTGCATCGGGCGTGTCTGCCACGGGCGATCCGGGGCTGCTGCGGGTCGTGCTGCAGAATATCATCGGCAACGCCTGGAAATACAGTTCCAGGCGCGAACATGCGCGCATCGAGTTCGGCATCAGCCAAACGCAGGGCCGGCCGGCCTATTTCGTGCGCGACAACGGCGCCGGTTTCGACATGGCGCAGGCGAAACGGCTGTTCGGGGCGTTCCAACGACTGCATTCGTCGGCGGAATTCCCGGGCTCGGGCATAGGCCTGGCCACGGTTGCGCGCATCCTTCAACGCCACGCGGGCAAGGCCTGGGCCGAGGGGCGCCTGGGCGAGGGCGCCACCTTCTATTTTTCTTTGGGATCGATCCGGCAGGACGGGGAATGAAGTTGAAACTCGGGCTGACGCGCGCTGTGTCCTGCCGGTTGCGCGCTTTCCGGCCGGCCCCGGGGCCCAGGTCGCGTTCCAGCGCGTGCCGGGCAGGGGGCGCAGCCAAGCCGCGGCCCGGCGCATGCGCATAGATCCGGCGCCACTCGCATTCGACGCTGAAGGAACGCCGTTCTCGCCCGTCTACGGCGACGTCTACCACAGCGCGGAATCCGGCCCGGGCCAGGCGCAGCACGTCTTTCTCGGTGGCAACGACCTGCCGCGCAACTGGGCGCGCGCGCGCGTGTTCACCATCCTCGAAACCGGGTTCGGCCTGGGGTTGAATTTTCTGGCCACCTGGCGCGCATGGCGCGACGATCCCGCGCGTTGCGAATACCTGCATTTCGTTTCGATAGAGCAACATCCCTTCGATCGCGCCGCGCTGGCGGCGCTGCATCAGCGTCATGCCGAATTCGCGCCGCTGGCCGCACAGTTGCAGCAGGCGTGGCCAGTGCCGGTCGCGGGATTGCACCGGCTGCATTTCGAGGGCGAACGCCTGACGCTGACCCTGGCCTTCGGCGACGCGACCGAACTCGCGTCGCGCTTGAGACTGCGCGCCGACGCCATCTACCTCGACGGCTTCGCGCCGCGGCTCAACCCGCAAATGTGGTCGCCGCAACTGATGCAGCGTCTGGCGCGGCTCGTCCGCCCCGGCGCCACCGTGGCGACCTACACCTGCGCGGCTGCGGTGCAGGAGGGGCTGGCGGCCGCCGGATTCGCCGTCGAGAAATGCCCCGGGTTCGGGCGCAAGCGCGACATGCTGCGCGGCCGCTACGCGCCGCGCCGGCCCCAGGCGGCGGCAATCGCGATAGGCAGCCGGCATGCGATCGTGATCGGCGCCGGCATTGCGGGGGCGGCGGTCAGCGAGCGTCTGACGCGGCGCGGATGGCGGGTGGATCTGATCGAGAGCCGCGCCCTGCCGAACACGCAGGCGCCGGCAAAATACGCGGGCGTGTTCCATCCGCATGTCTCGCGCGACGACTGCATACTTTCCCGGGCCGTGCGCAACGGCTTTCTCTATGCCCTTGCGCGCTGGCGCGCGCTGGAGCGCTCGGGGCTGGCGCTGACCTGGGCGCGTTGCGGCGTGCTGCAACTCTCGGGCGACGCGAAAGAAGAACAACGCATGCTCGCCGCGATCGCGGCGCTCGGCTTGCCCGCGGAATTTGCCCAATACCTCGATCGCGGCGCAGCCCAAGCGCATGCAGGCTGCATCTTGGGCGGCGGCGGATGGTGGTTTCCAGGCGGCGGATGGATGCGTCCGTTGAGCCTCATCGCCGCGCAGCTGGCAGCAGCCGGACCGGCGCTGCGCGCGCATTTCGGCACCCGGGTCGAGACCCTCTCGCGCTGCGGCGATCTGTGGCAGGCGCTGGCCGAGGACGGCAGGCTGATCGCCGCCGCGCCGGTACTCGTGCTCGCCAATTCGAACGATGCGACGCGTCTGGCGTCCATCGCCCAGCCGCTGCAGCGCATCCGCGGGCAGGTGAGCTATCTGCCTGCGGCGAGTCTGGGCGCCCCGCGCATCGTGCTCACCGGTTCGGGCTATGTGCTGCCGGCCGCAGAGGGCATGGTGGTGACGGGCAGCACCTACGATCGCGACGACGACGACCCGGAGCCGCAGTTGCAGGGCCATGTGGCCAATCTGAAACGCCTGCCGCAGCTGCTGCCGCAGGCGCGGGTGACGGCCGATGCCGCCACGCTGGAAGGCGCGGTCGGATTTCGCTGCGCGCCGCCGGACCATCTGCCGCTGGTCGGTGCGATGCCGGACGTCGCTGCGGCGCGCACGCGCAAAGACGTGCTGTCCGGCGCGCACTTGACCGACCTGCCGCGGCGCGAGGGGCTGTACTGTGCTGCGGGCTACGCCTCGCGCGGGCTGGTATGGGCCGCGCTCGCCGGCGAGGCGCTGGCGAGCCTGATCGAAGGCGAGCCCATGCCGCTGGAGGGCGACCTGGCCGATGCGCTGGATCCCGGACGTTTCGTGATGAAGCAGCTGCGCCGCGGAAAGCTGTGAGTGTCGTGCGCGAAATCGCCAAGCCATCTTGCGCAGCCAGCCGGCGCTATCGGCCGGGTGGGTGACCAAGCGGTGTGATAAAATTTTGCATCGTTCGGCGGGGTTTTCTGCTGCCAGGCTTGAAACTGTTTGATCTTAAGCAATCTATTGGAGACACTTCATGCACGCTGCCGACAAAGTGGTCATCACCACCCTGGTCGAAAATTACGTCGATATGCTCATTCCCGACACCGACACCGTCAAGCGGCCCGGGCTGGCCTATCATTTCGACCTGCGTAACAAGAAGATCCTGGCGGAAAACGGGCTTGCCCTGCTGGTGGATGTCTATTTCGGCGGCAAGCGCTATCGCATTCTGCTGGACACCGGCCTGACCGATACCGTCCTGCTGCACAACATGTCGGCGCTGGGCATATCACCCAACGAGATCGACCACGTGGTGATTAGCCACGGGCATCCGGACCACTACGGCGGCCTGCTGGGGCTGCTGAAAGCGCGGGATTATCCCCTGACGGTCACGCTCCATCCCGATGCTTTTTTGATCCGCCACGTCAATGCGGGCAGCGGCATGGTGATCCCCTACTACAATCAATCGTTGCGCCGGGACGAAATCGAAGCGGCTGGAGCCCGGCTGGTTCTGGCACGGGACCCGGTGCCGGTTTGCCCCGCGGCAACCACCACCGGCGAAATTCCCCTCGAGGTTTCCTTTGAACCGCCGGGTCCTGCGGCCGGAACGCCGTCCAGCCTGTGGTGCGTGCGCGAAGGCCGGTTCGAGGAGGATCTGACCCTCGATGACATGGCCCTGGTGGTGAATGTAAAAGACAAGGGGCTGCTGGTCATCACCGGCTGCGCCCACGCTGGCGTGATCAATACGATTCATCAGGCCCGTAAAATCACCGGGGAAGAAAAGCTTTACGCGCTCTTTGGCGGCTTCCACCTGGGTTTCCCGGGCATCCCCGCCGACAAGTGCACCATGACCGTAGACGAGCTCAAAACCTTGAATCCGGCGGTGGTATCTCCCATGCACTGCAGCGGATTCAGGACCCTTGCCGCGGTACAGCAGGCAATGCCCAAGGCTTTCATACTCAATACGGCGGGCGCGCAAATCACCTTGTAGCGTTTCATCCGGGCGGCTCTCTCGGCGCGGCTCGGACGCACGCGCTGTCTGCGCCGGCGGGAGGCGTGTCACGACCGCCTGTCGCCGGTTCTCGCCTAGCGACCGCCCGTCAACGTCAACGTGCAGCCCGCCATGTAGGCGGCTTCGCCGGACATCAGCCACAGGATCGCTTCGGCGCATTCCTCCGCCGTGCCCAGGCGCCCCATGGGCACCTGCGGAATCATGTTCTGCAGCCGGTCGCCCAGGCCCGCCTCGGCATGGATTCCGGTGGTGATCAGTCCCGGGCTGATGGCGTTGACGCGTATGCCCTCGGCCGCCACCTCTTTCGCCAGTCCAATGGTGAAGCTATTGATCGCGCCCTTGGCCGCGGCGTAGGGAATCCAGCGATCGGCGCCGCCCAGGGTCGCAGCCAGCGAAGACACGTTGACGATGGTCCCGCCTGCGCCCCCGTTCCTGGTCGACATGCGCTTCACCGCCTGCTGCGAACAGAAGATGGTGCCATTCACGTTCACCTCCAGCACCCGCCGGATCGCGTCGGCATCGAAACTGTCCAGGCGGCCGGCGCGACCGGTGATGCCGGCGTTGTTCACGAGCGCGGTGAGCGGGCCGAGTTCGAGGTCGACGCGCTCGAACAGCTTGATCACTTCGTCCTCGTTCGCGGTGTCCGCGCGCACCATGATCGCGCGGCCGCCGCCCGAGCGGATTTGGGCCACGACGGCGTCGGCGCGTTCCTCGTTCTTCAGGTAATTCACGCACACCGCGTAGCCGCGCGCGGCCGCGAGTTTGGCCGTCGCCGCGCCTATGCCGCGGCCCGATCCGGTAATAATGGCGACACCAGGCATGGTGTTCCTCTCATCAAATGGTTAGGGTCAACTGGCCCGCATGCTAGCACCAGCGCCTGCTGTCCGCTCGTGCACGCAGTCCGGCCGCGCGCGCTTGCCCGGGTTTCTTTATGATGCGGGTCTTGGTGAACGGTCTAGGGGAAACAGCGCATGGGCAGAACTACGTCGTCGTCGTCGGCGCCAGCCGCGGCACGCATACTCAATTTCATCGACGGCGAATTCGTCGCGGCCGCATCGGGCAAGACTTTCGACAACCGCTCGCCGGTGGACGCGCGCCTGCTGGGCCTGGTGTCCGAGGCCGGCGCGGCCGAGGTCGATGCGGCGGTGCAAGCCGCCCGCGCCGCGCTCACCGGGCCCTGGGGCGCGCTCGAAATGGCCGAGCGCACCGAACTGCTCTACGCGGTGGCGAACGAGATCAACCGGCGCTTCGACGAATTCCTCGACGCCGAGGTGGCGGATACCGGCAAGCCGGCGAGCCTGGCGCGGCACATCGACATCCCGCGCGGCGCGGCCAATTTCAAGATTTTCGCCGACGTGGTGAAGAACGTGCCGAGCGAATTCTTCCAGATGGCCACACCCGATAAGAAAGGCGCGATCAACTACGCCATCCGCGTACCCAGGGGCGTGATCGCGGTGATCGCGCCGTGGAACCTGCCGCTGCTGCTGATGACCTGGAAAGTGGGGCCCGCGCTCGCCTGCGGCAATACGGTCGTGGTGAAGCCCTCGGAAGAAACGCCTTCGACGGCAACGCTGCTGGGCGAGGTCATGAACGCGGTCGGCGTGCCCAAGGGTGTGTATAACGTGATCCACGGCTTTGGCCCGGGTTCCGCGGGCGAGCTGCTGACGCGCCACCCCGGCATCGACGCGGTGACCTTCACCGGCGAGACGCGCACCGGCGCCGCGATCATGAAAGCGGTCGCCGATCGCGTGCGTCCGGTGTCGTTCGAACTCGGCGGCAAGAACGCCGGACTGGTGTTCGCCGACTGCGATTTCGACGCCGCAATCGAAGGCATGGGCCGCGCCGTATTCGCCAACTGCGGGCAGGTGTGTCTCGGCACCGAGCGCGTCTATGTCGAGCGGCCGATATTCGACAAATTCGTCGCCGCGCTGAAAGCCAAGGCCGAGAGCTACAAACTCGGCCGCCCGGAGGACGCGAGCACCGGCCTCGGGCCGCTGATCAGCGCGGAACATCGCGACAAGGTGCTGTCCTACTACGCGCGGGCGCGCAACGAGGGCGCCACCGTGGTCACCGGCGGCGGCGTCCCGAAGATGGACGGCGAACTCGCCAACGGCTGCTGGGTCGAGCCGACCATCTGGACCGGGCTGCCGGAGGATTCCGCCGTGGTGCGCGAGGAAATCTTCGGGCCCTGCTGCCACGTGCGGGCGTTCGATACCGAGGACGAAGCGGTGCGGCTCGCCAACGACACCCAGTACGGGCTCGCGACCACCATCTGGACCACCAATCTCGCGCGCGCGCATCGCGTGGCCGCAAGCATCGAAGTCGGCATCTGCTGGGTCAACTGCTGGTTCCTGCGCGACCTGCGCACGCCGTTCGGCGGTTCGAAACAGTCCGGCATCGGCCGCGAGGGCGGCGTGCATTCGCTCGAGTTCTATACCGAGCTGCGCAACATCTGCGTGAAACTCTAAGCGCACAATAGTCCTGTGTGCGGCCGCTACAACATCGTCACCGACGCCCAGGCGCTGTACGACGCGTTCCAGATCGAGGCCGAACTGGGCGCGGCGCCGCTCGCGCGCTACAACGTGGCGCCGGCGACCGAGCAGCTGGTGATCCTCGAGGAGGGCGGGCAAAGGGCGGCGCGCTGGCACCACTGGGGGCTGATTCCGCATTGGGCCAGGGACAAGGCCATAGGCTACAAGACCATCAATGCACGCGGCGAAAGCGTTGCCGTCAAGCCGGCTTACCGCGCGGCGTTCCGGCAGCGGCGCTGCCTAGTCCCGGCGACGGGCTACTACGAATGGAAAGCGCTGGCCGAGGGCAAACAGCCCTATCTGATCCGGTTGAAGAGCGGCGGGCTGTTCGCGTTCGCCGGCCTGTGGGAGAGCTGGGCCGCGCCCGAGGGGGAATTGCGCTCGTTCAGCATCATCACCACCGCGCCGAACGCACTGATGACGCGCATTCACGACCGCATGCCCGCGATCATTCCGCGCGCCGAGTACGCGCGCTGGCTGGCGCCGCAGCTGCAGGACCCGGTGCAGATCCAGGCGATGATCGCTAGCTACCCTGACGGGGAGCTGCAGGCGGTTCCGGTCGACCGCCGGATCAACAACGCCCGCAATCAGGGGGCGGACCTGATCGCGCCGGCAGGGGCGCCGCTCGATTGACCCCGGCCTTGCCCCAACGTGGATGGCAGAGGTTAGAATGGCGCCATGATTGACGCAACGAGACTAATGGGCCAAGCGTAATGGAGCAGCCGTTCGAAATGGATCTGAGCCTGCAGATCGGCAAGTACGACATCCGCAAGCAGCTCGGCAAGGGCGCAACCGGGACGGTCTATCTTGCCGTGGACACGTTCTCGGGCAAAGAGGTCGCGCTGAAGGTGATCGAGCCCGAGGTGTTCAAGGACCCCGAGTTCGGCGCGGTGTACCGCTCGCAGTTTCTGAACGAGGCTTCGCTCGCGGGCAAGCTCAAGCACCCGCATATCGTGAGCATCCTCGACGCGGTGGTGCAGGAGGACTCGGGCCACATTGCGATGGAAGTCGTGGGCGGCGGCGATCTGTCGCAGCACGTCACCGCAGAGACCCTGCTGCCCGTCGCGGACGTGCTGCAGATCGGCTTCAAGTGCTGCGGCGCGCTCGCCTACGCGTTCAACGAAGGCATCGTCCACCGCGACATCAAGCCGGCGAACATCATGATCGCCCATGGCACCGACGTGAAAATCGCCGATTTCGGCGCCGCCCTGCTCCGCAAGGCGCATGCCGTGCAGACCGCCAGCATAGGCTCGCCTTACTACATGTCGCCGGAGCAGCTGGAGGAGGCGCCGCTCACGCATCACAGCGACATGTATTGCCTCGGCGTGGTGCTGTACGAATTGCTGACCGGGCAAAGGCCGTTCACCGCCGACAGCCTGCAGATGCTGGTGCAGAAGATCCTGAATCAGCAGCCCGCGCCGCCGAGCAGCCTGCGGCCGTCCCTGCCCAAGGAAATAGACCGGGTGGTGATGCGCGCGCTGGGCAAGAAACCCGAATTGCGCTATGAAACCTGGGCCGATTTCGCGCTCGAGCTGTCCAACGTGGGCAAGCTGGTGCTGCCGGCCGATGCCATCATGGACAGCGAGAAATATGTGGCGCTGAAGCGCGTGGAAATGCTGCAGAATCTTTCCGACGCGGAGCTGTGGGAGCTCACGCAGGCGGGCGCCTGGTCGCGCATTGCGGCGAAACAGGCCATCATCCGCGAGAACGAGCCGGGCAAGAGCTTTTTCTTTCTGGCGCAGGGGCAGGTCAAGGTCACGCTGGAAGGGCATTTGCTGAATACGATAGGCGAGGGCGAGAGCTTCGGCGAGATGGCCTATATCCGCGGCGGCGAGATGCCGCGGCACGCGACGGTGGAGTCCATGACCGCCATCCTGCTCGCCGAATTCGACCCCGAGGCTCTGGCCCTGATGAGCCTGGGCGCGCAGTTGCAGCTCACCCGCGCCCTGGTGCGCAACCTCGTCGACCGGCTCGAGCTGGCCAATGCACGGCTGGCGAAATGAAGGTGAATGGTTGCTGCAGTGTCTTAAATCCGGTGGATTTGCGCGCTGCGCGCGCCAACCGTGGTTTCTGAACGGATGAAAAGCACATCCCTTCAGAAAACACGGTTATGGTTAACACCGAACACAGTGTCGGGGTTTTATACAAGATCGTTGATTGCGTGCGGATGCGCTTTTCATCCGCACGCAATCAACGATGCGCGCGGACGGTTTCTCGTCCGCGCAATATCGAAACTGCTGCAATAGCAGAGGGCGCGATGTAGTCCGCTACGCATACAAGGAAAGAGAAGATCATGCCAAAAAATGTCGGGGTCATCGGTCTGGGCGCAATGGGACTGGGCGTGGCGCGCTCGCTGTTGCGCGCCGGGTTTCGCACCCACGCCTGCGATGTGCGGCGCGAGGTGCTGGCGGCGTTTGCGGCCGAAGGCGGCGTCGCCTGCGCCACGCCGGCGGAGTTGGGCGCGGCCTGCGAGGTGGTGCTGACCCTGGTGGTGAATGCCGAGCAGACCGAAACCGCGCTCCTCGGCGAGCACGGCGCGGCGGGCGCGATGCGCGCCGGAAGCGTGGTGATCGCGAGTTCCACCGTCGCCCCCGAATTCGCCGAGTCGCTCGCGGCCAGGCTCGCCGCGATGGGCATAGGCATGATCGATGCGCCCGTGTCGGGCGGCGCGGCCAAGGCGGCCAGCGGGCAGATGACCGTCATGGCCGCGGGCAGCGCGGAGAATTTCGCCAAGGTCGAGGACGTGTTCAAGGCCATCGCGCAGAAGGTGTATCGCCTGGGCGAGGCGCCCGGCGCCGGGTCCAAGGTCAAGATGATCAACCAGCTGCTGGCCGGAGTGCATATCGCCGCAGCGGCCGAAGCGATGGCCCTGGGCATACGCGCCGGAGCCGACCCGGCCGTGCTGTACGAAGTCATATCCAACAGCGCCGGTTCGTCGTGGATGTTCCAGAACCGCGTACCGCACATCCTCGCCGGCGACTATACGCCGCTGTCGGCGGTCAATATCTTCGTCAAGGATCTGGGCATCGTCCTCGATACGGCGAAGAAATCGGCGTTCCCCCTGCCGCTGACGGCGACCGCGCACCAGATGTTCCTGACGGCGGCCGCGGCCGGGCGCGGCGGCGAGGACGATTCGTCCGTGGTCAAAAATTTTCCGGGCATAGCGCTGCCGCAGAAGAAAGGCTGAGCCATGCTGCTCGGTTGCATTGCCGACGATTTCACCGGCGCCACTGACCTCGCCAACAACCTGGTGCGCAGCGGCATGCGCACGCTGCAGACCATAGGCGTGCCCGCCGCGCCCCTCGAAGGCGACGTCGACGCCGTGGTGGTGGCCTTGAAGTCGCGCACCATCCCCGCGGCCGAGGCCGTGGCGCAATCGCTGGCCGCGCTAGCCTGGCTCAAGCGCGCCGGCTGCCGCCAGTTCTATTTCAAGTACTGCTCGACTTTCGACTCGACACCGCAGGGCAACATCGGCCCGGTGGCCGAGGCGCTGATGGACGCGCTGGGCGCGAAGATCGCCATCGCCTGCCCCGCGTTTCCGACCAACGCGCGCACCATCTACATGGGCAACCTGTTCGTCGGCGAGCTGCCGCTGTCGGAGTCGGGCATGCGCCACCACCCGCTGACGCCGATGACCGACGCCAACCTGGTGCGCGTGCTGCAGGCGCAGTCGCGCGCCAAGGTGGGGCTGGTCGCGTGGACAGCCGTCGCCGCGGGCGAACAGGCGATACGCGCCCGGTTTGGGGCGCTAGCGTCCGAAGGCGCGAGCCTCGCCGTGGTCGATGCGCTCAGCGACGCCGACCTGCACGCGATCGCCGCCGCCTGCGCCGACCATCCTCTGATCACCGCCGGCTCCGGCATCGCGATCGGCCTGCCGGAGAATTTCCGCCGCGCGGGCCTGCTACCGCCGCGCGCGGACGCGGCCGAACTGCCGCAGGTGCCGGGACTGGCCGCGGTGATTTCGGGTTCGTGTTCGCAGGCCACCAACGGCCAGGTCGCGCACTGGCTAGAATCCGGCCGCCCGGCGATCCGCATCGACCCGATCCAAATCGCCCGCGGCAGCGACGTCGCCGCAGTAGCCTTGCTGCAGTCCGACGCGTTGCTGCGTTCCGGGCCGGTACTGTTTTACGCTACGGCCGCGCCCGACGCGGTGAAAGCGGTGCAGGCCGAACTCGGCGTGGCCGAGGCCGGCGCCATGGTCGAGAGTGCGCTGGCGCGCATCGCGCAGGGATTGATCGCACGCGGCGTGACGCGGCTGGTGGTCGCGGGCGGCGAGACCGCCGGCGCCGTGGTGCAGGCGCTGGGCGTTGCGGTGTTGAAAATCGGGCCGCAGATCGATCCCGGCGTGCCCTGGACCGCGACCCAGGGGCCGCATCCCATCCTGCTGGCGCTCAAGTCGGGCAATTTCGGCAGCCGGGATTTTTTTGTGAAGTCGCTGGCGCAATTGAACGCGTGAATATGCGTGCTGCCTTTGATCGCGTCCCGCGCTGTTGCAAAGTGGGGAACTGGCGTGGACGGGAAGTCGTCCGCACTTGCGCGGACGGCGCCCCGTCCGCGCGGATCCTCGATTGTGCGCGGATGAAAAGCGCACCCGCGCACAATCGAGGATCTTGTGGAAAGGCAAACCCAAGCCGGTCTTGTTGTTTTATTCATAACCGTGTTTTTGGTACGGATACGCTTTTCATCCGTGCCAAAAACACGGTTGGCGCGCGGAGCGCGCAATGGCCGTTCTTGGCACGCAAGGGCATTATGGCGACGCAGGTGTTTACGCGATGAACGAGAACACACTGCGCGAACAAATCTGCGAACTCGGATGCTCGATATTCGAGCGCGGCCTGACGCACGGCAGCACCGGAAACATCAGCGCCCGCTGCGACGACGGCTGGCTGCTGACGCCCACCGGCTCCAGCCTGGGCAGGCTCGACCCGGCGCGCCTGTCCAAGCTCGACTGGCAGGGCAAGCTCGTGTCCGGCGACCAGCCGTCGAAGGAAAACTTCCTGCACCTCGCGATGTACCAGGAGCGCGAACGCAACCAGGCGGTGATCCATCTGCACTCCACCCATTCGGTCGCGGTGTCGGTGCTCGCGGAAGTGGATCCGGCCGATGTGCTGCCGCCGCTGACTGCGTATTACGTGATGCGCATCGGCAGCCTGCCGCTGGTGCCCTATTTCGCGCCGGGCGACCTGCAACTGGCGCAGGCGGTACGCGGTTTCGCCGGCCGACACCACGCCATGCTGCTTGCCAACCACGGCCCCGTGGTCGCAGGCAGCAGTCTCGCCGCGGCCGCCGACGCGGTGGAGGAACTCGAAGCCACGGCCCGCCTGTACCTGCTGCTGCAGGGGCAACGCCTGCGCCCGCTGACCCCGGAGCAGGTCGCCGCTGTTCGCGCCCGATACCCCGCCGGATAATCCGCCTCCAAGGAGAAACCCCATGCCCAGATTTGCCGCCAATCTGTCGATGATGTACCAGGAGCACGATTTCCTGAAGCGCTACGGTGCCGCCGCGAAAGACGGATTCAAGGGCGTCGAATTCTTGTTCCCGTATGCCTACCCGGCGGCGGACCTGCGCGCGCGCTTGGGCGAGCACGGCCTGACCCAGGCCCTGTTCAACGGGCCGCCCGGCAATTGGGACGCGGGGGAGCGCGGTCTCGCCTCCCTCCCGGGCCGCGAAGACGAGTTCAAGAAAAGCGTGGCGAGCGCGCTGGACTACGCGCGCGTGCTCGGCAACGATCGCGTGCACCTGATGGCCGGACTGATCCGGCCGGGCGAGGACCGCGCGCTGCACCGCGCGACCTATGTGCGCAATCTGGAGTATGCGGCGCGCGAGGCGGCGCCGGCCGGCATCACCATCGTGATCGAGCCGATCAACACGCGCGATATTCCGGGATTTTTCCTGAACCGGCAGGACGAGGCGCACGCGGTCTGCGCCGAGGTCGGGGCGCCCAATCTCAAGGTACAGCTGGACTTCTATCATTGCCAGATCGTCGAGGGCGACCTCGCGATGAAACTGCGCAAATACATCGCCGGTGTGGGGCATGTTCAGATCGCCGGCGTGCCCGAGCGCCACGAACCCGACGTCGGCGAGATCAACTACCCTTACCTGTTCCGGCTGCTGGACGAACTCGGCTATGCCGGCTGGGTCGGTTGCGAGTACCGGCCCAAGGCCGGGACCAGCGCCGGGCTGGGATGGCTGAAACCCTGGCTTTGAGAGCGAGGCCGTGACTTCGGTTGCGCCTGGGCAGACCGGAGGCTACGGCAGGGACACTTTGCTGCGTCTGCTCGCGGACAACCTGCCGGTGCAGATCGCGTATTACGAAGCGAAGCACCTGCGCTGTGTATTCGCCAACAAGCTCTATGCGGAGTCCAACGGCTGGAGCGTGGATTCCATCATCGGCAAGACGGTGCGCGAGGCCGTCGGTGAAGATGCCTGGCGCACGATCGAGCCGCAGGTCGCGCGCACGCTCGAAGGGGAGACCGTCGAGTACATACGCCCGATGACCTTGCCCGATGGCGGGCAGCGCGTCGTCGAGGTCCATCTGATCCCGCATTTGGACGAACAGGCGCGGATGCTGGGTACGTTCGTGCTGATCAGCGACATCACCCGGCATCAACTGGCCGAGCGCGCGATCCGCGACAGCGAGGAGCGCCTGCGCAAATTCGCCACCGCTACGAACGAAGGCATTTTCTTCCACAAGAACGGCGTCCTCACCGATGTCAACGAGGCGCTGCTCGCGGTCACCGGCTACGCGCGCGAGGAGATGATCGGGCACGAGGCGCTCGAGTTTGTTCCGCCGGAGTGGCACCCGGCGATGACCGACTACCTGCGCGCGGAGCGCGAAGATGCCTACGAAGCCGAGGTGCTGCACAAGGACGGCCACAGGATCGCGGTCGAACTGGTGGGCAAGACGGTGCAGGTCAACGGCGAGGCGCACCGGCTGGGCGCGCTGCGCGATCTCACCGCGCGCAAGCATGCCGAAGCGCGCATCCAGTACCTGGCGCACCACGACATGCTCACCGGCCTGCCCAACCGCGCCTATCTGACCGAGCGGCTGACCACCATCCTGGCGCTGGCGCGGCGTCACGGAACGCTGGTGGCGATCATGTTCATCGATCTGGACAACTTCAAGACCGTCAACGACACCCTGGGCCATCACGTCGGCGACGTTCTGCTCAAGCAGGTGGCCGTCCGCATCAAGGAGGTGCTGCGCGAGGCCGACCTGGTGTCGCGTCTGGGCGGCGACGAGTTCCTGGTGATACTCGCCGATTTTGCTACGCCCGAGGACGCGGGCAAGGTCGCGCAAAAACTGCTGCAGGTCATATCCGCACCGATCATGCTGGAGGCACAGCAGATTTGCGCCGCGGCCAGCATCGGCATCAGCGTATTTCCGCGCGACGGCGACAATGCCGACGATCTGATCCGCCGTGCGGATGCGGCGATGTACAGCGCCAAGAATCACGGCCGCGGGCACAGCCGGTTCTACACGCCGGGCCTGGCGGATGCGGTGGCGGAGACGCAGGCGCGGGCGTCGCGGCTGCGCGAGGCACTGCGCGCGGGGGAATTCGTGCTGTTCTACCAGCCGCAAAGGCGCGTCGGTGACCTCGGCATGGTCGGCATCGAGGCGCTGGTGCGCTGGCGCCATCCGGAGCGCGGTCTGACCGATCCGTCGGAATTCATCGAATTCGCGGAAACGCACGGCTTGATCGACGATATCGGCCAGTACGTGCTGCGCGAAGCCTGCCGCCAGAACAAGGCGTGGCAAGCGGCCGGATACGCCGCGCTGCCGGTCTCGGTCAACGTGTCGGCGGCCCAGTTCCGTCGCGGCGATCTGGTGGCCGGGGTGAAGCGGGTGCTGGAGGATACCGGGCTCGACGGCTGTTATCTGGAACTCGAACTCACCGAGAGCCTGCTGATGGACCGGGATCTCGTCGGCCCCGCGCTGGCAGGACTGCGCGCGCTGGGCGTGCGCATTACGATCGACGATTTCGGCACCGGCTATTCGTCGCTGAGTTATCTGAAACGCTATCCGATCGACAAGCTCAAGATCGATCGTTCCTTCCTCGACGATCTGGGCACCGACGCCGATGAACGTGCCATAGCGATCGCCATTATCAACCTGGCAAAGACCCTGAAACTCGTGGCGCTGGCCGAAGGTGTCGAGCGGCAGGAACAGCTCGATTTCCTGCGCGCGCATGGCTGCGACGAATTTCAGGGCTATCTCGCCGGCATTCCGGTTCCGGCCGAGGAGTTCACCCCGTTCCTCTGCGCCTGAAAGTTACGGCGGTGCGGCGGGGTCTTGCGTTGATGCAAACGCGTCAATGCAAGACCTGATGCTGACCCCTGATGTACTTCATTGGTCGACTTGTGCGCCGGATGATTTCACCACCTCGGCCCAGGTCGCGACTTCGGCGCGCAGTTGCCGGGAGAATTCTTCCGCTGTGCTGCCTATGGGCTCGGCGCCCTGTTCGAGCAGGCGCTGCCTGACGTCCGGGGCGTGGGCGGCCCGGGCAACGAGCTGCGCCAGCTTCCCGACGATCTCGGGCGGCGTCGCCGCCGGCGCAAGCACGCCGTACCAGACCACGACCTCCATGTCGACGCCGGCTTCCTTCATCGTCGGCACATCCGGCATGAGATCGCTGCGCTTTGCCCCGGTCGTGGCGAGCGGGCGCAGCCGTCCCGATTTCACGTGCGGATGAATGGCCGGGATGTTGGCGAAGGAAAGTTCCACGTTGGCGGCGATCAGCGCGGTAAGCGCGGGTGCCGTGCCCTTGTAGGGAACGTGCACGATGTCGGTGCCGGTGCGCGTCTTGAACAGTTCGCCCGATAGATGCTGGGTCGTGCCGCTGCCGGCGGAGGAATAGTTGAGCGCCCCGGGCCGGGAGCGCGCGAGCTCGACCAGTTGCGCCACGCTGGTCACCGGGACCGATGCGTTCACCACCAGGATGTTGGGGCTGGCCGAGAACAGGGACACGGCGGCGAAATCGCGCAAGGTATCGAAGTTGAGCTTCTTGTACAGCGCCATGTTGATGGCGACCGTGGCGGTGCTCATGAGCAGCGTGTAGCCGTCGGGCGCCGCCTTGGCGACGAATTCGTTGGCAATGTTGGTGCCGGCGCCCGGGCGGTTGTCGACGATCACCGGCTGGCCGAGGTATTCCGTCAGCTTCGCCGCGAGCAGCCGCGCATTGATGTCGACGCCGCCCCCGGGGGTGAAACCGACGACCAGACGGATGGGTTTGGTGGGGTAGTTCTGCGCCAGCAGCGCGCCGGGCAGCGCCAGCGCGAACAGGAGCAGCGCTCTCAGCACTGAAATCGGCGGGGGTCTCATGCGCTCTCGAAACGGTAAAGTTTCGCCGCGTTGGTCGCGAACAGGGGTTCGCGCACCGCGTCGTTCGGCAGCCAGCTCTCCAGCAAATCGAGCAGGTCGGCGTCGTTGGGCATGGCCTCATGCAAACCCGGATGCGGCCAGTTGGTGGCCCAGACGCAGCGGTCGGGCCGCTCGGCAAGCAGCGCCTGCACCATGGGCTTCATGTCGGCGTAATCGGGCGGTCCGGCGTCGGACAGGCGGTAAAAGCTCGAAATCTTGGTCCAGCAGTCGTCGCGCTCCGCGAGCAGCCGCCGGATGACCGCGAAGCCGGGTGAGTTCAGCCCTTCGCCGCCGCGCACGCGGCCGAGGTGGTCGAACACCAGGGGTACCGGACAGCGGCGCAGGCGCGGCTCGAGCGCGACCCAGTCGCTGGCGCGCGCGATGTTGATCTCGAGATGCCAGCCGTAGGGCGCGATGCGGCCTGCAATCGCCTCCAGGTTGGCGGTGGTGGCGCCGGTGGCAAACTGGTCCATCAGGCGCGCGGCGCGAAAGCCGCCCGCGTCCAGGCGCTTCAGTTCCGCTTCGCTCACCGCGGGGCTGATCGCGGCGACGCCGACGAAACGCCCGCGATGTTCCTGCAGAAAATCCAGGGTGATCGAATTGTCGAAACCGTAGGGGCTGCCGTGCACCTGCACCCCGCGGTCCACGCCCAGCGCCGCGTGCAGCGCGAGCCAGGCTTCGCGCGAGCACAGCGGCGGTGAGTACTTGCGCCCGGGGGCAAGCGGGTAGCGCTCGAAGCGGTCGAACAGGTGCGCGTGGCAGTCGACCGTGCCGCGCGGCAGCGCGCGCCTGGGCGCGCGCAGGTTTGCGTCTGGCGCGAGGACGTCGGCGCTGGCAGGTGCGCCGCTCATTGGATCACGATGTTGGCGTCGTGCGCGATCTTGAGCCATTTCTGGTAATCGGCCTGCACGAACGCGGCGAACTCGGGCCGGGTCATGTTCATCACTTCGACGCCCATCGATTGGTAGCGCGCGCGCACGGTTTCGTTGGCGAGCGCTTTTTGCAGCGCGGCGTGGAGCTTGTCCAGCACCGCGGGCGGCGTGCCGGCGGGCGCGAACAGCCCGGTGAAGGTGCCCGCCTCGAAGCCGGTGAGCCCCTGTTCGTCCAGCGTCGCCACATTCGGCAACAGCGGCGAGCGCGTTTTGGAGGTGACCCCCAACGCCTTGATGCGGCCGTTGCGGATATGCTCGATCGATGCGGTCATCTGGTCCATCATGCTCTCGACCTGGCTGCCGAGCAGATCGTTGATCGCCGGCCCGCTGCCTTTGTAGGGCACGTGCACCAACTGCAGGTCGGCCTGGCGCATCATCATCTCAAGCGCGAGATGGTTGGACGAGCCGTTGCCGGCGGAGGCGATGCTCACCTGACCGGGCTTGGATTTCGCGTAGGCGACGTATTCCTTGAAGTTCGACACCGGTGTTTTCGGCGCTGCGGTGAGCACCATGGCCACGTACTGTATCGGACCCACCGGCACCAGGTCCTTGAGCGGGTCGTAGCTCAGGTTCTTGAATACGGCCGCCCCCGAGGTCACCGTGCCGCTCGACCCGAGCAGCAGGGTATAGCCGTCCGCCGGCGACTTGGCCACGGCGGAGGTGCCTATGGTGCCACCCGCGCCGGCGCGATTGTCGACGATGATCGGTTGCCCCAGCGCCTCGGACAGCGCCTGCTGCAGCGTGCGCGCGGTGATGTCCACATTGCCGCCGGGCGACCAGGGGACGACGATCTTGATCGGATGATTGGGAAAATCCTGGGCCAGGGCGGCCGTGGCGAGCATCGCGGCCGATACCGTCGCCAGCGCACCTATCCATCGTTTAAGCATCATTTCTCCTCCAACGCTAATATAATCCACAGGGAAGCTGCAATAATTGTTGTTGTCGCAGCAACGCTATCCTTACAGATTGGGCGCGCAAGCGCAACAAGGCCGAACGCCGCAGGGCGAAGATGGCAACATGGGAGAACAGATATGTCAGGTTTGACTGATTCGATTGCGCATTTCGTCAGCGGCGGCACCGCGGTACCGGAGGCGGCGGCGCGCATCGTGCGCACCGGTTTCATCGATACCATTTCCACCATGATCGCCGGCAGAAACGAGGACGTGGTGGGCATCGTGCGCAAATTCGTCGCGGCGCGGCAATCGGCGGCGAGCGAAGCGCAGGTGCTGTTCGGCGCGGAGCGCGCCGCCGCCGCGGACGCAGCGCTGATCAACGCCACGGCGGCGCACGCCCTGGACTACGACGATGTCGCGCTGGGAGGGCATCCGAGCACGGTGCTGGTGCCCGCGGTGCTGGCCGCGGGCGAACACCTGGGCGCATCCGGTGCGGACGCGCTGCGCGCCTATCTGGTGGGTTACGAAGTCTGGGCCGAATTGTTGTCGCGCGAGCCCGACGCCTATCACCTGAAGGGCTGGCATCCGACCGCGGTGATGGGCACCGTGGGTGCGGCCGCTGCCGTGGCGCATTTGCACCAGCTCTCGCCCGAGGTCTGCCGCAATGCGCTCGCCATCGCCGCGAGCATGGCGAGCGGGTTGGTGGCCAATTTCGGCACGATGACGAAACCCTTGCACGCCGGCCGCGCCGCCTCCTGTGCGATCGAGGCGGTGCGGCTCGCGGCGCTAGGCCTGACTGCCGCAGCCGACGCCTTCGAGCATCACGCCGGTCTGCTCTCGGCGCTGTCACCCAAGGGCCGCGCGGACCGCGAACGCCCGGTGTCCGGCCTGGGCCAGCAATTTCGCATCCTCGAAACCGGCCTGTCGATCAAGAAGTACCCGATGTGCTACGCCACCCACCGCGTGATCGATGCGGTGCTCGATCTGGCCAAGGCGAACGGCGTGAGCGCCGAGGACGTGAAGCAGGTCGATGCCACCATAGGCGTGGCGCAGGCATCGATGCTGCGCAACCACTCGCCTGCAACCGGGCTGGAAGCGAAGTTCAGCCTGGAGTTTGCGATCGCATCTGCACTGGTTGCGCGCAAGGTGGGCCTGGCGCAGCTGACGGACAAGTTCGTCGCCGAGGCGCCGGTGCGCGCAGCGATGGGCCGGGTGAAAATCTCGACCGTGGACACGAGCTGCCCGATCGAGCCGATATTCTCGCTGACCGACCGCGTCGTGTTCGAACTGCGCGATGGGCGCAAACTGGATTCGGGCGAGATCCGCTTTGCGCGCGGCAATGCCAAACTGCCGCTCAAGGACGAGGAGCTGAAAGCGAAATTTCTGGACTGCGCCTCGGGCGCCGCCGACCTCGATGCGCTCGCCTTGTACCGGGATTTGAACCGGCTGGGCGAGCAGGCGAGCCTGCGCAAACTCGGGGCGCGCACCGCTAGCGCCTGACACCCAGCGGCCATCTTTGTAGCCAAGCGCGGGAAAACGCGTCACACTGGGGTGCAATTTACCCGCGTATCACGTATCGATCGGAGGCTGTAATGAGTCACTCTAAGATGTTGACGACCAGACGAACCAAGCAAAGACACCAGAAGGAACTCGCGGGCATCGCCAAGCGCGCGAAGAAACGCAAGCCGGAGGTCAACAAGACCGGTGCGCTCGCCGTGAAGAAGGAATCCGCCTAGCCGTTGCAACGGCGCGAGGCGAAGCCATGGCGACCCCCAACGCGATCGATCTGAGCCACAAGCAGGCGCTGGACGCGATGCTGCTCAAACTCTCCGGCGTGGAAGCGGCGGATATGACCGGCCTGTTCGCCTACTTCGTCGGCAAGAAGATGTTTGCGTGCATCTGCAACGGCGGCGTGGGGGTGAGGCTTGCGGCCTCGGACGCGGCAAATCTCCAGTTCTCCAAGGACAACGTCGTTTCTTTCGAGCCCAAGGGCAGGAAGAGCACCCGGGAATGGGTGCAGATCAACCACGAAAATTCCGCCGATTACGCCAAGGATCTGGAGATCTTCCAGGCCTCTATCGCGTTCGTCCGATCCCAAAAGGGCTAGGCCGTAGCTCGTGGTTTGAGCCGCGAACCACGGCTTGCGAACCAAGCTAATACGAGCGCGGCATGCCGAGGATGTGTTCGCCGATATAGGAGAGCACGAGGTTGGTCGAAATCGGCGCGATCTGGAACAGCCGCGTCTCGCGCCATTTGCGCTCCACGTCGTACTCGCGCGCGTAGCCGAATCCGCCGTGGGTCTGGATGCAGGCCTCGCCTGCGTGCCAGGCCGCCTCGGACGCGAGCAGCTTGCCCATGTTGGCTTCGTCGCCGCAGGGTAGCCCTGCCTGGAACAGGGCCGCGGCCTTGCGCAGCATCATGTCGGCTGCCTGCGCTTCGGCGTAGGCGCGCGCGATCGGAAACTGCACGCCCTGGTTCTGTCCGATCGGGCGGTCGAATACGATGCGCTCCTTGGCGTAATTGACGGCCTTCTCGGTGAACCAGCGCGCATCGCCCAGCGCTTCGCAGGATACGAGGATGCGCTCGGCGTTCATGCCGTCCAGGATGTACTTGAAGCCCTTGCCCTCTTCGCCGATCAGGTTCTCCGCCGGCACGATAGCGCCGTCGAAGAACACCTCGGTCGCGTTGTGGTTGACCATCGCCGGGAGCGGCGTGATCTCCATGCCCTTGCCGCGGCATTCGCGGATATCGAGCAGGAACACCGACAGACCCTCGGTCTTCCTTTTCACCTGGTCCACCGGCGTGGTGCGCGCGAGCAGGAGCATGAGATCGGAGTGCAGCGCGCGCGAGGTCCACACCTTCTGGCCGTAAATCTTGTAGTGGTCGCCCTCGCGTACCGCGCGGGTCTTCAGCTTGGTGGTATCGGTGCCGGTGGTCGGTTCGGTCACGCCGAAGGCCTGCAGCCGTAGCGCGCCGCTGGCGATTTGCGGCAGGTACTGCTGCTTCTGCCGCGGGCTGCCGTGGCGCAGCAGCGTGCCCATGATGTACATCTGTGCGTGGCAGGCGCCGGCGTTGCAGCCCGAGGCGTGGATCTCCTCCAGGATCGCCGCCGCGGCGCGCAACGGAAGTCCCGCGCCGCCGTATTCCTCCGGGATCAGCGCAGCGAGGTAACCGGCCTCGGTCAGCGCGCGCACGAACTCGGTCGGATAGGCTTCGCGCGTTTCCAACTCACGCCAGTAGGCGCCGGGAAATCCGGCGCAGATGCGGCGCACGCTGTCGCGGATTTCCGGATAGTCCTCGCCCAAAGGTACGCTTACGTCTTCGATCTTTATGTTGGTCGTCATGTTCTTTCCGGTTGTCCTGGGAAGCCCTGACAAGGGCTGTCTTGTCAGGGATTATTTAAGGGAGCGCGGGTGCGTAGCCATGCCCGCGCTTTGATATGCATGTCTTGCGCCGTATCGGCATCAGGCCGCGCGTTGCATGCGCTCGAGCGCCGTCGCGTAGTTGCGCGGCAGACCGGCGCGCGCCAGCGCGCCGTACATCTCGATGTCGGGCAGGGCGCTGCGTATGATGCCCCTGACCGCCAGCAATTTCTCCAGATCGACGCCGGTCGTGAGGCCCATGGAATCGAGCATGAAGCACAGATCGTCCATCACGATATTGCCGGTCGCCCCCGGCGCGAACGGGCAGCCGCCCAGGCCCGCGAGCGACGCGTCGAAGGCGCGCACGCCGCAATCGAGCGCCGTGGCGACGTTGGCGAGCCCGGTGCCGCGCGTGTCGTGAAAATGCGCCGCGACCGGCAGTGTGCCGACCGCCGCCATCACCGCGCGGAACACCGCGCGCACCTGCGCCGGGTCGGCATAGCCCACGGTGTCGGCCACCACGAGTTCGTCGGCGCCGGCCTCGGCCAAGAGCAGCGCGTATTTGACGACGTCGGCGACGGCGATCCGCCCCTCGAAAGAACAGCCCAAGGCGGTGGACAGTCCGCCGACGATGAGCGGGCGCTTCCCCTCGGGCTGCGCTTTGACCAATTCGACGATCTTCGCGAAATCCGCCACCGATTCCTCGCGCTCGCGCCGCACGTTCTTCAGGTTGTGCGTCTTGCTCACCGACATGACGAAATTGAGCTTGTGCACGCCCAGGGCGAGGCCGCGCTCCGCCCCTTTGAAATTCGGGATCAGCGCCGCCACCGTCAAGCCCGGGGTCGCCAGCGCGCGCTTGGTGACCTCTTCGGCGTCGATGAATTGCGGGATCAGCTTCGGCGGCACGTACGAGGTCACCTCGATTTCGCCTACGCCGGCGGCCGCTTCGGCCTCGATCCAGGCGATCTTGCTCGCCGTGGGCATGAAAGTGGGATGAATCTGCAGGCCGTCGCGCAGGCCGACTTCACGCACGATGACGTCGATCGTCTTCATGTCATTTTCCTTTGAACTGGGGCTTGCGTTTCTCGTTGAACGCCTTCACCCCTTCGTAGCGATCCTCGGTTTCCACGAGGTGATTGTAGGCCTCGACCTCGAAGCGGTAGGCGGTCTTCAATTCCATCTGCATGCCGTAGCGCACCGATTTCTTCACCTGGCGTATCGACAGCGGCGCGTTGCCGGCGATGGTGCGCGCGGTGTCCAGCACCTTGGGCATGAGTTCGTCCGGCTCGCATACCTCGTTGACCACGCCCCAGTCGTAGGCCTGCTGCGCGCTGAACGGCCGCGCGGTCATGATGATTTCCTTGGCGCGGCGCTCGCCCACCGCGCGCGGCAGGTTTTGCGTGCCGCCGGCGCCGGGCATGATCCCGAGCGTCACTTCGGTCAGGGCGAAGCGCGCGGTCTTCACCGCGTAGGCGAAATCGCAGGAGAGCACGGCCTCGAAGCCGCCGGCGTAGGCGTGGCCGTTGACCGCGGCGATCACCGGTATCGGCAGATCGGTCAGCGCCCAATAGTGGCGCTCGAACAATTGGTGCTGGCGCAGCCATTGCTCGCGCGTCATGCCGTTGCGCTCCTTCAGGTCGCCGCCGGAGCAGAACGCCTTGCTGCCGGCGCCGGTGAGCACGACGCAGCGCGTGTCGCCGGCGTCTTCGGTCAGGCGGGTCCACAGGTCGAGAAAGTCGCGTCCCATCTGCGTGTTGAACGCGTTCGCGACCTCGGGCCGGTTGAGGGTCACCAGCAGCACATGCGGCTCAGGCGTTTCGATTTTGAGCGTCTGGTAGCTAGGCAGGTCCATGGTCTTGTCACTCCTTGATGTTCGGAATTGATTCCAGGTGCAGGATTTGTTCGGTGTGCTCGCCAAGGTAGGGCGGGCGGCTGCGGATTGCCGGTCGCGTGCCGTCGAAGCTCACCGGCAGTCCGACGAAGGTCATCGCGCTGTCCGGCACCGGCTGCATCAAGCCCAGTGCCCGGGTCTGATCGTGCGCGATCATTTCGCCCACGTTCTGCACCGGCGCGCAGGGGATGCCGGCGTGCTCGAGCAGGGCGATCCATTCGGCGTTGCTGCGTTGTGCCATCTCGGCATCGATCAGCGCATAGAGCGCAAGCTGGTTCTCGACCCGCTTGGGGTTGCTGGCGAAGCGCGCGTCTTCGCCCCACTCCGGGTGGCCGAGGACCTGCGCCAGTTTGCGAAACAGCGTTTCGCTGCCAGCGGCGACCACGAGGTTGCTGTCGCGCGTCGCGTAGGCGCGATAGGGCACGATGCCGATCGCGCCCGAGCCGAGCCGGGTCGGCAATTCGCCCGAAGCCTGATAGTTCGCGGCCAGCAGCGACATCCACCCGGCTGCGGTCTCGAACAGCGATACGTCGACGACGCCGCCGCGGCCGCTGTCGCGCCTGCGGTTGAGCGCAGTGAGCATGCCGATGACGCCCCACATGCCGGTGCCCAGGTCGACGATGGAGGGGCCGACGCGCACTGGCGGCCGCCCTTCCTCGCCGGTGGTGCTCATGATGCCGCCGAAGGCCTGCATCAGCGGGTCGTAGCCCGGGCGGTCCTTGAGCGGGCCGCTACGGCCGAACGCACCCAGATTGCAGTAGATCAGCGCCGGCTTCTCGGCGCACAGGGTGGCGCCGTCCAGCCCCAGCTTTTCCACCTGCCCGGGCCGCATGTTCTGCAGCACGATGTCGGCGCGATCAACGATCAGGCGCTTCAGCGCGGCGAGTTCGGCTGCGTTGCGCATATTGCACACCACCGACTTCTTGTTGCGGTTGAGCGGCTGGAAGGTTGCGGCCGCGCCTTCCCAGAACGGCGGCCCCCATAGTCTTGCATCGTCGCCTTCGGCTTTCTCGACTTTGATCACTTCGGCGCCCAGGTCGCCCAGGATCTGCCCTGCGAAGGGGCCCGCCACGCTGCTGCCGAGTTCGATCACGACCAGTCCCGCCAGAGGCGCGCTAGCGCTGCCCGCTATCGGCCGCCCGGTCATGTCTTGGCATTGCCGAGAAAGCGCTCGCTGCAGCGCGCGTATTCGGCATCGCGGCTGAGCGCCTGCATGGTCTGCGCCGACGCGACCTGCGCCAGTTTGGACGGTGGCGTTCCCGCGCGCAGCGCTTGCATCGTTGCGCGGACCGCCTCTACCGCCGCCATGTAGGGCTGGTGCCCCTGCAGGCAGATGCGCACGCCCTGGGTGGCGAGATAGTCGCGCTCGGCAAGCTCGGCGCCGACGCCGCCGAGCACGATGGGCAGCCTGCATTCGGCCGCGATCGCCTCCAGTTGCGCGCGTGTCTTCAGGCCGAGGAAGAACAGCGCGTCCACACCCGCCGCTGCGTAGGCCCGGGCTCTGGCGAGCGCGTCCTCCATTCCGGTCACGGCCGCGGCGCTGGTGCGCCCGACGATGGCGAGGCGCGGGTCGCGCCGCGCCGCGACGGCGGCTTGCATCTTGCCCACGCCCTCTTCGAGGGAAATCAGTTTCGCCCCGGCGCCTGCGCCGTAAGCCTGGGGCAGGGCGGTGTCCTCGATGGTCAGCGCCGCGATGCCCGCGGTCTCGAGCTCTTCCACGGTGCGCATGACATTGAGCGCATTGCCGTAGCCGTGGTCTGCGTCCACCAGCAAGGGCAACTGGCCGGCGCGGCAGATGCGATGCGCCTGTTCGGCGAATTCGGTGAGGGTGATCAGGGTCTGGTCGGGCGCGCCCAGCACCACCAGCGAGGCGATCGATCCGGCGAACATGCCGAGCTCGAAGCCGAGGTCGTCGGCGATGCGGGCCGATACCGGATCGAATACCGATGCCGGATGGATGCAGGTTTTGCCTTCCAATATCGCGCGGAAACGCTCGCGCCGTTCAGTCCATCGCATGTGTTGCCCTTGTCTGGTTGTTGCAGCTTGCGTCGATTCAGTAAAAAGACTGCGCGTCCAAATCGAGCAGGGGGAAGGCACTCAGCGTGTCGCCCGCGCTCACCGCGGGCGCAGGGTGCAGATAGGTGCGGTCGAGCTCGGCCCAGGAATTGACCCCGAGCAAGCCGAGGCAGATGTGGATTTCCTGTTCCAGAATTTCGAGCATGCGCGTGAGCGCCGCCTGCCCGCCCGCGGCCAGGCCTATGCACTGCATGCGGCCGAGGCCGACCAGGTCGGCGCCGGCGGCGAGCGCTTTGACGATGTCGCTGCCGCGATTGAAACCGCCGTCGACGATGATGGACGCGCGCCGGCCGACCGCGGCGACGATTTCCGGCAGCACGTCCATGGTGCCGCGGCCGTGGTCGAGCTGGCGGCCGCCGTGGTTGGAGACGTAGATGCTGTCGACGCCGTGCTCCAGCGCGAGCGCGGCGTCCTCCGCCGTGGCGATGCCTTTGAGGATCAGCGGGATCGCGAACTTGGCTTTGAGCCTGGCCACGTCGCGCCAGGTGAGTCTGGCCTGAAACTGCCGCTCCGGCATGGGGCCGCTGCGGCTATGGCGTTTCGCCAGATCGCGCTCGCGCCGGCTGTAGTAGGCGGTGTCGACGGTGAGGCAGAACGCGCTGTAGCCCGCGGCGATGGCGCGCTCGGCCATCGCATCGACCCAATCGGCGTCGCCGCGCGTGTACAGCTGGAAAATGCGCAGCGCGCCGGGCGCCGCCTGCGCCACGGCTTCCAGACCCGGTTCGCACACCGAACTGAGCATGTGGGAGACGCCGAACTCCTGCGCGGCTTTGGCTGCGGCGGCGCCGCCTTCGGGCGCGAACAGTTCCAGGCCGCCGACCGGCGCGAGCACGATGGGCAGGCGCAGCGCGCGCCCGAGAAATTGCGCCGAGGCATCGACATGGCTGACGTCGCGCAGCACCCGCGGGCGGAACGCGAGCGTATCGAGCGCGAGCCGGTTGCGCCTGACGGTGGTTTCGGTTTCGGTGCCGCCGACGATATAGTCCCAGTTGTCGTGATTCAGTTTCTGCCGCGCTTTCTTCACCAGCTCGTGCAGGGTCAAGAACGATTGCGCAGTCACGCCGGCTCCTTCAGCAAACGCAGGGGCCGCGGCACAATCGCGGCAGCGGCGCTGCTGCTGGCGCGAGCAAGTCCGGGGTGAAAGCACCCCGCATCTTGTGACGAACAGTATGGGTTCATGGTTTCTTTTCTTGGGTTGCGCGCAGGCGTGCCGCCGGCCGCGCGCGCAATTGCCACTTTACAAGACATTCGAATATACGTACATTGAAACGCACCGAAGGTTCGGATGTCAATCGAACCCGGCATAAAATCATATGGTCTACAAAGGAGGTGACATGAAATCAGTACGAACCACCATTGCGCTGGCACTGACCGGCATGGCCGTGGCGATGCTGCCGCAGGGCGCGGCGTTCGCGCAGGAAAAAATACGCATCTCGCTCGATACCAATGCGACGCACGTGCGCAACAAGGGCACCGAGGCGTTCGCCGCCGAGCTGAAGAAGCGCCTGGGCAACAAGTTTGCGGTGGAGATCTATCCCAGCGCGCAACTGTTCCGCGACCGCGACATTCCCAAGGCGCTGCGCCAGAACGCGGTGGAAATGGGCATTCCCGGCACCTGGCAGCTCGACGGAATCGAGCCCAACACCGCGATCCAGATGCTGCCGATGTTCTACGGCGTGGACGCGGATACGGTGCACAAGATCATGGACGGCAAGCTCGGCCAGTTCGTCAACAAGCGCATGGAAGAGCGGCTCAAGGTCAAGATCCTGGGCAAGTGGATGGACCTCGGCTTCCAGCATTTCTACAGCGTGTCCAAGCCGATCAATACTTACGATGACCTAAAGGGCATGAAAATCCGCTTCCCCGGCGGCAGCGCCAACGCCGCGCGGATCAAGGGGCTTGGGGGGGTGCCCACGCTGATTCCCTGGCCCGACCTGCCGCTGGCGCTGAGCCAGGGCGTGGTCGATGCCGTGACCACCACCCATGAGAGCACTTTCACCGCCAAGCTGTGGGATTCGGGCTTGAAATACAGCTTCGAGGACTTCCAGTACTTCGGCCAGTATGTGCCGATGGTGAGCCTGGATTTCTGGAACAAGCAGCCGAAGGATGTGCAGAACGCGCTCACCGCCGCCTGGGACGCGACAGTCGGCGAGGAACGCAAGAACGCCGCCGCGGCGCAGATCGCCGCGCGCGACGTGCTGATCAAGAACGGCATCAAGATCACCGGACCGTCGAAGGCCGAAATTGTTGCCGCGAGAAAGCGCCTGATG
>Ga0334722_10000308_pt1 | contig 74652 bp, 61 predicted proteins | sample C3_bottom_MG_FD_207210 | JGI IMG/M metagenome (GOLD analysis project Ga0334722, IMG submission 207210) | Sediment microbial communities from Yellowstone Lake, YNP, Wyoming, USA - C3_bottom | ecosystem: Environmental > Aquatic > Freshwater > Lake > Sediment | place: USA: Wyoming | collected...
GCGGCGCGTGCGCCGACCCGATGCTTTCTTCTTGACCATCAAAAACTCCTTTTCGCCGGGCTTTCAGCCCGGCATCATGCCCGGAGTTTCCACTTATCGTGCTGTTCAAATTTGCGGGACCACTTCTCTGCGCTTTAATGTTTTCCATAATCTGCGGTGGAAGCTCAAACCGAATTTCGTGCTTCCCGTCCCGTTGATCTCCAGTTAAATAAATCTTGAAAGTGGCCGCTTCTGCACCAGAGACAATCGCGGTAAATATTTCTTTCTTGCCATTTATAGCCTCCCCTACCATGCAAATCACATAGCGAGCAGCTTCGAGAGGTAATGACGCCAACGTGATATCGGGTACCTTGTACTCTCCCGTTATTGGCTCAGCTAATGCGGCTCGCTCCGACTCGTCTGTTGGTACGTCGATGAAGTTCCGAGGAATGAAACTGCGAATCAAGATTGCCTCCCCGATCGCTGTACATTTGATCAGGATTGGAACCGGACGCACGTCGAGCGTGTCCTTCTGTACGACCGTAATTCCGAAGAAGAGATAATTAACATCCTTCATCTGGATAAACTGTCCGCCTGCATAGCAGTAAATCTCGTATCCTCCGCCGAAGGATTCAAGTAGCGTGTTGCCGGACACCATTTCGTTTGCAATAAAAGTGGCGGTAGAGTGTAGGCACGTTTCGAACGCGCCATCTGCCAGGCGGTTGGGATCGAGCTTCGTCAAGTCCATCCTGACGCGGAGGTCTCGGTAATAGTCGGCTCCCGATCCGATCTCGGTATTCGTAACCTCTTGCAGGACATCAGGTCTCGCCGATTCCCATCGAAACCCGACGGGCCCACTAGGGGCAATCAGCCATCCTACGAGATGGCATTCGCCCTCCAGTCGGTCAGCTTGACTGTCCAAATAACGGCGAAGCACTTCTGGTACGAGAGGGCCATCGGCAAAACGAGCTTTCAGCCGTCGAAATACATCCGATATCGGCCCCAGGTCACCAGCAGCGGCGACGAGAAAACCAGGATTAACGAGGAGGGTTTTGCGCTTTAGACCCGCGATTTTTGTGCCAGGTGGGGTTGCCGATTCCCGACCTATCTCAGGAAACAGGGGCGATTCCTGCCTGTACGCAACCTCATCCCCAGTTACAAGGAAGTCTGCTAGCAATAGCGGTATGCCATCGCACAGAGTAATCGCGCAGAGAGTCATCTAAAGATCAGTTTACTACTGATCGGTGTCGAGTTTTTGGAATGTCTAGATAGCCGTTTAGAGGCAAAAAAGGTATTCATATTCTTGCCGCGACCACTGCGGAAATGGTTCCCCGTTTAAGGTCACACAGACGCCTACGGAAACTGATCTGCGTCAAACGTGATCCCCCTTAATTGCTCGTCACACACCCTGTGATAGCATGGATTGCTAAGGGGGTGTTCAATGATTCCGCAAGCTATCCAGAGGCAGCACGTTATGCAAGCTTGACCTGCCCCCTTTAACCGTACCATTCATTCGGCAGTAAGTCCGGTTGTAACGTCAAAGGATTCCTTCGGTGGTTGGTTGCGTTGCATCGGCAGCATGCTGCCGATGCAACGCGGCGAACTTGGCGGGCGGCATTCGGCGGCAACTGCTCTGCGGCCGGATCTCGTTGTAGTCCCGTCGCCAGGCCGCGATCGCGGATCTGGCCTGCGGCAGCGTCTCGAATGCTCGTTCAGGCATTCGCCCGTGCTATCCAGCCCATAGGCCGAATCGCGGCAGGCGTATTATGCAGTCGCGCCCGGCCCGATGCGCTACGCGGCGCACTAACCAAAGGAGATCAATATGGCCAAGAACGCAGATGCCGTCTATAAAATCGTCGAGGTGGTCGGACTAAGCAAGACTTCGTGGGAGGACGCGGGCAAAAAGGCCGTGGAAGTCGCGTCCAAGTCGCTGCGCGACCTGCGCGTGGCCGAAGTGATCAAGACCGACATGAAGGTCGAGAACGGCAAGGTGACCGCCTACCGCACGCGGGTATCGCTTTCGTTCAAGTACGAGGCTTGAGTCCGCTGAGGTCGATGCACGAACAGCGGCGGATTGCCCGGCTGCGCCATCCGCTGCCTGGCGAAGGCTAGGCATCGCTCGCGCCCTGCCGTCCGGGGGCGAGCGCGGGCGGGAGTGCCCGGAACGCAAGCATGCGTTCCGGGCGCTGTCCCCTACCTTGGCAGGCGGCAATTGCGTCCTTACGGTGCGGCTCCAACCGAGTAAGATCGCTGGCCACTATGTGGTCGCCGCCTGCGTCGCTGGCGTCGATGAAATAGCCGCCGGAGGCGTGCCGCGCTGCCTCGGGTCGGCGAATTGGTAGCGAAAGGAGTACGCGATGATCCGCTCCACCATGCAGCGCCAGCCGCTCTCGCTCAATCAGATCCTCGAGCGCGCCGGCCGGCTCTATCCGCAGGTCGAGATCGTCAGCCGCCTGCCGGACAAGTCCTATGTCCGCCACCGCTTCGCCGATTTTTATCGGCGTGCGCGGCGCCTCGCGGCGGCGCTCCTTGCCGCCGGCCTGAAGAAAGGCGAGCCGGTGGCCACGCTTTGCTGGAATCACCATGCGCATCTCGAGTGCTATTTCGGCATCCCGGCGGCGGGCGGCGTGATGCACACGCTCAACCTGCGCCTGGCGCCGGACGAGTTGGCGTGGATTGCCAATCATGCGCAGGATCGTTTTCTCATCATCGACGACATACTGCTGCCGCTGTACGAGCGGATACGCGACAAAGTCGCCATCGAGCGCGTCATCGTCGTGCCTTTCAGCGGCAAACCGGTCGCAGATACGTTCATCGATTACGAGCAGTTTCTTGCGGCCGCCAGCGATAGCTTCGATTACGTTGCGCATGAAGAAGACGATGCGGTCGCCATGTGCTACACCTCGGGTACGACCGGGCGGCCCAAGGGCGTGGTGTATTCGCACCGCTCGACTGTGATTCATACCCTGGTGGCGAATCAGCCCGATCACTGGGGGCTTGCCGCGACCGACAGCGTGCTCGCCGTGACCCCTATGTTCCACGCCAATTGTTGGGGCGTGCCCTATGGCTGCGTCATGATGGGCGTCAAACTGATCTTTCCCGGACCCCATTTGCAGCCTGAAGATTTGCTCGATCAGATGATGAGCGAAAGGCCTAGCTTCGTGCTCGGCGTGCCGACGATCTGGCTGACGATGCTGGAAATCCTCGACGCCAGGCCGGAACGCTACAAGCTGCCGCCCGGTATGCGCATGCTGGTGGGCGGCGCACCGGTACCCGAGGCCATGATCCGCGGTTTCGCGCGCCATGGCGCGCAAGTTCGCCACGGCTGGGGCATGACGGAAATGAGCCCGGTGGGGACATTGTCCTTCATCAAGCCGGAACTCTCGCACCTCGATGCGGAGGGCCGCTTCACGCGCAATGCGATGGCCGGCGTGCCCATGCCCATCATGGATATGCGCATCGTCGATGACGAGGGTGCGGAGCGTCCCTGGGACGGCAAGAGCATGGGTGAGATCCAGGTACGCGGCCCCTTCATTACCGGCAGCTATCACGACGTGGCGGCGGATCCGGAGAAATTCACCGCCGACGGCTGGCTGCGCACCGGCGACGTGGGATCGATCGATGCCCATGGCTATGTGCGCATTACCGACCGCAGCAAGGACCTGATCAAATCGGGTGGCGAATGGATAAGCTCGATCGACATGGAAAATCTGCTGATGGCGCACCCGGCGATCGCCGAAGCGGCAGTGATCGCCATCGCCGATGCAAAATGGAGCGAACGGCCGCTAGCCTGCGTCGTGTTGAAGCCGGGGCGGAACGCCACGCCCGAAGACTTGCGCGCGCACCTGGCGAGCGTGTTCGCGAAATGGCAACTGCCCGATCGCTTCGAATTCCTCGATGCGATCCCACGCACGTCGACGGGTAAATTCTGGAAGAAGAAACTGCGCGAGCTTTATCCGGCTTAATCGCCGTTGCCGCGCAAACGGATCCTGCGCGCTCTAGCCCCGAGTCGTGCATTGCTGAGTGCGCGCGACGCCGTCGAGAACGACGAGTCAACACCTGGTCCGGGGGCGCTTACCCTCAGGCGGCGGTGGTATGCGGCCTACTTCAAGCCGTTGTCATTGAAGAATTGGCTGTATTTCTTGTCCGTTCCCATGATGTGTTTCTTCAGCCATTCGCTCAAGAAGCGCAGGACTTCCACGGTTAGCGGCAGGTTCCCTGATTCAAACCCGGCTTTGAACTCTGCGACTTTCCTGACAAAGGCGACGTGCTCGATGCGGTGATTGAAGGTATCCGGGTATTTGAATCGGGCGAAGTATTTCTCTTCCGCCTTGAAATGCGTGCCGGTGTAGGTAATCAAATCGCTGATGATCTTTTCCAGAACGTTCTTTCCTTTCCCCACGCTCATGGCATCGTTCAGTTCGTTGATCAGCGCGACGAGTTTCTTGTGCTGGCGGTCGAATTCGGCGACATTGACGCTAAGGCTTTCGTTCCAAGTGATCAGGGCCATCGTTGCATCCTCGCCGGGCTGTTGTCGGTATCGAAAGACGATCGCCGCATTATAGCGTTTCAACCGCGCCGGTCTGAACGCTGCGTTTGACTGCGCCCCCGCGCCCCAATACACTTTCGGACGATCGCATCTCAACGCAGTCTTCAGCCAGGACATCAAGCCATGACACAAACCGATTTCACGCTGCTGCCCGTGCATCAGCTCTCGCGCGAGATCAAGGCGCGGCGCCTGTCCCCGATCGAGCTCACGGAGGCGTATCTGGAGCGGATCCAGGCGCGAGAGCCGAAGCTGCAGGCCTTCGTCGAGGTCTACGCGGACGAAGCGCGTCTCGCGGCGCGCGGCGCCGATCAGGCGATCCGCTCCGGCCATGCGGTCGGGCCGCTGCACGGCATCCCGATTGCGCTGAAGGATTTGATCGAAATCGAGGGCCGGATCGTCACCGGCGGCTGCGAGGCGTGGCGCGAGCGCAAGGCACAGCGCACGGCAACCCTGGCGCAACGGCTGATCTCGCAGGGCATGGTCGTGCTCGGCAAGACGCACACGGTGGAGTTCGCCATGGGCGGTTGGGGCACCAACACGCTGCGCGGCACGCCCTGGAACCCCTGGGACCCGCAGCGCAAGCGCACTCCGGGCGGCTCGAGCAGCGGCTCGGGCGTCGCCGTCGCGGCCGGGCTTGCCCCCTGGGCGGTGGGCACGGACACCGGCGGCTCGGTCCGCCTGCCCGCCTCCTGGTGCGGGATCACCGGGCTCAAGACCACCATCGGTCGGGTCAGCACCTATGGCGTGCTGCCCTTGAGCCCGACCCTGGACACACCCGGACCGATGGCCCGCTCGGTCGAGGACGCGGCGCTGCTTTACGTGGCGATGCAGGGGCCGGACCCGCTCGATGCGCGCACCGAGCGCCTGCCTTACACCGATCCGATGCCGCAGCTGAAACGCGGCGTACGCGGCCTGCGCTTCGCCCGCATGCCGCAGACCGAGCGTCAATACGCCTCCGCTGACGTGCTCGCCGCCTACGACCAGTCGCTCGCGGAACTGGAGCGCATGGGCGCGCAGATCGTCTCGATCGACCTGCCGTTCGCCTTTGCCGACGTCGCGGCGTTCAACCTGCGCATCATGGCGGCGGAGAGCTACGCCATTCTGCGCGAGCTCATCGACGACGACAGTGCGCCCCTCGACCCGGATGTGCGCCCGCGCATCGCCGCCGGCCGCAGCATCACGGCGCAGGCCTATATCGAGGCGTTGCAGGTGCGCGAGACGATGAAGCTGCAATTCGCGGCGGCACTCGATGGCATCGATGCGTTGTTGACGCCCACGACCATGACGACCGCATTGCCGCTGGAAGAGGTCGACCAGAGTACGGCGCCGGCCCACTACACCCGCTTCGGCAACTTCCTCGACCTGTGCGCCGTGGCGCTGCCGAACGGCTTTGGGAGCGGCGGACTGCCGACCTCGCTGCAGATCGTTTGCCGCGCCTATGACGAGGCGACGGCGTTGCGCGTCGGCTGGGCTTACCAGAACGCCACCGATTGGCACCTGCGCCGCCCACCGCAATAGAATTCACGCAGAACCCGAGCGCGGTCCTACGGCAGAATAATCTTCAGGACCAGAGGCTGCGCAGCTTCCCGGCGACGTCGACGCTGGCTCTGCCGCCGGCCGCAACGTCTGCTTGGTCGGCCTCGCCCCAGGCGACCGGCGCGAGGCAGGCCATCACCGCGCGCGTGAGAAAGCGGCTCTTCGCGCCGTAGACGTGGCGGTCGCCTGAGCGCGATTGCTGCGTCACGTAGTACTTGAGCGGGGCGATCAGGTCGAGCTCGTTCTTCGCGCGCGTCATCGCCACATAGAGCAGCCGCCGCTCCTCTTCGATCAGCTCCGGGCGGCCGGCCGAAAACTCCGAGGGGAAGTTGCCGTCGGCGACGTTGAGCAGGTACACCGCGTCCCACTCCTGGCCCTTGGCCGAGTGCACGGTCGAGAGCACCAGGTAATCTTCGTCCAGCAGCGGCGTGCTCGCGAGCTCGCCCGTGGCCTGCGCCGGATCGAGCGCGAGTTCGGACAGGAAGCGCTCGCGCGTGCCGAATTGCTGTGCGATGCGCTCGAGTTGCGCGAGGTCGCCGGCACGCACCTGGGCCGCGTCGTGCAGGCGTGCGAGATGCGGCTCGTACCATTCGCGCACCCGCCCCATCTGTCCCTGCCACGGCCCTTCGGGCAGGGCGAGCGCAGCCATCAGCGCCGCGAACGCGGGCCAAGCTTCGCGCGCGAGTCCCGGCGGTGCGTACGCGTTCAGGCTCGCCCAGGCATGGGCATGCGCCGCGAACGCGTCGAAACATTTCGCGGCGGCGGCGGGCCCTATGCCCGGCATGAGCTGCAGCGCGCGAAACGCGGCGATGCGGTTCTTCGGGTTGTCGGCCCAGCGCAGCACCGAGAGCGCATCCTTGACGTGTGCCGCTTCGAGGAACTTCAGGCCGCCGTATTTCACATAGGGGATATTGCGGCGTACGAGTTCGAGTTCGAGCACGTCGGAATGGTGCGAGCTGCGAAACAGCACCGCCTGGCGCTTGAGCGGCACGCCGCGCTCGCGCGTCTCGAGCACGCGTGTCACGACGTAGTGCGCCTGGCCGAGGTCGTCCAGCACCGTCACGTAGCGCGGCCGTTCGCCGGCACCGCGTTTTGCCTGCAGCGTCTTGCGATACTGCCGCTCGCCGCCGGCGATCAGCGCGTTCGCCGCATCCAGGATGCCCTGGGTCGAGCGGAAATTCTCTTCCAGCGTCACCACCGCTGCCGGCGGCGCGTATTGCGCCGGAAAGCCGAGGATGTTCTCCACCGTGGCGGCGCGAAACGAGTAGATCGATTGCGCGTCGTCGCCGACTACCGTCAGGCCTGCACCCGAGGGCCGCAGCGCCTTCAGGATCTGCGCCTGCAGCACGTTCGTGTCCTGGTATTCATCCACCAGGATCTGGTCGAACTGCGCGCCGATTTCGCGCGCGAGCCCGGCGTCCGCCGTCATCGCGTGCCAGAAGAGCAGCAGGTCGTCGTAATCGAGCGCCTGGTTGGCGAGCTTCTTCTCGACATAGGCGCGATAGAGGCCGGTCAGTTCCGCCTCCCACTCGGCGCACCACGGAAATACGTTCGCCAGCGTCTCGGCAAGCGGGCGCTGCGTATTCACCCGGTGCGAGTAAATGGCGAGGCAGGTGTCCTTGCGCGGGAAACGCTTCTCCGCCTTGGTGAGCCCGCGCTCATGGCGCACCAGGTCCATCAGGTCTGCCGCGTCGCCGCGGTCGAGGACGCTGAAATTCGGATCCAGCCCGACGCGCGCCGCGTGGCGCCGGATCAGGCGGTTGGCGATCGAATGGAAAGTGCCCGACCACGGCAGCTTCACCTCCTCGCGCACCTCGCCGACGATGCGCTGCGCGCGGCGCGTCATTTCCACCGCCGCGCGGCGGGTGAACGTGAGCAGCAGAATGCGCTGCGGGCTCACGCCCGCAAGCACCAGGTGCGCCACGCGGTGCGCGAGCGTGTTGGTTTTGCCGGTACCGGCGCCGGCGATGATCAACAGCGGACCGGTGCGAAAAGCTTTCTCAGGCGCGCGTTCGCCGAAGCAGGCGGCGCTGCGCTGCGCCGGGTTCAGGGTATCCAGTGTGGAAGTCGTTGCCATGGGGGACAACTATAATGGAAAGCTGTATGTTTATCCAGTATGAAGGCAGGCCTAGACGATGGGGGACCGGTGTGATGTGGGCCTGTGCGAAGGCGGACCTGAAATGCTCTGACGTTCTAGATCTTGTATCTACCCTGGTTTCAATTGCCGCGGAAATGCCTAATCCAGCAGGAAATTGCTTTGCGCCGCGGTCAGTGAACCCGGTTCATCCGCCGTTTCGTCCTTGAGGCCGACGCCGGACAACTGCCGCCGGTGCATTTCCGTCAGCAAATAGTGCAGCTTGTAAGCGGCATCCTCGAAGCGCAGACCAGCCGGGCGCACGTTGGAGATGCAATTGCGGCTGACATCGGTCAGCCCGACGCGCGGCATCCAGGTCAGGTACAGGCCCATGCTGTCGGGCGAGCTCAATCCCGGACGTTCGCCGATCAATACCACGACCGACTTGGCGCCCAGCAGTTCGCCCACTTCGTCACCGATGGCAACCCGGCCTTGACGGACGATGCACATCGGTGCGATCGACCAGTCCTCCGAAGCGAGCCGACGGCGCACGATGGCGAGGAAGGGCGCTGCATGGCATTCGATCGCCAGGGCCGACAGGCCGTCGGCCACGACGAAGGCGAGGTCGCAGGGGCGTCCCGGTGTTAGTCCTGCCTGTGCGTGCCGCGCCGCCAGGAGCTCGCGCGATGCGGCGTCGAGCCTGCGTCCCAGATCAGGGCGCTGCAGATAGATATTGCGGTCGGCAGCGGCGCTATGCAGTACGAGACAGGGCGGATCCTGCTCATCCAGCGATGCGCCCAATGCGCGCGCCAACCGCGGCACATCCAGCGCCCGATGCACCGCGTCGCGCGCCTGCGCATGCGCCAGCTGAAATGCCAGGTGCGCTGCGGTCGGCAGGCTCACGCCCGCGCGGCCGAGCGCGATGCGGGCATGGGTGAACCGGCGCAGGGCGTCCCACGGGTTGGCGGTAACGGTTGATTGTTCTTGGCTCATTGCTCGGTGCTCATTCGTGGCCTTTCATATATGCGCCTACGGCAGCCGCAATAGCGCCTTTTGAAAAGCCGTCGGCAGCGACGGATTCAACTGGAACCGCCCGTCGCTGCGCATGATCTGCATTGTCTCCAACCACGCCTCGAATTCCGGCGCCGGCCGCAGGCCCAGGGCGCGCCGCGCGTACAGCGCATCGTGGAACGAGGTGGTCTGATAGTTGAGCATGATGTCGTCCGCGCCGGGGACGCCCATGACGAAGCTGCAGCCGGCCACGCCGAGCAGGGTCAGGAGCACGTCCAGGTCGTTCTGGTCGGCCTCGGCATGATTGGTGTGACAGACGTCGCAACCCATCGGCAGTCCGAGCAGCTTGCCGCAGAAATGGTCTTCCAGGCCGGCGCGGATGATCTGTTTGCCGTCGAACAGGTATTCCGGGCCGATGAAGCCGACCACGCTGTTGACCAGCAGCGGCTTGAAGCGGCGCGCCACCGCATAGGCACGTGCCTCGCAGGTCTGCTGGTCGACGCCGTGATGGCCGTTCGCCGACAGCGCGCTGCCCTGACCGGTCTCGAAATACATCACATTGTCGCCGACGCTGCCGCGTTGCAGCGACAGCGCCGCGCTGCGCGCCTCCTGCAGCAGATCGAGCTTGACGCCGAAGCTGCGGTTGGTGGCTTCGGTGCCGCCGATCGACTGGAACACCAGATCGACCGGCGCGCCGCGCTCGATCGCTGCGAGGGTGTTGGTGACGTGGGTCAGCACGCAGGACTGGGTCGGGATCCGGTAGCGGCTGATGATGTCATCCAGCATCGTGACCAGCCGCATGACCTGCGGCACATTGTCGCTGGCCGGATTGATGCCGATCACCGCGTCGCCGCTGCCGTAGAGCAGGCCATCGAGCAGGCTGGCGGCGATGCCGCTGGCGTCGTCGGTCGGATGGTTGGGTTGCAGCCGGGTCGCCATGCGGCCGGGCAGGCCGATGGTGTCGCGAAACGCGCTCAGCACGCGGCACTTCTGCGCCACCAGGATCAGATCCTGGTTGCGCATGATCTTGGACACGGCGGCCGCCATTTCCGGCGTGATGCCGGGCGCCAGCGCCGCCAGCGCGGCGCTGTCCGCCGCCTCGCCCAGCAGCCAGTTGCGGAAGTCGCCTACCGTCAGATGACGCACCGGCGCAAACGCGCCGGCATCGTGGGTATCGACGATCAGGCGCGTGATCTCGTCGTCTTCGTACGGGATCAGGGCTTCGCTGAGGAAGGTGGCGAGCGGCAATTCGGCCAGCGCCATCTGCGCCACGGCGCGCTCTTCCGAAGTGCTTGCCGCAACGCCCGCCAGAGAATCGCCGGAACGCGCCGGCGTCGCTTTCGCCATCAGGTCCTTCAGGTCGCGAAAGCCGTAGGTCTGGCTGCCGACGGTGTGGGTGTAGCGGTGGGTATGCACGTTGCTCGCAGACGAGGTCGTAATGGAATCCGCTGCGCGCTGCGCCGGGTGCTCGGTCCCGCAGTCAACCCGGGCCGGCGATGCGCACATTCAGATGTTACCGCGGGCTGGCCAGTTTCGGTATCCGCGTCGATTTCCGGTCTGCCGCCATCCTGGCTGGTCAAACGATGGCACGTTGGCATAGCAAGGCGCAGCGCAGGCGGCCCGCGCAGCCAAAAAAAGGGCGGGATCCGCAAGGACCCCGCCCCCTGGTTTGAATCTTGTACGCGGTGCCGCGTCCGCCTCACTTGGCGTCGGCGAGTTGCTTCAGCGTAAAGGTGTAGCTCACCTTGTCCAGCGGCTTGTGGCAGGCGAGACACTCGGCCTGGTTGACGCCGGGACGGTGCTGCTTATCGGTCGTGAATACGGCATAGTTCCAGTCGCTGTTGCGCAACATCTCGGGAATGTCCCTGCCCCAGCCGGCTTCGCGTTCCATCGCCGTGTAGAACAGGAGTTTGTCCGCCACGAAGAAGCCATCGGCGCCCATGACCGGTTTGTTCTCGGCATCGATTTTCGCCGCGTACACCTCGGCAAACAGCACCGAGCCATCGGGCAGCGGTTTGCCCGCCTTCGCCGACGCCACCGCGATCTTGTTGCCATAGTAGTAGCGCACCTGCTTGGTCGCCGGAAAATTGATGGTGTGATACTTGGCGAACGATTCCTTGTAGCCTTCCGGGAAGGGTACGCCGGACTTCGCCAGGTTCGGCAGCAGCGCAGACTTGGCGCCGGTCGCCGCCCCCGGCTGCGCGGCAAAGTACGCGGCGACGTTGGCCATGTCCTCGGCACTGAGTTGCGCCGCGATCGCGTTCATGATCGGATTCTTGCGCGAGCCGTCCTTGAGCGCCTTCAGTTGTGCCTCCAGGTAGCCTGCGCGCTGCGCGGCGAGGTTGGGGATGGCGTCGCTCACGCTGACTCCCGCCGCGCCGTGACAGGCGGCGCAGACACTGGCAACCTTGGCTTTGCCGGCCTCGACGTCCGCCGCATGCGCAATCGGCGCGAACAGCAGAATAAGGAACAATTTGAGCAAATTTTCCATGGGCGACTCCTTTGGTGGATGGGGACGGTATGCACCGTCTTCGGTAAGGGAGTAAACATTCGCCAAGCCGGAATTATTCCCATCCGTACTCCACAGGTGAAAGGGCTATGCGATGGGGCCCCTATTGCTGTTGCATGCCGGCCGCTTTGATGGCGCGGCCCCAGCGTTCGGTGTCCCGGGTCTGCAGTTCCTGCAGCATCGGCGGTGAACCGGGGTAGGCCAGCAGTCCGCGTCGGGTCAGGAATTCCTTGCCCGCATCCGATTCCATCGCACGATTGATCAGCTTGCTGAGCGTGTTTGCGGCCTCCGGCGGCCCGCCCGCGGTCACCCAGACTGCGAGCCAGGAGAAGAAGTCATAATCGGGAAAGCCGGCTTCGGCAATCGTCGGAATGTCCGGCGCCGTTGCGATGCGTTGATTCAGGGTCACGCCGAGCGCAGTAGCGCGTCCCGCGCGGATCTGCACCAGAGCCGTGGCCGCATCGGCGACATAGAAATCGATCTGTCCGCCCAGCAGGTCGGTCATGGCTTGCGGGCTCGCCTTGTAGTTGACGTTCACCGCATTGAAGCCTGCAAACAGCTTCAGTTGCTCGACGCTCACGCGGCTGGCGACGGCCGCGCTGCCATAGCTCAGCTTGTCCGGGTTGGCCTTGGCGTACGCGATGAAGTCTTTCAGCGTCTTCGCCGGTACCTTGTCCGGATTGGCGATCAGGATGTAGGGCACGCGCGCGAAGGTGGTGACCGGGGCGAAGTCCTTCTGCGGATCGAAGGGGAGGCTCTTGTACAGATGGATGTTCGCCGCATGCGTCGAGTTGCCGGTGACCAGGGCGGTGTAGCCGTCCGCAGCCGCGCGCGCCACCGCCTCGGCCGCGAGATTGCCATCGGCCCCCGGCCGGTTTTCCACCAGCACCGGTTGTCCGGTGTATTCGCGGATCTTGTCGGCAAAGAAGCGGGTGGTGGCGTCAGTGGCCGAGCCAGCGGCATAGCCGACGATGAATTTGATCGGTTTGGCCGGATAGGCCTGTCCGTTGGCCGCAAGCGATACGAGCAAGCCAAGTGCGAAAGCGAGCGCGCTCAGAGTCCTGCTAGCGGTTTTGCTCATCGTCTTCTCCCCCTCTCGTGGTTAGCAGCGCGCGCGGCACGCGCAACGGCAGGTCGAGCAGCATCTGCGCGTAGGATTTGCCCAGCGGATCCGAGCGCAGGCTGGAGGTGCCGCCTCCGGCCAGCGCGGCGTGCAACAGGAAATTCATCGCGTGGATGCCCGGAACATCGAAGCGTTCCACCCTGCCCTGGACCAGATGCGCGAAGTATGCGCGCACCCGCTCCGCAGTGAGTTCGGCGCGCAGCCAGGGCAGGTATTTTTGTTCGCGGGCGATGACGCCGATGTTGGCGTCATCGCCTTTGTCGCCGCTGCGCGCGAACGCCAGGCGCACCAGCGGCACTTCCACCAGGTCGCCTGCGCCAGCGGTGTCGGCAGCGGCGGCGGCCGGCACCTCGCCGGGCGTGGTGTCGGCGCCGGTCTCGGCCGCGCGCGGCATGCACCGGGTCGTTTCGCCGCAACGCACTTCGGCCGGCACCACACTTTTGTCCAGCAAAAAGGAATACAGCTTTACGACCGGCTGAATGTCGGCGCGCCCGCCGAAGTGGCTGCGCGTGCCCGGTCCCATCGAGGTGCCGGCGGAGACCGATTCCTTTTGCAGAAACGCCAGCGCCTTGGCTTGCGCATGGCGCGCGGCGATGCGCAGTACCACCTCGCGCGTTTCACCGCTGCGGGCGTGCGGCCCATAGTGCGATTCGCAGCCGAGCATTTCGACGCGCAGTTCGCCGTAGTCGCCAAAGCCGCGCGTCGCCATCTGTGCGCGCGTGCGCTCGATCAGCGCGTCGGCGGTCTTTTGCGCCTTGGCGCGCGCGGCGATGCCGCGTATTGCCATCAGGATGTTGATCTGGTAGCCGTCCTGCCAGGTGGCGCTCACTTTATAGCGCGGCGACGGCGCGCGTCCGAGCGCGCCCGACACGCGTACGCGTTCCGGGCCGGAACCTTCGATCTGCACGCGGCGAAAGTCGCAGGCGACATCGGGAAGCGCGTAATTCGCCGGGTCGCCGATTTCGTAGAGCATTTGCTCGGCCGCTGCCCCCACCGACACTGCGCCGCCGGTGCCCGCGGGCTTGGTGAGTTCGAAGCTGCCGTCGGCATGCATCTCGACCAGCGGGTAGCCGATGTTGGCCCAGTCGGGGACGTCGATCCAGTCGGTAAACAGGCCGCCCGTGGCCTGCGCGCCGCATTCGATCAGATGCCCGGCGAGCGATGCCTGCGCCAGCCGGTCCCAGTCGCGCCAGTCCCAGCCGAATGCGTGCGCGGCGGCGCCCAGCGTCACCGCGCTGTCGACGCAGCGGCCGGTCACGACGATGTCCGCACCCGCGGCGAGCGCCGCAGCGATGGGTTGCGCACCGAGGTAGGCGTTGGCCGAGAGCACTTTCGCCGGCAGCGGCGTGCCTTGCTGGATTTCGCGCACACCCTGCGCGCGCAAGGTTTCGATTTGTGACAACAGGTCGTCGCCGAGGACGACCGCCACCTTGGGCGCAAGGCCGGCTTCCTTGGCCGCGGCGAGAATCGCATCGCGGCAGCCGAGCGGATTCAAACCTCCGGCGTTGGCGATCAGGCGGATGCCGCGCGCGAGGCACTCGCCCAGGTGCGGCTTTACCACCGCGGAAACGAAGTCGGTGGCGTAACCGAGCGCGGCGTCTTTCATGCGCGCGCGCTGCAGAATCGCCATCGTCGTTTCGGCGAGGTAATCGAATACCAGGTAATCGAGTTCCGGTACCGCCAGCAACTGCGGCGTGGCGATCGCCGAATCGCCCCAGAATCCGGCCGCGCCGCCTATGCGTATGGTTTGTTCGCTCATGCGGATACGACTCCGGTTTCGGCAGGCGCGATGCGCAGCAGCAGGCGCCCGGGCATCACCTGCTCGCCGGCGGCGCAATGCACCTCGGCGATGGTTCCGGCAAAGGGCGCGTCCAGCGCATGCTCCATCTTCATCGAGTCGAGCACGGCCAGGGTCTGCCCTTTGGTCACGCTATCTCCGACTTTGGCCTGGAGCCGCAGCAGGCGGCCCGCGAGCGGGGCGCGCAGCGCACCGCCGGCGGCGGCGCCGGTTTCGGCGCCGGCACGCCGCGCGTGCAGCAGGTCGTGTAGCAGGAATTGCTCGCCCTCGAAGTGCAGCCACAGCCCGCCGTCGCTGGCGCGGGCGTAGCGCAGGCGGTGGCGCACTGCGTTCAGTTCGAAGGCAAGTACGCTGTCGCTTTGCACGGCGTGGGTCGCGAGCAGAGGCGGCGCGTCGTCATGCGGCGCAAGCGCTGCGATCTCAATCGCGCCTTCGGGGTTCGCGCTCACGCGTAACATCCGCGTTGCCACTGCGTCTGCAGCCGCAGCCCCGAGCTCGACCATGCTCCCCAGGCCCTGGGCGTTGGTCCAGGCGCGGTCCTGCGCTGCTTTGCCGAAAATGATGGCAGCACCCGCCAGCACCGCATGCGGCGGGGGCGCCGGCAGCCGCTCCCCGGGCGGAAAGTATGTTTCGATGAACGCAGTGCTCGCGTGGCCGCCGCCGAACTGCGGATGGATGAGGCAGGCGCGCAGGAAGGCAAGGTTGTGGCGCACACCGAGGAGCAGCGTGCGCTCGCAGGCCGCAGCGAGCCTGGCGATGCACTCGGCGCGGGTGGCGCCGTGCGCCATCAGCTTGGCCGCCATCGAGTCGTAGTAGGGCGAGATCGCGAGCCCCGGCACGAGCGCCGCGTCCGTGCGCACGCTGTCGCAGGGTTCCCACAGCAACACGTCGCCGGTTTGCGGGAGGAACGATTGCGCCGCATCCTCGGCGCACAGGCGCACTTCCATCGCGTGGCCGGATGTGTGCACTTGGTGTTGCGCCAGCGGCAGCGCTTCGCCTGCGGCCACGCGCAGTTGCCATTCGACCAGGTCCAGCCCGGTCACGAGCTCGGTGACGCCGTGCTCGACCTGCAGCCGCGTGTTCATCTCCATGAAGTAAAACGAGCCGTCCTGGTCGAGGAGAAATTCTATCGTTCCCGCGCCGAGATAGTCGACGCTGCGGGTCGCCGCCACCGCCGCTGCGCCCATTTTCTCGCGCAGCGCCGGCGAGACCGCGGGGGAGGGCGACTCTTCGATCAGTTTCTGGTGGCGCCGCTGCACCGAGCAGTCGCGCTCGCCCAGATGGATCACGCTGGCATGCGCGTCGGCGAATACCTGCACCTCGATATGGCGCGCCTCGCCGATCGCGCGCTCCAGAATCAGTTCGGCCGAGCCGAACGCCGCCTGCGCCTCGGAGCGCGCCGCGCCTAGCGCGGCGGCGAGTTCCGCCGCCCCATTTGCGAGGCGCATGCCGCGCCCGCCGCCGCCTGCGGCGGACTTGATCATCACCGGATAGCCGATCGACGCTGCGGCGCGGGTAAACGCGGCGTCGCTCTGATCCTTGCCCTGGTAGCCCGGAATGCAGGGCACGCCCGCGGCCTGCATGCGTTCCTTCGCCGCCGCCTTGTTGCCCATCAGGCGGATCGCCGCCGGCGGCGGCCCGACGAATATCAGGCCGGCAGCCTCGACCGCGGCGGCGAAATCGGCATTCTCGGCAAGAAAGCCGTAGCCGGGATGGATCGCCTGCGCGCCGGTGGCGCGAGCCGCCGCGATCAGGCGTTCGATCGCGAGATACGAATCGGTCGGCGCAGCGCCGCCGAGGCAATAGGCGCGATCGGCGTATTCGGTGTGCGGGCTGCCGCGATCGGCCTCCGAGAACACCGCAACGGTGCGCAGGCCCAGCCGGCGCGCGCTGCGCATCACGCGCAGCGCGATTTCGCCGCGGTTGGCGACGAGCAGGGTGTCGAAGGGGCGGGTGCGGAGGTTCACGGTGCGCGCTCGTCAATGGTCAATGGCTATCGCCTCGTTCAGCGCTTGGGCAAGATGCCCATGTGCTTGCAGATGATCTGCAACATCACCTCGTCGGCGCCGCCGCCGATCGAGATCAGGCGCAGGTCGCGGAACGCGCGCGACACCGGATTGTCCAGCGTGAATCCCATGCCGCCCCAGTACTGCAGGCAGGAATCGGTCACTTCGCGGCACAGGCGCCCGACCTTGAGTTTCGCCATCGATGCGAGCTCGGTCATGTCGCTGCCGGCCATGTGCGCATCGGCTGCACGGTATACGAGCGAGCGCAGCGCCTCGATTTCGGTCTTCAGCTCGGCCAGGCGAAAGTGCACCACTTGGTTGTCGAGAATCGGCCTGCCGAAGGCAATGCGGTTGCGCGTGTAGTCGATGGTGTCGCTGATCACATTGGTCAGCGCGGTGGCGCGGCGCGCCGCGGCCGACAGGCGCTCCTCCTGAAATTGCATCATCTGGTAGGTGAAGCCCATGCCCTCTTCGCCGATGCGGTTGCGCTGCGGCACGCGCACCCCGTCGAAGAAAATCTGGGCGGTATCGGAGGACCACATGCCGATCTTCTCGATTTTCTGCATGCTGACGCCGGGCACGAGTGTTCCGCCCTGGCGCAGCGGCACGCAGATGAGCGACTTGTTCCGGTGCGGCGCGCCCTCGGACGTATTGGCCAGCAGGCAGATCCAGTCGGCCTGGGTGCCGTTGGTGATCCACATCTTGGTGCCGTTGATCACGTAGTCGTCGCCGTCCTGGCGCGCGCGCGTCTTCAGCGACGCGACGTCCGAGCCGGCGCCGGTCTCGGACACGCCGATGCAGGCGACCTGCTCGCCTGCGATCGCCGGTGCCAGGAACTCCCGGCGCAAGGCGTCCGAGCCGAAGCGCGCCAGCGCCGGCGTCGCCATGTCGGTCTGCACCGCGAGGGCCATGCTCACGCCCTGCGCGCCGATGCCGCCGATCGCCTCGCAAAAGGCGATTTCGTACGAATAGTCCAGTCCCAGGCCGCCGTACTCCACCGGCTTGTTCACGCCGAGGAAGCCGAGCGCCCCCAGCTTGCGGAACAGTTCGTGCGCGGGAAAGATGCCGGCCGACTCCCAGGCGCCGATGTGCGGATTGATTTCTTTGGTGATGAATTGCCTGACGCTGTCTTGCAAGGCGATGTGTTCGCTGGTGAAGTGCATGCGATGCTCCGAAATGTTCTAAGTACGCGATGGCGCTAGAAGCGCGCCACGCCGAACTGCACCGGCCGCACCTGCCTCGCGTCGCCCTCGCGGCAGGTGGCGAGAGCGATGGCGAGCACGGTGCGCGTGTCGCGCGGGTCGATCACACCGTCATCGAGCAGCAGGCTGCTGGTGTGGATCGCGCCCGATTGGCCGTCGAAGTTTTCGATGATGGCGCGTTTCTCCCGCTCCAGCGCATCGAGGTCGAGCGGCGTGCCGCGGCGCTTGGCTCCGGCCTCGGCGACGATCGCCATGGTGGTCGCGGCCTGCTCGCCGCCCATGACCGCCGACTGCGCATTCGGCCAGGAGAAGACGAAGCGCGGGGCGAAGGCGCGGCCGCACATGCCGTAGTTGCCGGCGCCGAAGGAAGCGCCGCACATGATCGTCACCTGCGGTACGCGCGTATTGGTCAGCGCCTGGATCATTTTCGAGCCGTGCTTGATCATGCCCGCCTCTTCGGAGGCGCGGCCGACGATGAAGCCGGTAGTGTTCTGCAGATACACGATGGCGTGACCGGCCTGGTCGCACAACTGGATGAACTGCGCCGCCTTGGCCGCGCCCTGCGGGTCGAGCGGCCCGTTGTTGGTGATGAAGCCCGCGGCATGGCCTTCGACAAAGCCGGTGCCGCACACCGTGGCGGCGCCGTAGCCGGGCCGGAATTCGCCGAATTCCGATGCATCGGTGATGCGGCCGATGATTTCGCGCATGTCGACGGGCTTGCGGAAGTCGAGCGGCATGATGCCGGCGATTTCATCCGCATCGAGCCGCGGCGGGGCGGCGCTGCGCGTGAGGCTTGCGGCCGGCGCCGGCTCCCAGTCGAGGCCGCGCACGATATCCCGGGCAATGGCGATCGCCTCGGCGTCGTTTTCGGCGACGAAGTCGGCAAGGCCGGAAACGCTGGCGTGCATGTCGGCCCCGCCCAGTTCCTCTTCGGTCGCGATCTCGCCGGTGGCCGCCTTCAGCAGCGGCGGCCCGGCGAGGAAGGCGCGGGCGCGGCCGCGCACCATCACCACGTAATCCGACAGCCCCGGAAGGTAGGCGCCGCCGGCGGTGGACGAGCCGTGCACGACGGCGATCACCGGCAGTCCCGCGGCGGACAGGCGCGCGAGGTTGCGGAACATGCCGCCGCCGACGATGAAGCGCTCGACGCGATAGCTGCGCAGGTTCGCGCCGGCGCTCTCCACCAGCTGGATGAAAGGCAGTTTGTTTTCGAGCGCGATCTCCTGGCAGCGCATCACCTTGCGCCCGGTGTAATGCTGCATGGCGCCGGCATGGATGCCGGAGTCGTTGGTCACCACCATCACGCGCGTGCCGCTCACGTAGCCGATGCCGGCGATGATCGCGCTGCCGGGGACGCTGCTCGCCGGATCCGCATTCTCGATGCCGCAATAACCGGCAAGGCCGAGCAGTTCGAGGAACGGTGCGCCCGGGTCGAGCAGGCGCGCCAGGCGCTCGCGCGGCAGGATCTGCCCGCGCCGGGCAAACAGCGGCGCCGACTTCTCCGAGGCGCGCACCGCCCGCGATTCGAGTGCACGCACGTCCCCGATCAATTGCAGCATCCCGGCGCGGTTCTGGCGGAAGGCGTCGCTGGAGCGGTCGATTGCGGTTTCGATCTGGCGCATGAACAAGGATGGGGAATCGCGGGAGTTGCAAAAAAGATAAAGCATATGCTTTAATATGTCAATACATCTTTATTAATACATCGGACACCGCCCGTGCCAAGTTCGCGCGCCCAGCCTGCACCCACCGCCGCCCGCCCGCAGCGTGCCGCCGGCACCCGGCGCGAGCTGCTGCTTGCCGCGGAGAGGCTGTTCGCGCTGCACGGGCTAAAAGGCGTGTCGCTGCGGCAGATCGTCGCCGCCACGCGGCAGCGCAATATCTCTACGGTGCACTACCACTTCGGTTCGCGCGAGGCGCTGGCGTTCGCCATCTGCGATCTGCGCATGCCGCCGATCGAGGCCGAGCGCGCCGCGCGCATCGCGCAATATCTTGACCGTCCGCCGGCGCCGGAGGCGCGGGTGCGCGAACTGATGCGCATCGTGATCGAGCCCAGCCTGGAGCCGGTGCGCGCCAGCCGCGGGCGCAGCCACTTTCGCCGGTTGCTGGCGCACGCGTTCGTCAGCGACGTGGTCGATCTGCGCGCGTACATCGAGGGGCGGCACGATTTCGGCATCCGGCAGACGGCGAGCCTGCTGCGTCAGGAGTTGCCGCATCTTTCGCGCGCGAGCTTTGCCACCCGCTGGGCGCTGCTGATACGCGCCGTCACCTACCTGTTCGCGAATCTCGAGGCGCGCGCGGAACTGGTCTCCTGGCGCAAGGGCGAAGCGATGCTGACCGACGAGACCACCTCGATGGCGGCGGCTTTTGCCGGTTTTTTTGCCGGTCCCGAGGATGGGCGCACGGCGATTGCGCAGCGGCGCAGGAACTAGAGAGCGAACATTTTCAACACCTTTTGATCGAAGGATATCCACCATGATCGTCGCTGCATCCGGGCAGGACGTGCCGCTCAAAGTCGAGCGCATTGGCGATTTTCAGTTGCTTACCTTGAATCAGCCGGAACAGCGCAATCCGCTCGGACCGGAAGTGGTCGCCGCGCTCGGGGAGGCCTTGGGCGTGGCCGGCGGCTTGTCGCTATTGCTCGACGACGCGGCCCGGGACTTCGCGGCCCAGATGCGCGGCGAAGGGGGCGAAGGCGTGCGCGCGGCGCGCGCCCGGCGTGATCCGGCGTGGAAGACGGACTTCGATGCGACGGCGCTCGCGGATTGGTAGGCAAGCTCCGAGTCTGGCTCTTAGCCGCCGCTTTGTTTCAGCGCCTGCCGGTAGCGTTGCCGCGCCGCTTCTTCCTTCTTCACGTCGTCGATTTCCCGTATCAAGCCGCCGACATCGGCGAGTTTTTCGCTGCGCACATAGCAACCGCTCAGTTTGCTCGCGGGGTGCAGCTTGCCGCTCTCGTAGATCGACCAGATTTCGCGGCCGTAGTCGGTCGTTCTGAGTTCGGGCGCGAATCGGCCGAAGTAGGCGGTGAGGTTGTCGACGTCGCGCCGGAGCAAGACGCTGGCGCTGTTGTTGCCGGCGGCGTCGACGGCTTGCGGCAAATCGATGATGACCGGTCCGTCGCTGCCGACGAGCACGTTGTATTCCGAAAGGTCGCCGTGGATGACGCCGGCGCAGAGCATGCGCACTACCTGCTCGATCAGTGCGCGGTGGTATTCGCGCGCCTGCGCTTCGCTCAAGACCAGATCGTTGAGCCGCGGGGCTGCGTTGCCATTGGCGTCGGTGACGAGTTCCATCAGCAGCACCCCCTCGAGGAAATTGTAGGGGCGCGGAACGCGCACGCCGGCGGCGGCCAGCCGGTGCAGGGCGTCCACCTCTGCGTTCTGCCAGGCCTGCTCTTGCTCCTGGCGGCCATAGCGCGAACCCTTGTCCATGGCGCGGGCGCGGCGGCTGTTCTTCACTTTGCGGCCTTCGGTATATTGAACGTTCTGGCGAAAGCTGCGCTGGTTCGCCTCTTTGTATACCTTGGCGCAGCGCACGTCTTGCCCGCAGCGCACGACATAGACCTCGGCTTCCTTGCCGCTCATCAGCTGGCGTACGACTTCGTCGACCAGGCCTGCTTCGATGAGCGGTTGGATTCTTCTTGGAGTCTTCACAGGCGCCTTGTCAGCGCGGCTCTGGCGCTAGCTGATGGGTTGGGTGGATCCGATTTTACGCCATCCGGATTCTCGAAATCCGCCAATGCTTGACTAAGGTCAATGAGGCGAACGGCAGAATCGGCACGATTCGAAAATTCTGTGTGTGCAAGCAGCCATGTCATGAGCGGAGGAGCCCTGTGGAGAAACCGGAATGGGAAATTGCTTGGAGCCGCTTCTTGAGCGTCGGCGTTCCCGAGATGGATGACGAACATCGACAGTTCATCGCGCGCGTAAACGAATTAAATAGGACGATCATCGAAGCCGAAGACAAGGCTGCGGTCATACGCTGCATGAACCTGATGCTGATCCAGGCTGCGGAACACTTCGGGCACGAGGAAGCCTTGTTGGTCAGGCTGAAATACCCGCAGGCTGCAGCCCACCGCGCGCAGCACGCGGCGCTCGCGGCGCAATTCGAGCGCGTGATGCGAGAAATCGAGGAATCCGATCTCAGCTATGTCTGGGCGCTAAAAGGTTTGCATCTCAAACAGTTGCTGGTCACGCATCTGTTGCAGGAGGACATGAAGTACCGCGATTTTCTGCGTACCCAGGAATCACCCTGACGAAAAAAAACCGGTGGCGTTTTGAAACGCCACCGGCTTAAAGACGGGATTCCAAAGGAGGAGGAGGAGAAACCCCGCAAACGAATGCTATACCAAAAAATGGTGCGTTGCAATAGCGTGGTTGAAACTTGCTGCGGGCGCCCGCTGTTTCTTCATCGTATTTTCTGATGTTTGCCATCACATTTAGCGTTCTGATGCGACGCACCAATGTGCTATAAATCGTAGGGGTAATTACGAAAGACGATTAATCCTATGATTATCAGGCCGCTGACGGTATTCGAGCGCGAGAACGTCAGAAATTTCTACCTTTCTTTGTCGGAAGATGACCGCCGCAGGCGGTTTTGCTGCACGCTTGCGGATGAAACCATTTCAAAATATGTGGATCGGCTGAATTTCACCCGGGACACGATCCTTGGTGCCTTCGACGAGCGCGCGCAAGTCATTGGCCTAGCCGAACTCGTACGCGGACCCGATCAAAGTGAAATGGCATTTTCGGTCAGAGCGGACAGGCGGGGCCAAAAGATCGGAACCAAGCTCCTCGAGCGCTTGATTTTACGCGCCAGCATATGCGGTATCCGGAAGGTCTTTGTCATGTTCCTGTCCGATAACACACCGATGCGAAAAATGGCCGTGCGGGCGGGGATGCGGGTAGAGACCGCCGATGGCGAATCTCATGCGGCGCTGGAACTGCAGTCGCCGAATGCGCAAACCTTGGCGCGCTGGCTGGTGGAGGAAGGGCTGTCCCAGGGCAAATACTTCAGCACCCTGGGCGCAGCTCACCTGGGTTTGCTCGCGGATCGCACAACGTGCGCCGTGCGCGAGCCAGCCGGCGCCCTGACTCCCAGCGCTTGATCGCGGACCCAGGCGACGAGACCGGGCGATCCGAGGCAGTCCGATCGCCGGTACCGGGTCAACGTTCGATGCGAGTGATCTTCGAGCCTTCGAACGTCAGGTTGTACATCAGGCCCTTGTTCGAAAAAATGAATCCGATGATGGGCTGCTGAATCGTTTCGGTGCTGAGCTCACCGCCTGCACCCAGCGAGGCCAGCGCCACGCTTCCATCCACCCCGGCCTTCCATCCCTGGCTGTTGCGAAAGCTCTCCAGCACCTTCTGATTCATGAACAGTATGACTTGCGACTTGATCTGGGCGCCGAGCTGGAAGCCGATCGAGGCCGAGGCGGTATTGTAATAGCCGACCGTTTTTCCATCGACCACGAGCGCGCCTTCTCCGTATTCGCCGCCTACGCCCACACCCACCTTGAGTACCTCCGGAAATACCAGCATGCCGGCAGCTTTCTGCGCCAGGCGCTTGCCCGCGCTCGTCTGCTTGTAGAAAGTGTCCACTGCCTCCTGCACCTTGGCGTCGATCTCGTCTTTGGAGGCGGCGTTCGCAACAGACGCCTGGCCGAAGCCGAGCATGGTGTACATGACAAGAGCCGCAATTGTCTTGGCTATCATTTCTCAGTTCTCCATTTGACAGGGTATTGGAATTGTTGCGTTAGCTTACGCCGAAAATTGACGCCACGCCGAACCGGTTTTCCTTTCTGGCAATCCGCGCCGGTTTGCCTTAGAGTACCGAACAAAACGAGGGGACCGAGGAGGCAAAGGAAGGGTCCCGCTCCTTTCTTGGCTCCTCGTGTTCCGCTGGATCTGCCGCCTCACGGCAATTGCGTCAGGCGTTGTTAGGACGATCGCAACTATTATCTTGCATTCGGAGACACCATGCCCCCCGTCATTACCTGCATCGAAGATCTGCGCCGACTGGCGGAAAAGCGCGTGCCGCGGATGTTCTACGACTACGCCGACGGCGGCTCGTGGACCGAGGGAACTTACCGCGCCAACGAGAGCGACTTCGCCAGGATCAAGCTGCGCCAGCGTGTGGCGGTCAACCTGGAACACCGCACGCTGAAGAGCACGATGGCGGGGCACGACGTGGCGATGCCGGTGGCGCTGGCGCCGGTCGGGCTGGTCGGGATGCAGCATGCCGACGGCGAGATCCTGGCCGCGCGCGCCGCGGAAAAATTCGGTGTCCCGTTTACACTGTCCACCATGAGCATCTGCTCGATCGAGGACGTGGCCGAGAACACCACGAAGCCGTTCTGGTTTCAGCTCTATGTGATGCGCGACCGGGATTTCATCAAGCGCCTGATCGACCGCGCCAAGTCGGCCGGATGCTCGGCGCTGGTGCTGACCCTGGACCTGCAAATCATGGGGCAGCGGCACAAGGACATCAAGAACGGCCTGTCCGCCCCGCCCAAGATCACATTGCGCAACATGCTCAACATGGGCACCAAGCCGCGCTGGGGCCTCGCCATGCTGGGCACCAATCGCCGCACGTTCCGCAACGTGGTCGGCCATGCGCAGGGGGTCGACGACATGACGTCGCTCGCGGACTGGAGCGCGAGCCAGCTCGACCCGACCCTGAACTGGGACGATGTGAAATGGATCAAGGAGCGCTGGGGCGGCAGGCTGATCCTCAAAGGCATCATGGACGCCTAGGACGCCGAGATTGCCGCGCGCTCCGGCGCCGACGCGATCATCGTATCCAATCACGGCGGCCGCCAGCTCGACGGCGCGCCGTCGTCGATTGCTGCGCTGGCGCCGATCGCGCGCGCGGTCGGCGACAAGATCGAGGTGCTGATGGACGGCGGCATACGCACCGGGCAGGACGTCATCAAGGCGCTCGCTTTGGGCGCCAGGGGCGTGTTCATCGGCCGCGCCTTCGTCTACGGCCTCGGGGCGATGGGCGAGGCGGGCGTGAGCGCGTGCCTGGAGATCATTCGTAAGGAACTCGACCTCACCATGGCATTCTGCGGTCTGTGCGACGTGAAGCAGGTGAATCAGAAGATTCTGGTTCCCGGGACCTATTGACGATTGCTGGGGTTCGCTTGCCGCGCGCCCCTTCGGCGCCCGTACAAGATCGGGTTCAGTCCTTTATAATCCGACGCACATGCGCATCCTGCTCAGCAACGACGACGGATATTTCTCCCCCGGACTGGCCCGCCTCGCCGAAACGCTCGCGAGCATTGCCGAAATCACGGTGGTGGCGCCCGAGCGCGACCGCAGCGGCGCCTCCAACTCGCTTACCCTGGATCGGCCGCTTTCGGTCAAACGCGCTGCCAACGGGTACCTGTTCGTCAACGGCACGCCTACCGATTGCGTCCACCTGGCAGTCACGGGCCTGCTCGACCGGCTGCCGGACATGGTCGTGTCCGGCATCAATCTCGGCGCCAACATGGGCGATGACACCATCTATTCCGGCACGGTCGCCGCGGCCACCGAGGGTTTCTTGCTTGGCATCCCCGCGATCGCAGTATCGCTGGCGAGCAAGGTCGGCCGGCATTACGATACCGCCGCGCGCGTGACGCTGGACATGGTCGAGCGCTTGCGCCGCGTCCCCGTCTCCGGTCCGGTGCTGCTCAACATCAATGTTCCCGATCTGGCGTATCGGGACCTGGGCGTAGTCGAGATCACCCGTCTGGGGAAGCGCCACAAGTCCGAACCCATGATCAAGGAAGTCAATCCGCGCAAGGAAACCGTCTATTGGGTCGGCCCTGCCGGCGGTGCGCAGGACGCGGGCGAGGGCACCGATTTCTACGCGATCGCCAATAAGCGCGTGTCGGTGACGCCGTTGCAGATCGATCTCACGCACGTAACTCAGATTCCACTCCTGCGCGATTGGCTCAAGCGATGAACAGCCGCGGTCGCGCGCAGACGCAAGGCATAGGCATGACCTCCCAGCGCACGCGTGCGCGCATGATCGAGCGCCTGCGCCAGGACGGGATCACGGACGAGTCGGTGCTGGCGGCATTGGGCGCCGTGCCGCGCCACCTGTTTGTCGAGGAGGCGCTCGCGTCGCGTGCCTACGATGACGACGCGCTGCCGATCAGCTATTCGCAAACCATCTCCCAACCCTTTGTGATTGCGCTGATGATTCAGGCGCTGCGCGCCGGGCGTGAGCTCGGCAAAGTGCTGGAGATCGGCACCGGCTGCGGCTACCAGGCGGCGGTGCTCGCACAGATTGCCGCCGAAGTGTATTCGATCGAGCGCATCGCGCCGCTGCTGGCCAAGGCGCGCGCCAATCTGCGCGGCCTGCGCCTTGCCAACCTGCGGCTCAAGCACGGCGACGGCAATCTCGGACTGCCTGAAGCGGCGCCGTTCGATTCGATCATCGTTGCCGCCGCCGCCCCGCAGGTACCCAAGGCGCTGTTGCAGCAGCTGGCGCCGGGGGGCAGATTGATTTTGCCGCTGGGCACTTCGGACCAGGTATTGAGACTGATTGAACGCACCCGCGCGGGCTACAGCGAAACCAAGCTGAGTGCGGTGCGTTTCGTGCCGATGCTGACGGGGGTGGAGTGAGTCGCGCATCCAGGTTGCTCTGTGGTGTAGCGGCGCTGGTGCTGACGCTTGCCGGCTGCTCCAGCACTCCGGTACAGGCTCCGGTGATCGAGCGCGCGCCGCCCGCGGCGGCCAAACCGGCGTCACCGCGGGCGATAGTCGATCCGCGTCCCGAAACCTATATCGTCATGCGCGGCGACACGCTGCACAGCATCGCACTCGATCATGGGCTCGATTACAAAGAACTCGCCGGGTGGAACAGCCTCGATAACCCGAACCTGATCCGTCCTGGCCAGCAGCTGCGGATCAAACCGCCGGCCGGCATGCAGGAGGCGCCGGTGATCGTGCGCCCGGTGGTCTCAGCAGGGAAGGTCGAAGGACAAGACCTTCCTGCGCCAGGGCCGGGCAGGGCGGAGACCACCCGGGTGGAACCTGCGGTACGTCCGTCCGCCACGGCGCAGGACCAGGTCAAGTCCGAGCCACAGGCGCGCAAATTGCCCTATTCGCAGGAGAACCTGGCACTGCTGCAACGCGGAGACGCGCAGGCAAAGCCTGTTCCTGGGCCAGTACCGGCGCCAGTGTCACCGCCGGCGCCGGTGAGCGCGCCGAAGCAGGAGCCGGCGAAGTCCGACGCCGATGTCGACGACGAGGACAGGGTCGACTGGGGTCGGCCGGCGCCGGGACGCGTGATCGCAGGCTTTTCGGAAGCGAGCAACAAGGGTCTGGACATCGCCGGCAAGCCGGGCGATGCGGTGATCGCTTCGGCGCCGGGACGTGTCGTCTATAGCGGCAGCGGCCTGCGCGGCTACGGCAAGCTGGTCATCATCAAGCATAACAAGACCTATCTGTCTGCCTACGCGCATAACCGCGATATCCTGGTGAAGGAGGGGCAGAGCGTGGTCAAGGGACAGAAGATCGCCGAGATCGGCAATACCGACGCGGATGTGCCCAAGCTGCATTTCGAGATCCGCAAGCTCGGCAAGCCGGTCGATCCGGCCAAGTATTTGCCTGCGCAGTGAATCGGCAATCCTCATCGTCGGACGAGGAGGGCGAGGTCGAGGGCGGCGCACCGGCATCGGCGCAATCGGAGCCGGTCGAGCCGGAAACCGAATTCATCTCCGACGTCACCCAGATTTATCTGCACGAGATCGGGCTCAATCCGCTGCTCTCCGCGGAGGAGGAGTTGGGTTACGCGCGTCGCGCCGCGGACGGCGATTTCGCCGCGCGCCAGAAGATGATCGAGCGCAACTTGCGCCTGGTGGTGAACATCGCCAAGCATTACCTCAACCGCGGCGTACCGCTCCTCGACCTGGTGGAGGAGGGCAACCTGGGGCTGATGCACGCGCTCGAGAAATTTGATCCCGAGCGCGGTTTTCGCTTTTCAACCTACGCCACCTGGTGGATACGCCAGAACATCGAGCGCGCCATCATGAATCAGTCGCGCACCATACGGCTGCCGGTGCACGTCATCAAGGAGCTGAATCTGGTGCTGCGCGCCAAGCGCCATCTGGAGTCGCATGCGGAGCGCGAAGCGAGCATCGACGACATTGCGCACCTGCTCGGCAGAACGGGGGAAGAAATACGCGTCGTGCTCGCGCACAACGAGCATATGGCATCGCTCGATGCGCCGCTGGAACTCGATCCCATGCTGTCGATCGGCGAATCCATCTCCGACGAGCAGGGCATCAATCCCGAGGTCGGTTTGCAGACACAGGAAATCGAGTCGCTGGTGAAGCAATGGCTGCAACAGTTGAGCGACAGGCAGCGCGCGGTGATCGAACGTCGTTTCGGCCTCAACAACCAGGAAGTCTGCACGCTGGAGGATTTGGCCGGGCAGCTGGGCCTCACGCGCGAGCGCGTGCGGCAAATTCAACTTGAAGCCCTGGGGCAGTTGCGGCGAATTCTGCGCCAGCGCGGATTGTCCAAGGATGCGCTGCTGTAGCAGCACGCCTGTCAGGAATCCAGCTTGAGCGTCTCGGGTGGCCTGCGTTTGAGGATCGAGGCATCGGCTTCGGTGTCCAATTCCTGGGCGAAGTTGATGTTCTTACCCAATTCCTCAAGGTAAAGGTGCTGCCCGCCGAAATGTGTCTGCGCGTAGCGGTGGCAGCCTCCCAGTTCGTCGTTGAGCCGCTTGGACGCGCCTTCGTAAAAAAGCGGCGTTTTGATGACCAGGTCTTCACCTGAGGCAAACACCACCTGTTCGACTCCTTCTGGTGTGCGTTTGGTGGTGAGGCCGCCGGCGACAAACTCAGGGTACAGGCGATCGCGGCATTTCTCGAGATAGCAGCGGTCGGCCATCTGGGCAATGATGTCGGCCGAACCGAGCATGCTGCCGAGCAGTTTGTAAATGGGCGAGGGTACCTTGATCTTGGCCACGGGCGTTTCGTAGCCGGTGAAATGGATCAGTTCGGCAGCGATGTCGGCCATTTCCGGCATCCCGATTCGCGGCAGGTAGTCCTTGAGAAAAAGCGAACCGCGCGAGACGTGGGTACGGGTGTACGCGGCGCCGTTCTTGTGCGCGCGGTCATTGAGTTCACGCACATAGCCGACGTCGTGAAACAGGGCCGTGATAACTCCCAGGCGGAACAGGGAATCGCCGAAGGGTTCGGCGCCGATGCGGGCGCGCTCATAGCCGTCGATCAGGCGCGCCATGGCGAGGGTCACGTCGAGCACATGCTGCACATCATGATAAGCGGTGTCGCAGGGGTGGTAACCCGGATACTCGCCGCGGTAGAGCCGGGTGAGGTCGCGAAAGGCATTGTCGAGCAAGCTGGTCGGCGCATACGGGTAGAGATCGAGATAGATGCGGTCTATCTCGTCATTGACCACCTTCGGATCGGTGGTATTGAACTTGGAACTGACATCGAAATCGTTGCCGCGATGACTCATGCTTGCCTCCGCCCCCGCTCCCGCTCGCTGCTCAACATACCGGGTAGAAGACGCATCGGCTGTTGGTTCTCAATATGGGACGGTATTATCCCGCAATGGGCGGCCGCAACACGGTTTTCGACCGTCTGTCACAATCTTTAACAATCTTCGAAGCGCGCCGGAACAATCGAGTCGCATCGGTCCAATCGACTGTGCGCGGATTCAAGTCTTGAGCGAGAACGGCGTGAAATCGGTGTCTCGGTCGTAGAAGTCCTCGCGCTCGGCGCGCTTGAGCGCGCCGACGACTTTGTAGGTGACCGGGGTAAATACCACCTCGACGCCGACTTTGATCAGGAACTGCGAGAACATCACCAGCGGCAGCTTGTCGTCGGGAATGATTCCGCTGCCGTAGAACGCGAGCGGATAGAACAGGGCCGAGTCCACCGCTTCGCCGAAGATGGTCGAGCCGATGGTACGGGTCCACAGCCATTTGCCCGCGGTGAGAATTTTCATTTTCGCGAGCACGTAGGAATTGACGAATTCGCCGCAGAAATAGGCGCACATCGAGGCCAGCACGATGCGCCAGGTCGAGCCGAACGCGATCTCGTACGCCGTTTGGTTATTCCAGAAAGGCGCAGGCGGCAGCGCCACCACCACCGCTGCCATGAACGAAGCGAAGGCAAGGCCCGCGAACCCGGCCCAGATCACCTTGCGCGCACGCGCGTAGCCGTAGACTTCGGTGAGGATGTCGCCGAATACATACGAGATGGGGAAGAACAGCACGCCGGCACCAAAGGTGACTGCGCCCAGGCGCGGCAGATCGAACTGCGCGATTTTCGCCGGGCCGATCAGATTGGAGCAGATCAGGACGGTGACGAAGGCGGCCATGACGAGCTCGTAATAGCGGAACTGTCGCGTTTGGCGGATGGATTGATTCATCGGCAGCCTTGATCAAGGGGTCCGCCATTAGAACCCTGCGGCGCAAGGCGGTCAATGATTACGCCGCTTGAATCAGGCAGGCGACGAATTGCGCGGCGCTCTGGCGCCGTCAGGCCGAGCGCCGTTTCGCCTTTTTCTTATTCTTCTTCGGCTTCGGCGTCGGCACCAGCACCGTGCCGCGGCAATTTTTCGCGCCGCACCAGCACGGCCAGCGCGCTTTCACCGCCTTGGTGATGCGCTCACCGGCCTCGATGCAGTAGTCGTAGGAAAGCTCCTCGCCGGGCCGGATATCGCGAATGGCACGAATGAACATGCGCTTGTCTTGGTCGTAGGTATCGCAGTTCGGATCGCAGGAATGGTTGATCCAGCGCGCGATATTGCCCTTCGATCCGCCGTCGATGTTGTGGTCGTGCTCGATGCCGAAAATGAACGTATGGTTCAGGCCATCCATGTTCTCCGGATAGCGGTGCGCGACCTCGGCTTCGCTGATGATCTCGCCCTTGTATTCACATACCGTTTCGTCTTCGCGTATGCGCCTGTGAGCGTACACGCCGCGCCCGTGGATGCCGGATTTGCGCACGACGATGCGCGGTCCCGGATTCTTTTTCACCTTGCTTTTCATATGCTGATGCTCTTTCGCGCAAAGTGCGCATTGTTGCGTTCTTGGGAACAAGTTGCAAGCTCCTGCTTTGGCGCACTACCGCTTTGACTTGGCGCAGTTGAGGTAGCGCGCGAGACGCGCTATTTCATCGTCGCCAACTTCCGCAGCGCTTCGCCCGTCACCCGCACCAGCTTCCATTCGTGCATGATGGTTGCGCCCAGAGTTTCGTAGAAGAATATCGCCGGCTCGTTCCAGTCGAGCACCGACCATTCGAAACGTCCGCAATTGCGCTCCGCCGCGATGCGCGCTATGTGCAGCAGCATCGCCCGGCCGTAACCGTGGCGGCGATACGCCGGACGCACGTACAAGTCCTCCAGGTACAAGCCTTTGCGGCCGAGGAAGGTGGAGAAATTGTGGAAATACACGGCGAAGGCGACCGGATCGGCGCCGACATGGCCGAGCAGCACTTCGGTGTGGCTTTTCGGGCCGAACAGTTCGTCGGCGATGACTTCCTCAGTGGCCACGACCAGATGGGATAGCTTTTCGTAGTCGGCCAGGTCTTTGACGAAGGAGAGCACCAACGGCACGTCCGCACGCGTGGCCTGGCGTATCGACAGCGACTGAGTATTCATTTGTTTGTAGATGCCGATTTCACCGCTTGCGCCAACTCCAGCACGGCAGCGGCATACATGCTGGAGCGATTGTAACGCGTCAGCACGTAGAAATTGTTCAGGCCCGCCAGATATTGGCTGGGCTCGTCCGGCGTCGCGAGTTCGATCAGGGCGCAGGGCGCATCGGCGTTGGCGTCAGCGCCGATGCCGATGCTGATGCCAAAGTCGGCGAAGTCGCGGCAGCGGTAAATGGGTTTGATGCCGGCATCCACCAGCTTGCGGTAATTCTCGCCTTGCACTTCGACCGCAAAAGCGACCGGCCGGCCGGTCTCCCAGCCGTGTGATTTAAGAAAATTGGCGACGCTGCCGATGGCGTCGGCGAAGCTGCCGGATAGATCCTGCCTGCCGTCGCCGTCGAGGTCGACGGCGTAGCGTCGGTAGCTGCCGGGCATGAATTGGGGAATGCCGATGGCGCCGGCGTACGATCCTTTCAGGCTCAGGGTATCGATGCCGGCGTCGCGCGCGAACAGCAGGAACTGTTCGAGTTCGGCGCGAAAGAATTCCGCGCGCGGGCGGTAATCGAAGGCGAGGGTGGAAAGCGCATCGATGACCCGGTAGCTCCCGGTATTGCGGCCGTACACCGTTTCCACGCCGATGATGGCGACGATGATTTCTTCCGGCACGCCATATAACTCGGTTGCGCGCGCTAGGGCTGTGGCGTGGCGCTGGCGGAACTCGACCCCCGCCTCGATGCGTTGTGACGTGAGGAACAGTGCGCGATAGGCCTGCCAGGACTTGGCGCGCGCTTGCGTGGGCGGGGTGATGGCCTTGATGATCGCCGGCTGGAAGCGCGCCATTCTGAACAGGGTGCGCAGCTCGTTCTTGACGAAGCCGTGCCGGTCCACCATTTCGGCTATGAATTGGCGCACGTCGTCGCGCTCGGCGTACGGCGTGGCGGCGCCTGCGGCGAAAGCAGCGACGCAGAGCATCAGACCCAGCAGCAGGCCCGGCACGCGTGCGTATCGGCTCATACCCTGAACTCGCGCACCAGCATGCGCAGTTCCGAGAGCAGGCGCGGGTCTGCCAGATTGCCGTAGCGAAGGGCGATGTAGCGCGCGCCGATGGCGCGTATGCGTTCGGCTGCGGCGGGATGGCGCTCGGCGGTGCGCGCCACGAAGTCGGCAGGCCCCTCGTGCGCGGCGCGCGGACTGCCTTTCTTTTCCAGTCTGGCGCAGAAGCGCAGCCAAAGCCTCTGCACCGGGTCGATCGAGCGCACGCGCCGCAGCAGCCACGCAGCGAGCAGCGCCAGCAGCGCGCCCGTGCCCCAAAACATGGTCAGCGCCATGTTCTCCCAGCTCGGCTCGCTGATGCCGACCCTGGTCAGAAATTCGCGCTGGCGCTCCGGGTTATAGCCGAGCACCAGCTGGTTCCACTTGTTGGCGAGCGCTTCCCAGTTGTTGCGCGCCTCCAGCAGCCAGAGCAAGGAAGTGCGCGCCATGAGCGGCAACGGATCGGTGGCGGGAACCGCCGCGGCGACGCCGGATTCGACGCGCATTGGCCACGAGGCGGCGGTAGGGTCGAAGCGGACCCAGCCCCTATCCTTGAGCCAGGCCTCGACCCAGGCATGCGCATCCGACTGGCGCACTGTCATGTAGCCGTCGACCGGATTAACTTCGCCGCCCTGGTAACCGGTTACGATACGTGCCGGAACCCCGGCCGCGCGCAGCAAGAAGGCGAAGCTCGAGGCATAGTGTTCGCAAAAGCCCTGCTTGCTGTCGAACAGGAACTCGTCCACGGAGTCGCGGCTGAGCAGCAGCGGCGGCTCCAGCGTGTACAAAAATCGTTGTTCGCGAAAATATCTCAGGGCTCTCTGGGTGATGGCAGCGTCCGAATCGATGCCCGCCGTCCATGACTGCGCCAGCTCACGCGCTTTGGGATTGACCATCCGCGGCAGTTGCAGCCCGCGCTTGATCTCGTCGGCCTCGTCGCTGCCGCGCGCCAAGAAATCGGTGTAGGAGCGCATGTCGTAGCGCACGCGGGTGCGGACCGGCGTGCGCGACACCAGCATGTAATCGCTGGTGAAGCCCGCGGCCGGGGGCAATTTCGCCGCCAGTTCCAGCGCAAACAGCCAATTGTGATTGTGCGGCTCCAGGGTCACCTCATAGTCGTAAGGTTCACCGCTCGCCTCGAATTTGAACTGCCCGACGCGGCGGAATTCGCCCGGGCGCCAAGTGCGGCCGTCGAAGTTCCAGAACACCGGTCCGCGCCAGTACAACTGCGGCCGCTTCGGCGCATCCTTCTGAAATTTGACGCGAAAGGCGATGGCATCGGATTGCGACAGTCGGCTGATCAGGCCGGGCGACATCGAGTCGGACAAGCCGGTGACGCCGCTGTAGGCATCCTGCGGCAGCCCCCATAGCGGGCCCTGAACCCGCGGAAACAGGAAAAACAATATGAGCATCACCGGCGCTGCCTGCGTCAACATCACGCCCGCCGTCTTCAGGTTGGCGAGGAGCGCGCGCCCGGGCGCGGCGAAGTGCACCAGACTGGCGGTATTGACCAACACCGAGGCGAGCATCAGTCCAGCGGTCGGCAACGTCTGTGAATAGAAGAAATTCGTGAGCGCGAGAAAGTAGGTGAGGAACACCAGCACCAAGGCATCGCGATCATTGCGCAGCTCGAGCAGTTTGAGTGACAGAAACAGCACCAGCAGCGCGACGCCCGAATCGCGTCCGAAAATGGTGCGGTAGGTAAGATAGATGCCGAACGTGCAGCCGATAACGAACAAGACCAGCAGCCAATTATTCGGCAGCCGGCGCTCGCCGACGCCCAGGTAGACGCGCCAAACGACCAGTATCAGCGCGATCAGATTGAGCCACCACGGCAGGCGCGGCGTGTGCGGCGCCACCACCAGCGCGAGGCCTGCGAGCAGCCAGAACAGGTGGCGCAATTGCAGCTGCGTGCCGGACTTAGCTTGCATACAAGGCAAGCTCGCGCAGGCATGCCAAGCGGTGCGCTTCGCCCGCATCCGGCGCGCGCACCACCCCGGGCAGGCGCAGCCCGTAACGCAGTCCGTCCTGATCGGCTGCGAGCACCCAGCGCGTCAGGCGCGACAGCTTGGACTCGAGATCCATGTTCCGTGGCAGCTCGCTCCAGTCCAGCCACAGTTCGGCCGCGGCGCGACCGCTGAACACCTTCGTTTGCAGTCCCCGCTCCCTGGCGACGGCTTTCCAGTCTATGTGCCGCGGTGAATCGCCGGCCTGATACGCGCGCACGCCGGCGAAGTCGTCGCTGCCGCCGCCGGCCGATCGTTTCTCGCCGGCGCCGCCCGATGGATCCGGGAGCGGCAGCAGGCCGTCGTCGGGCTTGGGATAGACCAGGCACTGCATGTCCGGCCGAACGTAGCTCCAGGCGCGCAGCAGGCCGACTGGAAAGCGCGTGTCCACGGTAATGCGGCCTGGCGTGAGCCAGCCCCGTTTGGGAGCCGCGACCGGGACGCTTATCGTGATGCCGCGCCGGGACGGAACGTCGCATCGCGTCGGCTTGCCGTCGTGCCAGAGGCAGATGGAGCAGCGTTCGTAAGCCGAGCGGTTTTCGACGAACAGTTCGAACCAGGCGGTTTCGCCAGCGAACACCGGGTCTGCGCGCCCGGGTGAGAAGCGCAGATGCACCAGGTTGCGGAACGTGTGCAGGATCGCCACCAGCGCCATGCTCGCGAGCAGGAAGGTGAGGATGTAGCCCAGGGACAGGTTGTAGTTGATCGAGCCGATCAGCATCAACGCCAGCGCCGTGGCGAAAGCGATGCCGGCGCGCGTCGGCAGTATGTAGACGCGCTTTTGCACGAGGAAGATGGTGCCCGCTTCCGGCACGCGCGGACCGAACAACAGGTTGTAGAGCTGCGAGCGGCTCAGCAACTTTTCAAATAAAATTAAAATCGGGGACAGACCACGTTTTCCGGTCTTCAACGAATCAACTCCCGGTTGCCGGAACGGAAAACGTGGTCTGTCCCCGATTTTCTCAAGGAATCGGCACGGCCTCGATCAGCGCCGCCGTGACTTCGGCGGCGCGCTTGCGCGCACCTTCGTGCGCCGGCGCCAAACGGTGGCCGGCTACGCCGGGCAGAATTGCCTGCACGTCTTCGGGCAGCACCTTATCCCGGCCTTCGAGCATGGCCCAAGCCTTGGCGGCGTGCAGCATGCCCAGCGCCGCGCGCGGCGACAGCCCGTTGGTGAATTCGGGCGCGCGCCGCGTGTGCTCGACGATCGCCTGAATGTAATCGAGCAAGGCTGCCGCCGCGTGTATCTTGTTCGCGCTGGCTTGCAGTTCGATCAGCTCGCCGGGCGCAAGACAGGGCTCCAGCGCGGCCACCAGGTTGCGCCGCTCGGTGCCCTGCAACAGGGCGCGTTCGGCGTCGCGGTCGGGGTAGCCGAGTTCAATGCGCATCAGAAAGCGATCGAGCTGCGATTCCGGCAGCGGGAAAGTGCCGACCTGGTGCGAAGGATTCTGCGTGGCGATGACGAAAAACGGTTCCGGCAGCGGGCGTGTTTCGCCCTCTGCGGTGACCTGATGCTCTTCCATCGCTTCGAGCAGCGCGCTCTGCGTCTTGGGCGTGGCACGGTTGACTTCGTCGGCCAGAATCAGCTGCGAGAAAATCGGTCCGGTATGAAATTTGAACGCGCCGCTGTCGCGATCGAATATCGACACGCCGATGATGTCCGCGGGCAGCAGGTCGCTGGTAAACGAGATGCGCTGGAATTCCAGGCCCAGGAGTTTCGCCAGCGTGTGCGCAAGCGTGGTTTTGCCCACGCCGGGCAGATCTTCGATCAACAGGTGCCCGCGCGCGAGCAGGCAGGCTACGGCCAGTCTTATCTGCCGCTCCTTGCCCAGAATCACCGTGCCGGCACTGGCGATGACGCGATGAATGGAGGTGTCGCGTGCGGCGAATTTTGTTTCGGCGTGTAGCAGCAATCGGGTTCTCCGCTAAGAGCTGGGACAGACCACGTTTTCCGTTCCGGCTACCGCGAGTTGACCCGGTGAACGAACGGAAAACGTGGTCTGTCCCGGATTTTCAACAAGGCATGCGTCATCTTACGTGGATTTCGGCTAATATTCATCAAACGCTCAGTACGAAACGAGGGGATATCCCCGAGGAGGCTTCCTTCGGGGCGCATCTCCTCGTGCTCCCCTAAGTCGGAGGCCATTTCGACAATTCTGAGTTGGCCTCCAAATACGAAGGCGACAAACCCATACATGACCACCGCATTTATCACCCATCCCCAGTGCCGCAAGCACGACATGGGCGCCTATCATCCGGAGTGCCCGGAGCGCCTCGGCGCAATCGAAGATCAGCTGATCGCCTCCGGTATCGGTCAGCATCTGATGCATCACCTGGCGCCCGCGGCTGAAGTCAGCAGCCTGGCGCGGGTGCACCCGATGGAATATATCAGCCATATTCGCAGCACCGCGCCGACCAGCGGCACTGCCCATCTGGACCCCGACACCGCCATGAATGCGCATACCTGGGACGCGGCGCTGCACGCGGCCGGCGCCGCGGTGCTCGCTACCGACCTGGTGATGCTGCGGCAGGCGGACAACGCGTTTTGCAGCGTGCGTCCGCCCGGACATCACGCAACGCGCAATCGCGCCATGGGTTTTTGCCTGTTCAACAATGTCGCCATCGCCGCCAGGCACGCGCTCGAACACCATGGCCTCGAGCGCGTCGCCATCGTCGATTTCGACGTCCACCACGGCAATGGCACCGAAGACATATTCCGCGACGATCCGCGCGTGCTGATGGTGGGCACCTTTCAGCATCCCTTCTATCCGTATAGCGGCACCGAGCACCCATCGCCCAACATGGTCAACGTGCCTCTGGCGGCAGGCTCAGGGAGTCAGGCGTTCCGCGAGGCGGTGACCTGGGCGTGGCTGCCGGCGCTGGAAGCGTTTCGGCCGCAGATGCTGTTTTTTTCCGCGGGATTCGATGCCCACGTCGAGGACGACATGGCCATGCTGCGGCTGGTGGACGCCGACTACGCTTGGGTCACGCAGCAGATCAAGGCGGTTGCGGACACCTACGCCGAAGGCCGTATGGTTTCGGTGCTCGAAGGCGGCTACAACCTGTCGGCACTGGCGCGCAGCGTAGTTGCGCATATCCGGGTGCTGAGCGGGCTGTAAGGACCGCCCGCGCGTAAAACTCGCGCGGGCTGTTTTACTGCTCTTGCCTGCGTTGCGCGCCGTCGATTGTCAGCCGTGGTTTAAGGACCGCCCGCGCGTAAAGCTCGCGCGGGCTGCTTTACTGCTCGTGCCTGCGTTGCGCGCCTCTGCTGCTCACAGCAGAGCTTGTCTCTTTTGCTTATCTCGTGTCGCCGCGGTCGCTGAGCCTTGGCGATTCGCGGCCACTCTCTACCGTAGTGACGCCGTTGAGATACCAGGGCTCGCAGGAGCCGTAGTATGAACTGGTCCCGAGTTTGCCGAAGACCTTGTCCGGGTCGCGGTGCACCGAGGTGTCGAAGTGCCAGGAATTGAGCGCCTTATAACGCACGCATAGATCCTCGTCTCCCTTGCGGCCCCATTTCTCGCATCCGGTCACCGTAGTCACCACCACGCTCGTCGCCACATCCTGCACGAAATGCACGGCGCTGCCGGTCTTGTAGTAGCGCACGCTTTTCGCGCCCGTTTGTCTGCTCGATACGGCGCGCGCTTTGCCGGATCCCGGATCGATGGCCTCGATCACCAATAGCATATCGAAGCGTTCGCCCTCGACCATGCGCCGCAACATGCTGCGCGCAATGCCGGTGATGTGGAATTCGCAAATCAGGTCCCTGGCTTCAATCAGATCGTCCAGCGCATCGTGGGCAGCCAGGGGGCCCGACGCAGCGAGCGCCGACAGGAAAACGGCTGCGGTGGAATGGATCTTCATGCGCGTGCGGGCACCTAAGCGTGACGGCTTCAGTATAGTATCGAATTCGGCCCGCGCCAGGCGCGGCGCCCGGCTCAGGGCTGCGCCAGCTGGCGCAGCGCTTGCGCGTCGGTGATACGGATCTGTTCCCGACCCAGCGCGACCCAGCCGCGATCCTGGAAATTGCTGAGCAGCCGGCTCACCATCTCGCGTACGCTGCCCAGTTCGTCCGCCAGGCTCTGGTGGGTGGCGCGCACCACCTCGCCCTTGCCCAGCAGCAGCGCGGCAAGGCGCTGGTCCAGCTTTTGAAAGGCAACGGCCTCGACCAGAGACATCAGATCGGCCAGACGCTCGGAGAACAGCCCGAATACGTAATCGCGAAACGGCTTGTGTTCGGCCAGCAACTGGTGGAACAGCGCCGGTGGCAGGGCGAGCAGGGTCACTGCGGTCTCGGCAATGCCGGTCGCGGCGTAATCCGCGCCGCCGAGCAGACAACTGCTGGAGAGCAGGCAGCTTTCTCCCGGCGTGACGCGATACAGCTGGACCTCGCGGCCGTTGGGCGCGGACTTGACCACGCGCACGCTGCCCTCGAGCAGCATCGGAAAACCGGTGCAGGGACTGGCGGCTTCGAACAGGATCGTGCCCGCCGGCACCTGTCTGGCTGCGGCGGTGGCGACGATCTGGTTCAGGGTCGCATCAGGCAGCTGCTGGAACACCGGGAACAGCTGCGACAGTTTGGATTTGAGCGCCTCGGGTTTCATGTGCTGTGCCTTGCGATCAATTGCGTTGCCATGGTTTCGAGCGTATCGAAATCCAGCGCTACCGGCCTGAGCACCGGCGCCTGCGCGAGCTGCTCGTAATTCTTCAAGGTGGCGCGCCGGTAGGCCGGGTCGTAGTGGTTCTCAAGCAGATCGGCCACCAGTTCGCGCCATTGGCGGCGCTCGATTTGTCCGTTCCAGCGCGCAATCGTGTCCTTGCTGTGCAGGCCGGTGAGGCAGGCGAGTTTCGCTTTCAGGTCCTCGGGATCGCCGAGGAAATGGCCGTATTCCTGCAAAAGGAACGCTACGCGCTCGTCGAGCGACGCCTCGATCTGCACGCACGGGCTGGCGCGCATGCAGGCAAGCAGTGCGTCTGGAACTTGCAGCTGGCCGACTTTTCTGCTTTCCGCCTCCACATACACTTCACGATCCGGGTTGAACTTGCGCACGGTATCCCAGGTCATGCTGTCGAACATTTTCTGTGCCGGCTGCGGCGTCTGCGGAAGATTGCCGAGCACCGAGCCGCGGTGGCTGGCGAGGCCCTCGAGATCGAGCACTTGCGCGCCGGCTCGCGCCAGTGCCTGCAGCAGGCGGCTCTTGGCGTTGCCAGTGGGCCCGCAGATCACGCGATAGCGATATTGCTGCGGCAATTCGGCCAGTTGCGTCACGATCGATCGGCGGTAGGCACGATAGCCGCCGTCGAGTTGCGCCGCGTGCCAGCCGATTTCGGACAGGATGTGCGCCATCGCGCCGCTGCGCTTGCCGCCGCGCCAGCAGTACACCAGCGGTCGCCAATCGCGGCCGTGCGCGGCGAACGTGCTTTCGATGTGGCGGGCGATATTCTTCGCTACCAGTGCGGCGCCGCGTTTTTTCGCATCGAATGGAGATATCTGCTTGTACAGGGTGCCGATGGCAGCGCGCTCGGCGTCGTCGAGCACCGGACAGTTGATCGCGCCGGGGACGTGGTCCTCGGCGAATTCGGAGGGCGAGCGCACGTCGATGACCTCGTCAAATTCGGCCAGCTGTGCTACGGTGACGACGTTAGGAAATTTCACGGATGTTCCGCGCGAGTAAATCAGGGACAGACCACGTTTTCCCGTTTTCCGTCGCAGTCGGCCGTTGAGCTTGTGACGGAGTTGGAAAACGTGGTCTGTTCCTGATTTTCCTGATTTTCCTCAATCAAGAATCAGCCGCAAGTTTACACGCAATCACCGCGCTCCAACCGAGTCACGATGCCATGAATTCGCCTGCAGATGTTTCGTTTCGCCTCACCCAGTTCTCCCATGGCGGCGGCTGCGGTTGCAAAATCGCGCCCGGCATACTGACCGAGTTGCTAGCTGCGACGCCGATGCGCAGTCTGCCCAAGGAACTGCTGGTCGGAACGGAGTCGAGCGACGACGCGGCGGTGTATCGCCTGAACGATACGCAGGCGCTGGTTGCAACCACCGATTTTTTCACGCCCATCGTCGACGATCCGTACGATTTCGGGCGCATTGCCGCGACCAACGCGCTGTCCGACATCTACGCCATGGGCGGCACACCGATCATGGCGCTCGCCATCGTCGGCATGCCCTTGGACAAACTGCCGGTAGAGGTGATTCAAAAGATCCTTGCCGGCGGCGAAGCGGTATGCGCCGCTGCAGGCATACCGATTGCCGGCGGACACTCGATCGACGTACTGGAGCCGATCTACGGCCTCGTCGGTCTGGGCCTGGTGCATCCGGAACGGGTCAAGCGCAACGACCGCGCCGAGGAGGGCGACGTGCTGATCCTCGGCAAACCTCTGGGCGTGGGCATCCTGTCGGCCGCACTAAAAAAGGGCAAGCTCTCGGCGGCCGGATACGCGCACATGATCGCTGCGACTACCAAGCTCAATACGCCGGGCATTGCTCTGAGTGCGCTGCCGGGCGTGCATGCGATGACCGATGTCACCGGCTTCGGGCTCGCCGGGCATCTGCTGGAAATCTGTCGCGGCTCAAAGCTAGGCGCGACGGTGCGATTCGAGCAGTTGCCGATCATCGACGAGGCGCTGGCATGGGCCAGAGAAGGCGCCAGGACAGGCGCGAGCGACCGCAACTGGACCGGCTATGGAAAGGATGTCTCGCTGCCCGCCGGAACGCCCGATTGGCAGCGCGCGCTGATCACCGATCCGCAGACCAGCGGCGGTCTGCTCGTCGCTTGCGCGGCCGATGCCGAGGCCGAGGTGCTGGCCGAATTCGGGCGGCAGGGCTTCGATGCGGCGTGCCGCATCGGGCAAATGGTAGCCGGGCAGGGCGTGAGGCTCGCGTGACAGCCGCAGGGGGCGTTTAACCAAACTGCCCGCGGGAATGTGTTCCCGGAGCCGTGGCTTTTCAAACAATGACTGGAGGTGACAGCATGAAACCAGCCGATGCGCAGAGCGCGCAAAACGGTTTGCCGTCCCGGTATATGCCGTCTTGCCCCGAGGTCGATGCCAAACGCCGCCAGATTCTTCTCCTAGGGCTGGCGGCGTTTGCTGCCGGGCGCACGGCAATCGCGCAGTCGGACTGGCCGTCGCGGCCCGTGCGCATCGTCGTGCCGTTTTCCGCTGGCGGCGCGGCCGACACCTCGGCGCGGTCGGTCGGAGCCAAGCTCGGGGACCTACTGGGCCAGAATGTCATCATCGAAAACCGCACCGGCGGAAACGCCGTAGTCGCGGCGACTGCGGTGCTGCAGGCGCCTAAGGATGGATACACCTTCATCTGGGATGCGGCCAACCAGCTCACCAACCGCGCCTTGGTCAAAGACCTTCAGTTCGACTATCGAACCGCTTTTGTTCCGATCAGCATGGTGGTTCGGGCACCACAGGTGCTCGCGGTACGGCAGGATTTTCCGGCGCGCAATGTGGATGAATTTCTCGACCATGTCCGCACCCGCCCCGGCACGGTATCCTGCGGCACGCCGCCCACGGGCGCCATGGGTCACCTCGCCCTGGCGCTGTTACAGCAGCGCGCCAATATTCGGCTGATCCACACGCCATATCGCGGCGGCGCCGATGCGGCGCGCGACATCATGGGCGGGCAGATCGATTCCGCGATCATCACGACGTCGACCGCGCGCGGGCCGTTCCAGGCGGGCAAGATACGCCTGCTGGCGGTAACGAGTGCGGTGCGCAGCAGCGCCTATCCAGACCTGCCCACGATAGCGGAACGCGGGTTTCCGGGATATGACATGGACGACTGGTTCGGCCTGTTCGCTGCTTCGGGTATCCCCGCCTTCATCGTCCCGCGCATGCACGCGACCGTGGCACAGGCAGTGCGCGACCCGGGCCTGCTCGCGGGCATGGCTTCTCTGGGCACCGTGCCTGTTGCGAGCACGCCGCAGGAATTCACTGCCTGGCTGATGCAGCAGCGCGAATTGCTGGAAAAACTGATCCGCGATGCAAATATTACGGTCAGCTGAGACGTCGATGGCACTTGAACAAGGATACGCAGAATGAATGAGCGCAGCACTATTAACCGCCAGATCATTTATGCCAAACGGCCGGTAGGCGAACCGGATCTCGGTTGCTTCAAGCTGGTGGAGATGCCGATCGCTACACCCGGTGCCGGGCAAATCCTGGTTCGGAACGACTTCGTATCCGTCGATCCGTATATTCGCGTACGCATGGAGGAGAAAGACTCTTACGCGCCGGTGATGAAAATCGGCGAAATCATGGTCGGCCGTACCATTGCCGAGGTGATCGAGAGCCACGATCCGGAATTTCCCGCTGGGGACTGGGTCGTCGGCAGGTTGGGCTGGCAGGACTATAGCGTCGCTTCCGCCGCCGAGTTGCAGAAAATCGATCCGAAGCTGGCGCCGCTCACCACCTATCTCGGTTGTCTCGGTTCCACCGGCATTACCGCCTGGATCGGTCTGGTCGATATCGGTCGGCCGAAGCAAGGCGAAACGGTGCTGGTATCGGCGGCGTCAGGCGCCGTAGGCAGCGTCGTCGGGCAGCTGGCCAAGCGGCGCGGCTGCCGCGCGGTGGGAATCGCAGGCGGAGCGGCCAAATGCAAAGTGGTGGTCGACGAGTTCGGTTTCGACGCTTGCGTCGACTACAAGGCGCCGAGTTTCGCCGAAGATCTGCGCGCTGCGGTCGGCGCGGGCGTCGATATCTATTTTGAAAATGTTGGCGGTGTGATCCTGGATACGGTCCTGCCCCTGCTCAGGCACGGCGCACGCATTCCGCTCTGCGGCATGGTGTCGCAATACAGCGCGATCAGACCTTACGGTGTGCACAATCTGCGCGAAATCTTCAACCACCGCGTCACCATGCGCGGTTTCGTCATCTCTGATCACCGCGATCTGTGGCCCGCTGCCACGAATGAGCTGGAACAAGCCTATGCTGCAGGGGAGCTGAAGTCGCGCGAAACGATAGCAGAAGGTCTTGAAAACGCCCCGCGGGCCTTTATCGACATGCTCAAGGGCGGCAACATCGGCAAGCAAATCGTTCGCGTCCGGGCGCGCGTCGGGCGCTGATCGCAGCATCGCTACGAACACGGGTTTTCTGTCCATTCTTCAGGTCGATACCAAGGTGCATTTCGGCCATGGGAGCAAGTCCGGGCTCAAGGCGCTTTCGCCGGCACCAGGCTCATGGCGCGCTCGCTGAGGGCGGTAATGGTGAGCGACGGGTTGACGCCCGGATTGGCGGAGATCATCGAACCGTCGCAGACATACAGGTTGCGGTAGCCGAACACGCGGTTGTCGCAGTCGATGACGCCTTCGGCGGCATCGCGTCCCATACAGGCGCCGCCCAGGATATGCGCCGTCGACGGAATGCCGAGCAGAGTTTCGCTGACCAGCGCCACCGGTTTGCCGCCGACGATTGCGGCATAGCGTTCGGATAAGTCCTTGGCCTCGGGGATGAAGGCGGTCGGGGCGGGGCCGGAGTCCAGGCGCGTCGCCATGCGGAAACGGCCGCGAACCAGGCGCAGGGTGCTGTCGATGGTCTGCATGAATAGCAGCACCTGGGTGCGCTTGGCCCAGTCGTCCACGCACAGTACTTTCAGGTTCATCCACGGGTGCAGCAGCCAGTCACCGATGAGCTTCAGCAGGCGCACGATGCCGATTGAGTGGTACACCTTGGGTCCCATTCCCAGGCGCCAGAAACCGGAACCGGCGGCGTAGCGCACCGGTTCCAGGTGGGAGTGTTCGTCGGTATGCAGAATGGAGCCGATGGCGACGCCGTCGGAGAACACCGATTTGCCGTCCGCTACGGTCACCGGGATCAAGGCCTCGGAGTTGGTGCGCACGCCGTAACCCAAGCGCTCAGACAGGCGCGGCAGCGATTTTTCCTTCAGCTCGAGCAATAGCTCTATCGTACCGAGCACGCCGCCCGAGAATACCGCGCCGCGGCAGGTGAGGGTGCCGCCTGCGCCTTTGCGCGTGGCGCTGGGTTGCCAGCGGACGGCGTAACCATCGGCGCCGTCGGCTGCGCTGTCGCTGGCGCGGTCGTTGGCCTTCAAGGGGCGCACATCGGTGACCAGGGACTCTGCCTGAATCTTCGCCCCCAGCTGCTCCGCCAGATAGAGATAGTTTTTGTCCAGCGAGTTCTTGGCGTTGTGGCAGCAGCCGGTCATGCAGCCGCCGCAAAAAATGCAGCCGGCGCGCTCCGGTCCCTTGCCGCCGAAAAACGGGTCGGGCACCGTCTCGCCAGCCTTGCCGAAGAACACCGAAACCTTGGTGGCCTCGAAGTGCTGCTCCATGCCGATCTCCCGCCCCAGTTGGCGCAGGGCGATATCGCCCGATTCCAGGCGCGGGTTGGTATCGGCGCCGAGCATGGTCAAGGCCGTCTGGTAGAAAGGTTTGAGTTCGGTTTCCCAATCGGCCAGATGCGCCCACGAGGGCGCACTGAAGAAGCGCTTCGTTGGTATCGGCAGCGTATTGGCATAGACCAGCGAACCGCCGCCGACGCCGACGCCGGAGAGAACGCCGACGTGCCGGAAAAAGGTCAGCTTGAACAACCCGAAGCAACGCATCGACGGCAGCCACAGCCAGCGCCTCACGTCCCAGTTGGTCTTGGGAAAGTCCGCGGCGCCCAGGCGCATGCCTTTTTCCAGCACCAGCACGCGGTAGCCTTTCTCCGACAGGCGCAAGGCCGAGACGGAGCCGCCGAAGCCGGAGCCGATGACGATGTAGTCGTAGTCGAAGGAAGCGCTGTCGTCGCCACGCGGATTCGCCATGCGATCCTCTCCTTTAAGCACCTGCGGCGCCGGTGTCGGGAGTAGACCCTGTCAGGCGTAGACGCAGCCTTCGAACAAACGCCGCGCGGTGCGATAGAACGAACCGCTGGCCACCTGCCACGCGCCGTTGCTGCAACGCGTCTGTGCCCCGACGGTGAGCACGCCCGATGGCATGGCGAGGCGCAGCCTGTCTGCGGCATCGCGCCGCGTCACGCGCGACACGATGCTGCCCTCGATGCGCGCTGCGACCGCGGCGCACAGCGAAGCGGTCAGCGGCAGCGCGCGATGCGGCTGACCGTTCGAGAGCATGCGCACGGTGAGATCGGCGGCCTCGGCGGCGAGCGCATCACCTGCCAGCGTGAGCGCGTCCTGCGGGGGCGAGACGAAGCCGATGAACGGTACCGCCTTCTTCGCCCGCGCCTCGTCCAAGGTGCGGCTGATGCCCATCGCCACCGACGCATACAGGCGGATCGCGGCCAGCTGTTCCATCACGGCGCTGTTGCGTTCGAGTTCGTCGGGCATTTCCGTACCCTTCAGTCCCAACGCGTCCGCGGCGACGAAGACGCAGGCGTTGGCGGCATCGATCATCGACATCTCGATCCTGCCCAGTCCGGGGATGTCGAGCGTATCAGTCGCGCGTCCGCTCGGCAGCAGCTTGCCCGTGGTGGCGCCGCCGGGCTCGATGAAGTCCAGCCGGATCGGCGCGCCGCTGCCGGCGATGCCGGGAATCGCGAGTTCGCCCTCGACCACGGCGCGGCGTTCGCGTACGGCGAATGTCGAATGGATGAGCTTGCGCGTATTGGTGTTGAAAATGCGCACGGTGGTGTCGCCGTCGGCGGCCGCGACCAGGCCTTCCTCGACCGCGAACGGGCCGACCGCGGAGGACATGTTGCCGCAGTTGCTGCCGTAGTCGACGCGCGCCTCCTTCACCTGAACCTGGGCGAAGGTGTAGTCGATGTCCGCGTCTGCGCGCGCCGAGGGCGCGATGACGCATACCTTGGAGAGCGATGAAACCCCGCCGCCCATGCCGTCGAGTTGCCTGCCGTAGGGATCGGGGCTGCCCATGGCGGCAAGAAAGATCGCGTTCCACTGGGCGCGTTCGCGCGGCAGATCGCGCGCATGGAACATGATCGCCTTGCTGGTGCCGCCGCGCATGAACACGGCGGGAAATTTTCGTTGTGTCATTTGTTCATTGTTCCTGGCGAATCAAATCGCGTGCCTGTCGCTGCGGATTTTCGTAGTTGCGCGGACGAGAAGCCGTCCGCACGCAATCGAGGATCTTGTATAAGGCCAAGCTAAGGAAGTTGTTGCCTCTATCAACAACCGCGTTTTCTGCGCGGAGGTGCTTTTCATCCGCGCCGAGAACACGGTGGGCGCGCGTCGCGCGCAATCTCGGCCGCAGTACGCGGCACGATTGAGAACGGCGCCGGTCGCATCTCGCCGTCTCATTTCAACAGCGGCGCGAGCGCCTTCCAGATGTGGTCGAGGATGATGGGCTGCGCTGCGGCAACCGGATGCAGATTATCGGCTTGAAACAACTCGCGTCGATCGGCCACGCCTTCGAGCAGGAAAGGATCAAGCGCGGTCCTGTGCTCGCGCGCGAGGTCGACGTACACCTGCGCGAACTGGCGCGTATAGGCCTCGCCGTAATTGGGTGGCAGGCGCATGCCGACGAGCAGCACCCGGGTGCCTGCGCTCTTGCATGCGCGCAGCATTTGCCCGAGGTTGGCGCGCATCTGCGCGAGCGGCAATCCGCGCAGGCCGTCGTTCGCACCCAGCGCCAGAATGACGACCCGGGGCCGGTGCGCGCCCAGCGCCTCAGCCATGCGCGTGGCGCCGCCGCTGGTGGTTTCGCCGCTGATGCTGGCGTTCACCACGGTATAATTCATTCCTTTCTGTTTCAGTCGCGTCTGCAGCAGGGTGGGCCAGCCCGCGTCCTGGGCGAGGCCATAGGCTGCGGACAGGCTGTCGCCATAGACCAATATCGTGCCCGCTGCCCAGGTCGTGAGCGGCAGGCACAGCAACCAGCCGTACAGCAATTTTCGCAACATGAACCAATCCATCGATGCTCTCATGGTAAAAGCGGCCGGCCTGTCCAAAGTGGTGGCTAGCGGTGCGGGCACGCTCGCTATTTTGCATGAGATCGACCTCGAGGTCATGGCGGGCGAGGCGGTGGCCATCGTCGGCGCCTCCGGTTCGGGCAAATCCACGCTGCTGGGGCTGCTCGCCGGACTCGATACGCCCAGTGCCGGCAGCGTGCATCTGAACGGCGCGAATCTGTTTGCACTGGACGAGGACGGCCGCGCCGCGCTGCGCGCGAAATTGCTCGGTTTCGTGTTTCAATCGTTCCAGCTGCTGCCCGCATTGAACGCGCTGGAAAACGTGATGCTGCCGCTGGAGTTGGCCGGGACCGGCGATGCGGCGCAGCTGGCAACGGCGATGCTCGGGCGTGTCGGCCTGGACGAGCGCCTGGGCCACTATCCGAAACACCTCTCCGGCGGCGAGCAGCAGCGGGTCGCGCTGGCGCGCGCGTTCGTGATGCAACCCAAGCTGCTGCTGGCCGATGAGCCGACCGGGAACCTCGACGCCGCTACCGGCGCGGCAATCATCGACCTGATGTTTGCGCTCAACGCCGCCGCCGGCACCACGCTGGTGCTGGTGACGCACGACGACGCGATCGCGCGCCGCTGCCAGCGCCAGATCCGCCTGCTCGGCGGGCGCATTCAATCGCCGACGTAGACGAACGGCGCCCAGAAATAAGGATGGGCGCGCGAATAGCGCTGTCCCCCGGTGTCGAGCGGGGTTGCGCGTATATTCGCACGCGCGCCGGCCAAGGCCGCAGTCGCGCTGTTGCCCTGCGCCAGATTGCGGAATAGCTCGGTCATGAGCTGTTTGGTGGAGAGGCTTTCCACGGCCCAGTGGCTGACCACCAGACCGCGCGCGCCGGCGTACATGAAGGCCCGCGTCAGTCCGGCAAAACCCTCGCCGTTGTAGGCTTCATCGCTCTCGCCGGCGGTATTGCACGCCGACAGCACCACCAGCTCCGCATTCAGATTCAGGTCCTCGATCACCTCGCGCATGGTGAGCAAGCCGTCCTCGCCCTGGAGTTCGCCCACCAGGCTCAGCACCAGCGCCGGTTGGCTGACCGCTGCGGTGCGCGTCGAAGCCCCAGCCGTCGCCGTTCCCGGCCGAGCGCCGGCCGCGGGTCGGCTGCCTGCCGGCCCTTCGGATGCGGCCGGGCCCGTGTCATCGATTGCATCCAGCTTCAGCTGCAGAAATTCCGCACCGAGCAGGCCGTGGGTGGCGAAATGCAGGAAGCGCGTGTCCTTCAGGTCGGCCGCTTTGAGGCTGCGTTCCTGCGCCCGATCGCGCAGGTAGAGGTCGGTCTTGCCGCCGAGCACGCCGGCGATGTCGCGCGCCTCGTCCGCGGTTTCGGGCAGCCGTGGAATGCTGATGCGATCGTTTGCGCCCCTGTGCATCAGACTGCGCAAGGCGGCGTCGGCGCCGGGCGCGCGCGCCCCCGTGCCATTTCCAAGTTCGAATACCGGATCGGCGAACGAAACCAGGTTGCGCCCGAACGCCGAGCGCGGCGCCGAATAGGCGCGCTGCGAGGCGAGCGCGGACAAGCTGGGCAGGTAGGCGAACTGAAAGCGCTCGCCGAGGTAGGACAGCGTGGCGTATTCATTGAACAGCAGTTTGTTCGCCTCGCGTTCGGCCTGAAACCGGCTCCGGTCTTCGGGGCTATAGTGCGTGACCAGCATTTCCAGCGGCAAGGTGAGCAAGGCGCTGTCGCCGACCACCAATATCCGGCCGTCCTGTGGCAGCGAGAATTCCACGGGTTTGATCAGGATTTCATACAGGCGGTTGAGGATCTCCGGCTCGAGCTTGGACAGGGTGGCGATCGAGGTCGCTGCTTGCTCTTCCGCGCGGCGCGCGGCGCGCACGAGCCTGACCACTTCCTCGCGCTTTTGCGCCACCACCTGCACCGCGAACCGGTCTCGGCTTACCACGAACACGGCCGCCGCCTGCGGCAGCAGGAAATAGCACAGCACGGTTTCGCCGGGCTTGAGCAGGCGCTGCTGCAAATCGTCGACCGTCACCGGGCGCGGGCTAATCAGTTCCATGTAGCGCGGATAATCGCGCCAAAGCTGGTCGTCGATCGCCTTCAGTTTCTGCGTGGCGCCGGCAAGCTGCTCGCCGAGATCGGCCCGATGCCGGTCGATGCGCGCCTGGATCAAGGGGTCGATGGTCCGGCGCGGTGCCTCCGCGTCGTCTTCGGCAGCTTCGTTGTCGCGGCCCGACGTGGTGTACGCGCGTCGCCGGTCGCTGATATTGCGCAGCGCTGCCTCGCGCTCGGCCTTGAGCGCCTGAAATTTGGGTGAACCGGCGAATTTGCCGACATCGGCCTGGCGCAGCATCTCGGTAAACATCCGGCTCTGGGTGCGCGACACCACCGCGAGCGCCTCCCGGTCGTAGCCCGCCGCTTTCTGGCTTTGGTGCAAGCGCAGCAGGACCTGCACCGTGGCGTAGTAGTGGGGAACGTACTGCGCAATGAAGCCCTGTCGGATTTCCTCGTCCAGGCCGCGGGTGGAAGCGAACAAGCGGTCGATCGCCTCGAGTGCTCCCCGATATTGCTCCAGCGCATCGCGATCGCGCCCGCGGGCGATGAGAAAGCGCGCATAGCGCGTAGCCCGGAGCACAAAACCGGATTCGCCGCCGGTGCGCCGTTCGATGTCGATGGCCCTGCGGTATTCGGCGTCGGCCTCGGCGAAGCGGCCGCGCTTTTCATACACACGTCCGAGCAGGTCGTGCAGCCGGCTCGCGTCCGGACTGTCCTTGCCCATTTGCTTCTCCCCGGCCGCGGCGCGTGCGAGGGCCTGTTCGGCCTCCTCCTCCTTGCCCTGCGCGAACAGCGCCGCACCCAGGGTGATGCTCGCACTCAGCGCATCGCGGCTGTCGCTGTCGCGGCCGCGCTCGGCGATGGCGAGCGCGTCGCGCGCCCGGGCTTCGGCGTCAGCGAACCGGCCCCGGTTGACATAGATTCCGGCAAGGCGGTTGTGTGCGGTCGCGAGCCGGCGCAGATGCGCAGGCTGTTGCGCCCCCTGGTCGTTTTCGATCGCTTGCAGAAACGCGTCCTCGGCCTCGTCCATGCGGCGCAGCGATTGCATCAGGTCGCCGTAGAGTATGTAGGCGGGAGCGAGAGCCCGGTGAGGAGGCGGGGTAAGCTCGCTCTGGCGCTTCAGGGTTTCGCGCGCGACCTCGACCGCGTCGGCAATGCGGCCTTGGCCGCGCAAGGTGTGCCCGAGCCAGATCATGGAACTCTGCGCCTGCCTGTTGGCGGGGCCGAATTCCTGTTCGAGCAGTGCGATCGCTTTGCGCAGCAAGGGTTCGGCTTCGGCGTATTTTCCTTGTACCGTGAGCACGTTGCCGAGCAGCCCGTAGGCGCGGGCCACCTGTCGCTCGTTTTCGGTGCGTTCGGTGATGGCTATCGCCTGGCGCGCCGCGTCTTCCGCCGTCGCCAGGTCGCGAACGCGGAATGCGTCGGTGCCCTGATCCATGAGCCGCTGAAATTCCTTTCCAACGCCACCGCCGCCACCAGCAACGCTGCCGGCGGCATTGCGGCGATGGCCTTTCTGCGCCGCTGCGTCGAGCGCTGTGCAGCAAAGCGCAATGATCACGGCGAGCAGAACCAGATGGACGCGCCGCGCCGGCAAAGCATGTTTGGGGCGCTCGGGTGCGAGAGCGTATGCAGACAGGTCTGCGGGCATTACAGTTCCTAACAATACGAGGCGAGGGGACGCGTCCCCTCGTGCTCACCCAAGTCAGCCGGCTGACGACACGTCTGGCAGGCGTTCAAAGATTACTCGCTAAGGGAAATACTCTACGGGCGCGGCGGCCGGCCATTATAATTCGAACTCTGGCGACACAGCCGACGATTCGATGGCGTCACTCAAACTCGCATACCGCATGTTGCAGCGCGACTGGCGCGCGGGTGAGCTGCGCGTACTCGCGCTGGCGCTGGTCATCGCCGTGGCCAGCGTCGCCAGCGTCGCTTTCTTTGCCGACCGCGTGTGGCAGGCGCTCACGCGCGAAGCCAATCAGATGCTGGGCGCAGACGTGCTGCTGATGTCCGATCGCCCGTTCGCCGCGGAACTGCGCGATGAAATCGCGCGGCGCCGCCTCGCGCGCGTCGACGGCACGAGCTTCGTCAGCATGGCGCGCGCGGGCGAGGCGGCGCAGCTCGCGGGCGTCAAGGCGGTGAGCGCGGGCTATCCCCTGCGCGGCAAGCTGCGCATCGCGCAACGTTTGAATGCAGAGGATGCCGAAACCGATACGATCCCGAAGCCGGGATCGGTGTGGCTGGACGAACGCCTCTCCGCGGCGCTGGGCGTCGAAGTCGGCCAGAGCATCGAACTGGGCAATGCGCGCTTCAGCGTCGGCGCGGTGCTCACGCTGGAGCCCGATCGCGGTCTGAGTTTCTTCAATATCGCGCCGCGCCTGCTGATGCATCAGGACGATCTGCCCGCGACGGGGCTGATCCAGACCGGCAGCCGCGCGAACTATCAACTCTATGTCGCCGGCGCGCGCGCAGACACCGACGCCTACGAACTTTGGGTCAAGCCCAAGCTTGGTCCGGGGCAGCGCATCGAAAGCCTGGGCAACGCGCGACCCGAAGTGCGCGCGGGTTTGGATCGCGCGCAGCAGTTCCTCGGTCTATCGGCGATGCTGGCGGTGATCCTCGCCGCGGTCGCCATTGCCCTGTCCACGCGCCGCTATACCCTGCGCCATCTGGACGGCTATGCCGTGATGCGCTGCTTCGGCGCTTTGCAGGGCCGCCTGTTTGCCTTGTTCGGCTGGGAATTCGTGCTGCTTGGGCTCGCAGCGTGCGCCGCAGGCTGCGCGCTGGGCTTTGCCGGACAGTGGGTGATCGCACTGTGGCTGACCGACTTCGTCGCTTCGTCCCTGCCGCAGCCCGGTTTCTATCCGGTGCTGCAGGGATTTGCCGCGGGGATGCTGCTGCTGCTTGGGTTCGCGTTGCCGCCGCTGCTGCAGTTGAAGAATGTGCCGGCGATACGCGTGATCCGCCGCGAGGTCGGCGTCCCCAGGCAAAGCGCACTGGCCGGCTATGCGCTGGGGCTGGGCGCGCTGGCGGCGCTCCTGGTGTGGCAGGCGGGCGAATTCAAGCTGGGCGCCACTGTGTTCGCCGGTTTTGCGGCTGCGTTCGTGCTGTTCTGGCTGGCGGGCCTGGGCGCCTTGCGCCTGTTCGCCGCCCTCGGCCGCTCGGGCAGCGTGTCCTGGCGCTACGGCCTGGCCAATCTGCGCCGGCGCAGCCGCGCCAATGCGGTGCAGATCGTCGCCCTGGCGCTCAGCTTGACGGTGATGCTGCTGCTGGTCTTCATTCGCGGCGACCTGCTCGAATCCTGGCGCACCAAGCTGCCGCAGGATGCGCCCAACCGCTTCGTCGTCAACATCCAGCCGGAGCAGGTGCCGGCGCTCACGCAATTCCTGGCGCAAAACCGGGTCGCGGCGCCCTCGACCTTTCCCATGGTGCGGGCGCGGCTGACTGCGATCAACGGCCGCGCGGTGAGCGCAGCCGACTTCGCCGACGAGCGCGCCAAGCGCCAGATCGACCGCGAATTCAACCTGAGTTTCATGCCGACGGTTCCGCCGGGAAATCAAGTGACCGGCGGGCACTGGTTCAGCGCCGAGGATCTGGCCCGCGGTTCGGTCTCGGTCGAAGTCTGGATCGCCGAACGCCTCGGGATCAAGCTCGGCGACGCCTTGAGTTTTTCCGGCGGCGGCGTCGGCATCACCGTGCCGGTGTCGAGCGTGCGCAAGCTCGACTGGGACTCGATGCGGCCGAATTTCTTTTTCGTCACTACTCCCGGGACACTGCAGGGCTTTCCGCTGAGCTACATGACCACCTTTCGCCTGCCCGACGCCGATGCCGGGTTCACCGCGCGCCTGACGCAGGCGTTTCCGAACCTGACCGTGATCGATGTCAGCGCGGTCATGCGCCAGGTCAACGGCGTGCTCGACCAGGTGATCCGCGCCGTGCAGTTCGTGTTCCTGTTCGCCCTCGTCGCGGGCGTGCTGGTGCTGTACGCGGCCCTGCTCTCGACCCAGGATGAGCGGGTGCAGGAGGCGGCGCTGATGCGTGCTTTGGGCGCGCGCCGCGCGCAGGTGGCGGGCGCGCAACGCGCCGAATTTCTTGCGCTCGGTTTGGTGGCCGGGGTGCTCGCTGCGGCCGGGGCCACGGCGATCGGCTACGTGCTCGCCGAGCGCGTGTTCCACTTTCCTTGGCAGTTCAACGCGACGATCTGGTTCGCCGGGCCGCTGGCAGGGCTAGCCTGCGTGGCGCTCAACGCCTGGCTGGGCGGGCGCGCGGCGCTCAATCATCCGCCGATGCTGGCGCTGCGGGAAGTTTGACGGGCGCGCATTCGCGACAACGCCGCGGGCGGGAACGGCGCAGTGCCTGCCAAATTATTTTGGCGTTGCCCCGGAGGATCTTCTTCTACCGACTGGGCTGTCAGCGAACCCTCGATGGTGGTTGACGGCCATAGTACTGGTGTGCATGCTCGGCGCTGATTCGGCCGTCCACCAGATCCCGCTCGACCAACTCTCGCGGACGGCTGTGCGGGTCGCCGAAACCGCCGCCGCCTCCGGTGCGCAGCCTGATCAGATCGCCCGGTTTGAGATTGAAGGTCGCGGACGCACCCAGTTCGATGCAGGCGCCGTCGCGTTCGACCGACAGGCCCGCCGTGGCGCCGGGGCTGCCGCCGGACAAGCCCGCGGCCGGGAATTTGAAATGGTCCGAATACAAATTGAGGTAAGTGCCCTCTTCGAGCACCTCGATCTCGCGCGCCATGCCCAGCCCGCCGCGCCAGCGGCCGGCGCCGCCTGAATTCGGCACCAATTCATAGGCCCGTACCCGCAGATGGCGATGGATCTGTTCCAGCGATTCGATGGGTGTGTTGCGGCAATTGCTGAGGATATTGTCGACGGCATCGGCGCCATCGTAGTTGCGGCCGGCGCCATAGCCGCCGCCGAGAACATCGACGAACACCCGAAAGCTTCCCTCCGGCCGAAGCTGGGCGATGTAGAAACCGGTCGTGGAGTTGTAGCCCTGGGCAGGTACGCGATCGGGAACGGCCTGGGCGAGGGCGGCATGAATCGCGTCCAGGGTACGGTAGGCGGCGCTCATGCGCGCGCGCACCGGCGCGATCGGACGCGGGTTGAGCACGGAGCCTTCCGGGAAGATCAGATGCAGCGGGCGGTTGCAGCCGTCGTTGGCAGGAATGTCCTTGTCGCGCATGATCGAGCGGATGGCGGCGAAGGCGGCGGCATGGGCGGAGGACAGCGGGCAATTGAGCATGCTCTTCACTTGCGCCGCGCTGCCGGCAAAATCGATGGTGATTTCATCGCCGGCAACAGTCACCGTTGTCCGGATTTCGATCGGTTTCTTGTCGAACACGTCTTCGTCTATGCGCGCCTCGCCCCGGTAGACGCCGTCGGGTATCTCCTCAATGGCGGCCCGCATGCGGCGTTCGCTGTAGTCCTGAACCGCGATCATTGCGTGGCGCAGCAGCGGCACGCCGTAGCGGTCGGCCAGTTCGCGGATGCGCGTCGCCCCGGTGTGGTTGGCGGCAAACTGGGCATTGATGTCGCCGATGCCGATGTCGGCGGTGCGGATATTGGCGCGGAAAATCCGTTCCATCAAGCCGCCGTTCCAGTCCCGGTCGATGTCGAACAGCACCGGCGGGATGACCAGCCCCTCCTGGATCAGATCGGTGGCCTGGGTGTTCACCCCGGCGCTGCCGCCGCCGATGTCCAGGTGATGCGCCGTGCTGCCCGAAAATCCAAGCAGCACCTGGTCATGAAAGATCGGGGTGAACAGGATGATGTCGTTGAGGTGCTGGCCGCCGCTGTAGGGGTCGTTCATGATGATGGCGTGTCGCGGTCCGATCGCCGACAGATCGAGCTGGGCCATCGCCGCCTTGAACGACATCGAGATGGCGGCGGTCTGCATCGGAATCATTTCCGCCTGTGCCACGACGTTGCCTTCGGCGTCCAGCAGGGCCACGGAGCAATCCCTTGCTTCGCGCACCACGGTCGAGAAAGCGGAGCGGATGAGATCGGCGCCCATCTCTTCGGCCGCGGCGTGCAGGCCGCGGGCGACAATGGTCACGGTCGTGGGATCGAAGCTCTGGGTCATGTCGCACTCCTTTCCAGCATGAGATCACCCGTCTTCAGAACACTACAGCGCCAGCCTGGCGGTACCAGGGTGGTCGAGGTTGGCTCTTCGATGACCGCCGGACCGTCTATGGTGTAGCCCTCCGGCAAGGATGCACGGTTGACGTATGACGCCTTGATGCGGGCGCCGGCATGGAGAATTTCGCCGCTTTCGATCGCGGGCGTCCCACTGGCCACGGGTCCGGCGAGCTGCAATTTGCCCGCAACCGCTTGCATCGCCCGGACACGATAGTTGACAACCTCGATTCCCAATTTGGCACGCGCATAGCCATAGCGCTGCTGGTGCGCCCGCGAAAATGCATCCCGTATCGCCGCGCCATTCGCAGGCAACTCGTCGAACCAGACCGGTATTTCGTAGGCCTGGCCGGAATAGCGCAAATCAAGACCGATGCGCAGCTTCACGCTGTTTGCGTCCAGCCCGCGGGCGATCGCGGCGGTGCTGCCGAGCGCGAGCAGCTGTTCGATCTTGTCAGGACCCAGGGTGGTGTCATCGACAAGACTGATGCGGGTCTGAACCAGATCGAGCGTGAGATCGGCGACCAGCAGGCCGAGGGCAGAGATCAGGCCGGGCGACCAGGGAACCAGCACGCGTTCTATACCGACTTCTTCTGCGATCATGGCGCCGTGCACCGGGCCGGCACCACCGAAGGCCACGAGGACGAATTCGCGCGGGTCGATGCCCCGCGCCGTCGACACCAGGCGCAGGGCGGCGGCCATGTTGCTGTTGACGATCCGCAGCACCGCGTCCGCGGCTTGATCGACCGGCATGCCGAGCCCTTGCATCACGGCGCTCGCGCGCTCGGGCAACAGGGCCATGCGCCCGCCGAGGAAATGCTGCGGACGCAGGATGCCGGCGACCACCTGGGCATCGGTCACCGTCGGCTTGTCGCCGCCGCGGCCGTAGCAGGCGGGCCCCGGCATCGCCCCGGCGCTCTCCGGGCCGACGCGCATGAAGCCGCCGGCGTCGATGCTGGCGATGCTGCCGCCACCGGCGCCGACGGTGACGATATCGACCGCCGGCGAGCGGATCGGTAGGCCGTCGATGCGCAGTTCCTGTATCTGCGCTGGTTCCAGACCGTGAGCCAGCGAGACGTCGGTGCTGGTGCCGCCCATGTCCAGGGTCACCGCATCGGCGATGCCGCAGCGGCGGGCGAACCAGATCGCGCCGCGGACCCCTGCTGCCGGCCCCGACAGCAGCATGCGGACCGCTTCTTGACCGGCCATGCCGGCCGGCATGATGCCGCCGCTGCTCTGCATGATCTGCAGGACACCGGAGAATTTTCGCTCCTCCAGCTTGTCCGTCAACCGGTCCAGATAGCTTTTCACCACCGGCCCGACGAAGGCGTTGACCGCCGTCGTCATGGTGCGCTCGAACTCGCGAAACTCGGGGGATATTTCCGAACTGGTGGCGACGAAGATATGCGGCGCGCGCGCCCGTATCCTGTCCGCCAACGCTCGCTCGTGGACGTCGTTGGCATAGGCGTGCAGGAAGGCGATGGCGATCGAGCGCACGCCGTCGGCGATCAGGCGCTCAGCCGCGGCCCACGCCGCCTGAATATCGAGCGCCTGGACGACGCTGCCGTCGGCACCGATGCGCTCGTCGCATTCGGCGATCAGGCGGCGCGGAATCGGCGCGGGCGACTTGACGTAGAAAATCTCGTAGACGTTGCCCGAGCGGTCATGGGTGCCGATCTCCAGCACGTCGCGAAAACCGCGGGTGGTGATGAGACCAGTCGCCGTGCCGCTGCGCGTGAGCAGGGCATTGGTCGCCACCGTCGAGCCATGCACCAGATGCTTCAGGCCGGCGAGCTTGACGCCGCTTTCGTCTATCGCCTGGATCACCGCCTGCTCGATGGCGGCCGGGGATGACAGAACCTTGTGGGTGGCGATCGACCCGTCTTCGCGCTGCCACACCAGGTCGGTGAACGTACCGCCGACTTCGACACCGACGCGACCAGAGATCATGAGCCGCTCTCCTTTTCTTTCTTGTTCATGCCGGACTCCTGTTGACCCGCGCTCGCCTTTCACCCTGCTCACGAAGCAAGGCCGAGGCGGTCCTTGACGCGGTAGAACGCGATCGCCGCCGCCAGCAACGGCTGGCGCATGGCATGCCAGGGCAGCGGACTGACCGGAACGATGGGGATTGGCGACTCGACTTCGGGCTTGGTGACGCGATCGGCAAGCATACGCCCCATGGCCGTTGCCAAAGCGATGCCGCGGCCGTTGTATCCGAGGGCGAGGTGCAGGTTCGCGGCCGGTTCATGTAGGTGCGGCAGCGAATCGATGGTGAACGCGACGCGGCCGGACCAGCGGTAAGGAAAGCGGCCGCTGGCGACACGCGGAAACCGCTCCGCCACAATCGCGGCCAGGGTGGCGTACATGGTTTCGGGTTCACCCAGGCCGACCGGGCCGCGGCCGCCGAACAATAGCCTGCCATCCGGGCTGCGCCGGAAGTAATAGGCCAGCTTGCGCGTTTCCGACACGCACTCGCCGCGACGCAAGATGGCTGCGGCCAGATCGTCCGCCAGGGGTTCGGTGGCGATCTGAATGCTTTGCACGGTCAGCACCGTTCGCTCCAGGCCCGGCCAAAGGCCGTCGGTGTAACCGTCGGTGCCGATCACCACGTGATCGCAGGCGAGATTGCCGGATTTCGAACGCACCTGCCATTGGCCGCCGCTGCGCCGCAGTTCCGACACCGGCGACCCTTCAAATATTCTGGCCCCGGCCGACATCGCCGCGCGGGCCAGGCCCCGCGTGTAGGACAGCGGCTGCACCGTGCCCGCCCGCCGGTCGAGCGTGCCGCCGCAGTACGCATCGGAACCGATCCGTGACGCGATCTCGCTCTTGGATAGTATGTCCACCGCGGCGCCCCGTCGCGCCCATTGCTCTGCGCGCCGTTTCACCGCGTCCAGCGTTGCGTTCGAATGCGCCGCCTGGATCCATCCGCCGCGGACCGGCGAGCAATCGATGCCGTGGCGCGCGATCAAATCGAACACGAGGTCAGGCGCGCTTCCCACTGCCTGCACATATCGGCGCCCGCGCTCAGCGCCAAGCGCAGACTCAAGTTCATCCGGGTCGAGCTTCACGCCCGGCAACACCTGTCCCCCGTTGCGGCCCGACCCACCCCAGCCGACCGCGTTGGCCTCCAGCAGCGCAACGTCGATTCCGCGTTCGGCGAGATGCAGGGCGGTGGAAAATCCGGTCAGGCCGCCGCCGATGATGGCGACGCTAGCGCGCTGTTCGCCTTCGAGTGCCGGCTGCGCCGCCAACGGCTCCGATGCGCTTGCAAGCCAGAGCGAGGATGGATGCTGGAGTCTCTCGGCCGAGATCATCTGGCGCTGCCTGCACCCAGCGAGCCCGATTTCGCGCGCCGGCGCAAATTGAAGCGAGCTACTGTTGTGTTCATGGGACTGCGTGTGGATTGTGGAATCATATTCCTAGCCGGACGCGCCGGAGCCAAACTGCTTGCCTCGTCGCGGCCTCTGCCGACGTTCCGGAATTGGGGAAGCTGCAGCTGCGCAACATTCCAAAATAAGGAAATGGCCAAACAAGACGTTCATCGCCTGCTTCGTCAACGCTGGAATCGCACGAGAGACTATCGGGGTTGTTGCAAAAAAGCTGTCAGGCCCGCATAGTAACATCCTTGCACTTCAGACCTAAAATCCACGGGAGGATAGATTGCGTACCTACACCATGTTGATGCGCCTGGCCCTGGCCGCAGCTGCGGTTATCTCTTTGGTTCCAATGTCGGCCATGGCGGCCGACCCGATCAAGATCGGCGTCATATTGCCTTTGAGCGGACCGAGCAGCCTTGCCGGCTCGGAAGTGTTGACCGGCATCACCCTGGCGTTCGAAGAGGTCAATGCCGCCGGCGGTCTGCTCGGGCGCCCGATCGAGATGATCAAGGAAGACGACGAAGGGGTGCCGACGAAGGGCGTGACTGCGGCCAAGAAACTGATCGAGCGCGATAACGTTGTCGGCATTGTCGGCACCTACAACAGCACCGTCGCACTGGTCATTGCCGAGGCCGCGCGCGCCGCGAGGGTTCCGGTGGTTGCCGGCGGTTCCACCGCGATTTCGGTAACCGATGCCAACAAGGCGGGCGACCCGTGGTTCTTCCGGCCCTATCCAGGCAGCATCGAGCAGGCGACCCAGTCGGCCCAGGACGTAATCAAGAAACTGAAGAAGACGCGCATCGCCATTCTCTACGAAAACACGCCCTACGGGCGCTCGCTGATGGAATCGTTCGAAAAGCTGACCGCACCGCTAGGGGCGACGATCGTCAGCAAGGAATCCTACAATCAGGGCGACCAGGATTTCTTCACCCAGTTGGCCAAGCTGCGCAACTTGAAACCCGATGGGGTCTACCTGGGCGGGCTGATCGGCGAAGGTGCCGCCATCGTCCGGCAGGCGGCCGAGACCGGCCTAAAGACGCAGTTCATCGGCAGCGGCGGCATGATGAGCGACAAGTTCATCGAACTTGCCGGGCCCGCGAGCGAAGGCTTCGCAGTATCGACGATGTATGAGCCGAACACCGCCAATCAGACCGGCCGCGCTTTCGGCGAACGTTACAAGAAGCGCTTCGGAGTCAATGCCAACGTCCATTCCGCGCTTGGTTACGACGGCGCGCGCGTGATGACCAACGGCATCGCCAAGGCCGGCGTGACAGATCGGGTGAAAATCCGCGATGCGATCGTCGCGGCGAAGAGTCTGCCGCTGGTCGAAGGACCGCCCGGGACCATGTCGACGTTCGATGACAAGGGCGGAGTCAGCTTTCGCATCGGTCTGGCGATCGTAAAGAACGGTGTCCGCGAGTTGATGCCGTTTGACTGAGCGGGTGGTTTGCAGGTCATGATGGGCGACCTGGACCTGGGTTTTCTGGCGCAACTCGTGGTGAACGGGGTTGTGACCGGTGGCGTCTATGTCCTGGTGGCGATCGGCTTGACCCTCATTTTCGGCGTGCTCGGCATCGTCAACTTCGCCCATGGCGAGTTGTATATGCTGGGGGGGTATTTCGGGCTGGTTGCCGCTACCGTTCTGAAGCTGGATTTCTTTTCGGCGCTTTGCCTGGCGATGGCCGGTGTGGCGATCCTGGGCGTCATTGCCGAGCGCGTGGTGTTCCGGCCGCTCAGGCGTCGCGACCCGACCGATACCATCATCACCTCGTTCGGACTGGCGGTGATCCTGCAGAATGCGGCCTTGCTCATCTTCGGGGCGCAGCCGCAGATGATACGGACCGGCCTGTCGCGCATTCCAGTGTCGGTGTGGAAAGTTTCGCTTACCATGCAACGGGCGATCATTCCGGTTACCGCGCTGGTGCTGGTACTGATTTTGCATTGTATCCTCCGCTATACCTGGACCGGGCGCTCGTTGCGGGCGGCGGCGCAGAACTCGGTGGTTGCGAGCCTGGTCGGCGTCGACATCAACAAGGTGGCGGCGGCGACGTTCGCCACCGGAGCTGCGCTCGCCGCCGGTGCCGGCGTGCTCATGGGTTCGGTATTCATGATGCAGCCGAGCACCGGCAGCATGATTGCATTGAAGGCATTCACGGTCGTCATTCTGGGGGGAATGGGCAGCGTCTATGGCGCCGTCGGCGCCGGATTTCTGCTCGGCATCGTCGAGAGCCTGACCGCCGGATACGTCGCCAACGAGTTGAAGGATGTGGTGGCGTTTCTGATCGTCATCCTGGTTCTGCTGTTCCGGCCGCAGGGCCTGTTCGGCACGGCGCTGGTCAAGGTATGAAGCCAATGCTCAAGGTGGCGCTCGCCTATGCCGCGGCCGCGTTCATGCTGCTGCTGCCGATGGGCGTCACCGGCACCTATGTCGTCCACGTGGCGATCATGACCATGATCTTCGCCATCCTCGCCATGGGGCTCGATCTGGTGCTCGGTTACTGCGGGCAGTATTCGTTTGCGCAGGGGGCATTCTTCGGCCTCGGAGCGTACGCCTCGGCATTGCTGGCATTGCACTTCGGCCTGCCGTTCGTCGTTACCCTGCCGCTCGCGGTGGTCATCGCCGCGGCGGCCGGTGTGCTGCTCGGCATTCCGGCGCTGCGGCTCTCCGGGCATTTCCTCGCCATCACCACCATTGCCTTTCAGATCGTGGTGTATCTGATCATGGCGCAGTGGTACGGCCTGACGCATGGCATGGAGGGGCTGTCCGGTATTCCGGCAGTGGGAAGCGTGCAGATCCTCGGCACCACCCTGGCGCGCTTCGACACGCCGAATGGAATGTATTACCTGACGCTGGCGCTGTTTGGGCTTAGCGTGCTGATCGCCGTTCGGCTGGCGCGCTCGCGCATAGGCCTGGAATGGCTGGCGATCCACGACGACGAATTGCTGGCCCGCGCGCTCGGCGTCGACAGCATGCGCCGCAAGGTACTGGCGTTCGCGGTCAGCGCAGCCATGGCCGGCGCCGCCGGCGCCATCCTGGCGCACTACCTGCATAGCATTCACCCGGCTGAATTCTCGGTGTGGACCTCGGCCACCATTCTGGCGATGACCGTCATTGGCGGCCGCGGTACTGTGCTTGGGCCGATTCTCGGCGCGGTGCTGCTGACGCTGCTGCCGGAGGTCTTGCGCTCGGCCGATGAATTCCGCCTGATCATCTATGGCGCGCTGATGATCATCTTCGTCACCTTCTTCCCCGTCGGCCTGGTCGGCCTGCTCCGGAAACGGGGCGCCTGAAGTGAGCGAACAGGCGGTCCTGCATTGCAAGAAGCTGACCCGCAACTTCGGCGGCCTGCTTGCGCTCAACGACATAGACTTCGAGATCGCACCGCATAGCATCTGCGGACTGATCGGTCCCAACGGCTCGGGCAAATCGACCTTGATCAATCTGTTTACCGGGATCACCGCGCCGAGTTCCGGGGAGATCTGGTACCAGGGCGAAAACATTGCCGGCCTGCCGCCATGGCGCATCTTCCGGCGCGGCATCGCACGCACGTTCCAGTTGCTGCGCCTGTTTCCGCAATTGTCGGTGCGCCAGAACCTGATGATCGCCTGCCATCCGCAGGCGACCTCGAGTTCCTTCGCCTCCGCCCTCGGACTGCCATCGGCGCGGCGCGACGAAGGTGAAATGGCGGCCAGCGCCGACCAGATGCTGGAGATGCTGGGACTGGCCGAATTCGCCGACCGGCCGGGCGCGGCGATGTCGATCGGGCAGCAGCGCCTGATCGAGATCGGCCGCGGGCTGATCGCTCGGCCGAAGCTGTTCATGCTGGACGAACCGGCCGCCGGTCTGTCGCCGCCGAATGTTGCGGCCCTGGCAGCTCTGATCCGCCGCATGCGCGATGAATGGGGCGTTACCGTCATCCTGATCGAGCACTCGACCGAACTCGTCATGAACCTGTCCGATTGGGTGGTCGTACTCGATCACGGCGTCAAGATCGCCGAGGGGACTCCGCGGGAGGTGGCCAACGACCCGAAGGTGATCGAGGCCTATCTCGGGCCTGGCAGTGTCCGCGGTCAAGCCGGGGCGGATTCTCATGCTGCGGGTTGACGACATCAGCGCCGGCTACGGCCGGCTGCAGATCATCAACGGCATCAGCCTGGAGGTGCCGCGTGCCGGCATCGTCGCCCTTCTCGGCGGCAACGGCACCGGAAAGTCGACGACGCTGAAAGTGATTTCCGGCCTGCTGACGCCGACCCGCGGTACGGTTCTACTCGACGGCGACCGCATCGATGGCCTGCCGGCGCATCAGATCGTCGCTCGCGGCCTGAGTCTGGTGCCGCAAAGCAAGGAAGCCTTCACCGAAATGAGCGTCGGCGAAAACCTCCTGATGGGGGGGTATGTGCATCGCCGCAGGCGGCGGCAGATCGACGAGGACCTCGACCGGGTGTTGACATTGTTGCCGCGCCTGCGAGAGCGCCTGCGCCAACCGGCCGGCGCGCTCTCCGGCGGCGAACGGCAAATGCTGAGCATCGGCCGCTCGCTCATGTCGCGGCCGAAGATCATGCTGCTGGACGAACCTTCGGCGGCCCTCGCACCGCGCGTGGTGGCCGAAATCGCCGACATCATTCGGGCTTTGGTCAAGGCCGGGACGACCATATTGCTGGTGGAGCAAAACGTCGGCGTGGCTCTGAGCCTGGCTGGGCATCTTTATGTCCTGCGCGACGGCCGGGTCGCGTTCAGCAGCAAGGTTGACGCCAACATGCGATTCGAAGACCTCAAGGAATACTATTTGGGAAAGGCGTCCAGCGGCGCCGAGTGATTGCCGGTGGGCGCGTCGGGAAAACTTCGGCGAACCAGGCGGGAAAGTGCGGATGCTGGATACCGTGACCGGGGCGGCCCCGTTGGTGGCCGTCGACCGCTTGCGGGCGCTAATTCGAATTCAAACAGCCGGCCCAATGTGGTCATCGGGAAACGCCGGGCCGCCGAAAGACTCTTAATCGCCCGGACGGTATTGCCGGCGCAGTTGGAATGCGATCTCGAACAGGCTCTGACCCGCGGTCGAGTTGGCGCCCGCCTCCGCGGCGATCACCTTGTACAGCCAGGGCGAAGTGTCGTGCGCGGGCCACTTGCGCGCAAGGTCGCGGCGCATCCCGGCCACCCCTTTTGCCAACTCCAGCCATTGGTCCGGCGTCGCCTGTTTCAGGTAGAGCAGCGAGGCGATGTCCGCCAGGGCTTCACCCCAAGTTTCCAGCGCACCGCTTTCCACCGCCGAGCGGTAGCTCTGAACGGTCACGTTGTCGCCCCTGAATCCAGGCGGCAATACCTTGTCGAAGCGCTTGCGGACATAGGCTTCGCGCTGCTCGATGCAATGCGTCGCCTCGTGCAACGCGATCGCGCGCAGCAGCACCGGCAGGTCGCTTGCGGTAACGGTTTCGAAATACTGGATCAGCCCGTCTTCCGGTTTCGTATTGTAGAAGATCAGGCAATTGCCGCTCTCCAGGCTCAGCCTTGCCGCCAGCAGCGGCCGCTCCAGGCCGACCTTCTGTGCGTCGAATACTTCCAGGTTCAGGCCTTCCGCCTGCACCAGTTTCGCGGCGTCTTCGATCGCTGCGCGAAACTGGACTTCGGTCGGGTAAGGCGCAGCGGTAACCCAGCCGCACCAGAGCAGGGAGAACGCTGCCGCGATGCACGTCTTCATGGCTCCCCTCCATGTATCCGTAAGTTCCCGCGCTGTCCCGACGGGATGTCACGGTGGACCGAGTATGCGCGTTCGCACGCGTGACCACAATGCGACGGCTTAGTCTGTGTGCTAGCGCACGTATGGAGAGGTTTTGGCGATCGGCGGATTGCCCGCCCGATCCCATGGGTTCCAAGGGGCCGACGCGCGGACCGGGAGCCGCCGGCAGCGAACCCTGGCGAGAGGCGCGACCCACATCGTCGCATTTTCCGGCGATCTTTGGCGGCGGCGGCTTCGGCTATACTTTGGCCCATGCTGGAACTTCTCGCCGTGCTCTCCGTGTTGCTGCTCTTGCTTGCTCTGTGGCTCGCCTGGCGCCTGGTTGCCGTGAGCCGCACGCTGGAAGAACTGCCGGCCGGCATCGCGCAGGGGCTGGAGGAAAAGCACCGCGCCATGCTCACCGATCTGCACGAAGGCCTGACCCGGCAGGGCGAGCGCATCGGTTCGGCGCAGACCGATGCGGCGGAGCGGCTGCGCGCGGTCGTCGGCGAGGAATTGCGGCAGACGCGCGATGCGGTGCACGCGCTCAAGCTCTCGCTCTCGGAGAACCTCGGCCAGAGCCGCGAGGCGATGGTGAAACAATTGGCGGCGACCACCGATTTGCTCGCGGCCAAGATCGACCAGCGTCTGGAGCAGATCGCCGGCCGCGTGAGCGAGCGCCTGGACGAAGGATTCAAGAAGACCAACGAAACGTTCGTCAACGTGATGCAGCGCCTCGCCACCATCGACGAGGCGCAAAAGAAGATCGACAGCCTCACCGGCAGCGTGGTCAGCCTGCAGGAACTGCTGGGCGACAAGAAGTCGCGCGGCGCGTTCGGCGAGGTGCAGCTCGAAGCGCTGGTGCGCAATATGCTGCCCGCCGGAACGTTCGAGCTGCAATATACGCTGTCGAACAATGCACGCGCCGATTGCGTGCTGAAACTGCCCGAACCCACCGGCATGGTCGCGGTGGATTCCAAGTTTCCGCTGGAAAATTACCACCGCATGTTTGCGCCGGACACGAACGAGGTGGATCGCAATTTGGCGCAGAAGGCGTTTCGCGGGGACGTGAAAAGGCATGTGGACGCCATTGCATCGAAGTACATCATCGCCAATGAAACTTCCGACGGCGCGGTGATGTTCGTGCCGGCCGAGGCCGTGTTCGCCGAGATCCATGCCTATCACGCCGAAGTCGTGGAATACGCCAATGCGCGGCGCGTGTGGATCGTCTCGCCCACCACGCTGATGGCGGTGCTCAATACGGCGCGCGCGGTGTTGAAGGACGTGGAAACGCGCAAGCAGGTCCATGTCATCAAGGATTCGCTCGCGCGCCTTGCGGTGGAATTCGGCCGCTTCGACGAGCGCATGAAAAAGCTCGCCGACCATATTCGCCAGGCGAACGAGGACGTGGAGAAAATCCAGGTCACCGGCGGCAAGATCAGCCAGCAGTTTCAGCGCATCGAGGCGGCGGAGGTTGAAGACAAACCGGCTTCATCCATACCCGAGGCGGTGCGCCTGATAGACGAGCAAAAATGAAACCGAAAGTCCCTGCTTGCCGTTCACCAGGCTAAAGACCGCACATGGCAGAGACGCGCCACTGGTGGCACTCGCTTAATCGAAAGATTACCTTCGGCACCCTTGCCATTTTCGTCGTCGGCATCTGGGCGCTGTCCTATTACGTCACGCACATGCTGCGCGTCGACATGGAACACCTGCTCGCCGACCAGCAGGCCTCGACCGTGGCCTATGTTGCCGACGAACTCAACCACGCGCTGGAGGCGCGGATTCAGGCGCTGGAAAAAGTCGCCCGCGCGATCGATCAATCCCTGCTCGATGATCCGGCCGGCTTGCAGCAGCTGCTCGACAAACAGCCGATTTTGCAGGACCTGTTCAATTCCGGGATCGTTGCAGTTGCGTCCGACGGCATCGCGCTTGCCGATTCGCCGGTGGTCGCCGGTCGCAGGGGGACCAACTATTCCAGCAACGAGGCCACCCGGACTGCGCTGACGCAAGGAACATCTGTTATCGGACGTCCGGTGGTGGGGCGCGTGCTGCACCAGCCGCTGTTCAACATCAATGCGCCGATTCGCGATGCGCGCGGCAAGGTGATCGGCGCCCTATTCGGCGTGATCAACCTCGCCAAGCCGAATTTTCTGGATCGCATCGGCGAGCACCACTACGGCAAGAGCGGCGGCTACCTGCTCATCGCCCCCCAGTACCGGCTGTTCGTCACCGCTACCGACAAGAGCCGCGTGATGCAGCCAATTCCCATGCCGGGAGCCAACCGGGTTCAGGACCGGCGATTGCAGGGCTTCGACGGTTCGGCGGTCGACGTCAATTCCCGCGGCGAGGAAATCCTGTCCTCGTCCGCCCGCGTTCCGGTGGCGGGGTGGATCGTGGTCGCGACGCTGCCTACCGAAGAGGCGTTTGCGCCGGTACGCGAAATTCGGCAGCGCATCGTCGCCGCCACCATCCTCATGAGCTTGCTCGCAGGCGTGCTGTCGTGGTGGTTGTTGCGGCGCCAATTTTCACCGCTGGTCGCCGCGGTGGACAGCCTGGCCGCAATGTCGAGTACGATCAAACCGCTGCAACCGCTGCCGATCGCGAATCAGGACGAAATCGGGCAGTTGATCGGCGGTTTCAACACTTTGCTGGAAACTCTGGGGCAGCGCGAGGCGCAACTCAAGACCGAGCGCGATTTCTTCAGCGCCTTGCTGCAACAATCGTCGGACGGCGTGTTTCTGTTCAGTCCCGACGATCTGGCGATCCAGGAAACCAACCCCAGCCTGTGCAGTCTGCTCGGCTATGCGCGCGACGAATTGCTCGCGATGAAATTGAGCGATTTGGTCGGCGCCACAGCGGAAGACATCAGGAAAGACGAGCGGCAAATCGCGGCACACCGGATGCGTGTAGTGGCCGAGCGCAATTACCGCAGGAAGGACGGTACGGTGGTCGCCGTGGAAGCCAGCGCCGCCCTGGTGAAGACGGGGGGCCGGGAACTGATCATGGTCAATTTGCGCGACATCACCGAACGCAAAGTTAGCGAACAGCGGATCCAGCAACTCAACGCCGGCCTGGAACTGCGGGTCAAAGAGCGCACGGCGCAATTGCGCACGCTCGCCGGGGAACTGGTTCTGACCGAGGAACGCGAGCGCCACTCGCTGGCGCGCGACCTGCACGACGATCTCGGTCAGGTGCTGTCATTGGTGAAGCACAAACTGACGTCGCTGCACGGCTGCGAGCGTGGCACCGATGTCGGTCGCGAGCTCGATGCGATCGAGCAACTGGTCGACCACGCCAATCGCTCGACGCACTCGCTTACGTTCCAGCTCAGTCCGCCTTTGCTCTACGCTCTGGGGCTGGTTCCGGCACTGGAGTGGCTGGCCGAGGAGATCGAGCGCATCTATGGCCTGAAGGTCAATTTTTACGACGATGGCGCGCCCAAACCGCTGGATGAAATGTCGCGCACCACGCTATTTCGCGCGGTGCGCGAGCTGCTGATCAACGTCGCCAAGCACGCCAAGGCCAAAATCGCGGAAGTCACCAGCCTGCGTCTGGACAATAGCCTGAGCCTTGCGGTGAGCGATGACGGCTGCGGCTTCGATTATCAGGACAGCGTTGGCATGGCGGTCCACCCGGGCGGGTTCGGTCTGCTGAACGTGCGCGAGCGCATCGATTTTATCGGCGGCCAGATGCACGTCGACAGCCGCTTGGGCGAGGGCACGACCATTGCGTTGACGGCACCGCTGGCCGCGCTTGAAGTGAAGGTGACGCAATGAGCATACGCGTGATGTTGGTCGACGATCACCGGATTTTGCGCGAAGCGATCCGCAACATCTTGGAGAAAAGCGGCGACATTCTGGTGGTGGCGGAGGCCGACGATGGCCCGGCGGCGCTGCAATCCGCGCAAGCCGCCGCGCCCGACATCGTAGTCATGGACATCGGCTTGTCGGACATGAGCGGCATCGAGGCGACCCGCCGGCTACTCGCCGAACATGCCGGCATCAAGGTGCTTGCCCTGTCCATGTATTCCGATCGGCGCATGGTGCTGCAGATGCTGCAGGCCGGCGCCAGCGGCTACGTGGTCAAAGCTGCCGGAAGCGAAGAGCTGCTGCTTGCGATCCGTGCGGTCGCGGCAGGAAAGACTTATCTTTGCGCCGAAGTCGCCGGCAGCATCGTCGACCGGGTACGCGACGGCCGTTTCAAATCCGGAGGCGCCGGCGTGAGCCTGGGCCGGCGCGAGCGCGAAGTGCTGCAGCTGCTGGCAAATGGAATGACGTCGGCGGCGATTGCGGAACGTCTCAATATCGCCGCGAGCACGGTGGAGGTTCACCGGCGCAACATCATGCGCAAGCTCGACCTGCACACGGCGGTCGAACTGACCAAGTACGCCATACGCGAGGGTCTGACCTCGGCCTGAGGTCGGCGCCGCCGGGACTGCCGGCGACACGCTCCTTCGGTACGCTGTACCGGTACTACCGGTTTCCGGGTAGTCAAGTTAGTCCCCTGCCGGTATCAAGACAACCCAGATCGGTACGTTAACTTCAGCACGATGAGCATGCGACGTGCACGGGTAAATATTGTTTGGAACAGAGAGGGGAGATAAGGCGATGTTTTCAATCAGCAACATGAAAGTGTCCACCCGCCTGGGTCTGGGTTTTGGCCTGGTGCTACTGCTCCTGATGGCGCTCGCATTGGGCGCTGCAATCGGGCTGGCCAATCTGAACGATGGGATTCAGGGCATCGTCAAGGGCGACTGGCCAAAAATCAAGCTCCTGACCACAGCGCTCGACAATACCCGCGGCAGCATGGCGCGCGTGTTCCAGCTCGTCGGCGCAACCGACGCGGCACAGGTCAAAGAAGCCTCCGGGCGCCTGGAGGCGAATGTCAAAGAGATCAAAGAATCGCTGGACAAAGCCGAACCGCTGCTCACCCGGCCAAAGGCCAAGGAATTAATGGGCAAGGTCAAGGAGACCCGGGCTCGATACCTCGAACTGGTGGCCAAGACGATGGATGCCGTCAATCAGGGCAAACGCGAAGAAGCGACCAAGCTCGCCTACGGCGAGACCTACCCCGCCTTGCATGCGACGGCACGGGCGATTCGCGAGCTCAGCGTTTTCATCGAGGAAGCGGTCGACGAGTCCGGCGTTCAAAGCAGCAAGATCTACGAAAATTTGCGTAACATCATCGTTGTCCTGAGCGTAGTGGCGCTGCTGTTGGGTGCGGTTGTGGCGCTACTGATCACCCGCAGCCTGCTGCGTGAACTGGGTGGAGAGCCTGCGACAGCGGCCGAGATCGCCAATCGGATGGCTGCCGGGGACTTGTCGATGAATATCGAGGTGAAGCCAGGCGATAAATCGAGCGTAATGGCGAGCATGAAGACCACGCAGACGAGCGTGCAGGCGCTGGTCACCGATGCAGCGATGCTGGCCGAGGCCGCTGTGGCAGGCAAACTCGCCACACGCGCGGATGCGTCCAAGCACCAGGGTGATTTCAACCGCGTCGTCGCGGGGGTGAACAATACGCTGGATGCCGTGATCGGCCCCTTGAACGTGGCCGCGAGCTACGTCGACCAGATCTCCAAGGGGGCAATTCCGGCCAAGATCACCGACACTTACAACGGCGACTTCAACACCCTGAAGAACAACCTCAACATCTGTATCGATGCGGTGAATGCACTGGTGGCCGACTCGGCGACCATGTCGCAAGCTACGGTAGATGGCAATTTCGAGGCCCGAGCCGACGCCGCCAAGCACCAGGGCGATTTCCGCAAGATTGTCGATGGGCTGAATCGCGTGATGGAGGTGAGCAACACCGGCCTGAACGAAGTGGTGCGGGTGCTGGGCGCGCTCGCGAAGGGCGATCTGACCGAGAAGATTACCAACGAGTACAAAGGCACTTTCAAACGTTTGAAAGACGACTCCAACACCACAGTGGACAAGCTCACCGAGATCGTGAGCCAGATCAAGGAATCGACCGAGTCGATCAACGTCGCCTCCAAGGAAATCGCCTCGGGCAACACCGACCTGTCTTCCCGCACCGAAGAGCAGGCCTCGAGCCTGGAGGAAACGGCTTCGAGCATGGAAGAGCTCACCAGCACCGTGAAGCAGAACGCCGAGAACGCGAAACAGGCGAATCAGCTGGCCGCGGGAGCGTCGGAAGTCGCGGTGAAGGGCGGCGACGTCGTCGGGCAGGTGGTCACGACCATGAGCTCGATCAACGAATCGTCGAAGAAGATCGTCGACATCATCAGCGTCATCGACGGCATCGCGTTCCAGACCAACATCCTGGCGTTGAACGCCGCGGTGGAGGCGGCCAGGGCCGGGGAACAGGGCCGCGGCTTCGCGGTGGTGGCGACCGAGGTGAGGACGCTGGCGCAAAGGAGTGCCGCGGCGGCCAAAGAGATCAAGGAGCTGATCGGCGACTCGGTGGAGAAAGTGGGCGCGGGCACGAAGCTGGTGGACGAGGCCGGGAAGACGATGGAAGAAATCGTGAGTTCGGTGAAGCGGGTGACCGACATCATGGCCGAGATCACGGCGGCGTCTCAAGAGCAGAGCGCGGGGATCGAGCAGGTGAACACGGCGATCACGCAGATGGACGAGGTGACGCAGCAGAACGCGGCCCTGGTGGAACAAGCCGCAGCCGCAGCCGAGAGCATGGAAGAGCAGGCGGGCAACCTCGCGCAGGCGGTGGCGATCTTCAAACTCACGCAGCAGGCTGGACAGCGAGCGCCGGTGAAACCGGCCGCGGCCAAGTCGGCGGCACTGCCGCCGCGCAAACCGGCGACCATCCATCAGCATCCTGCGACAAAACCCAAGGCAGCCAGAGCCGCCAGTGGCGGCGGAGAGGAATGGACCGAGTTCTAATCCAGGATGGCGGTGCCGCCTGCTTTCAGTCCGGGCGCCGCCGCCGTCGAACGGAGTCACTCGTATAGTCTAGCCGGCGCCGGGCACAGGCGCGAGACAAACAGATAGGACCAAGATCATGACGCAGGCAATGCAGACCCCGGTGGGCAATGTGACGGCTCCGCAGCAGACGGCGGTTGCCGGCAAACAGGCGAACGAGTTTCTGACCTTTACGCTGGGGCACGAAGAGTACGGGGTGGAAATCCTCAAGGTTCAGGAAATCCGGAGCTATGAGGCGCCGACGACCATCGCCAACGCGCCGCCTTTCCTTAAAGGTGTGGTCAATTTGCGCGGGGTGATCGTGCCGATCGTCGACATGCGCATCAAATTCGGCCTGGGCAAGGCGGAGTACAACCAGTTCACTGTGGTGATCATCCTGAACGTCGCGCACCGCGTTGTGGGCATGGTGGTTGACAGCGTATCCGATGTCCTTCAGTTATCGGGCGAACAGATTCGCGAAGCGCCGCAATTCGGCTCAAGTCTGGACACCGAGTACATCACCGGCCTGGGCACGGTCGATGAACGCATGCTGATCCTGATCGACATCGAGAAGCTGATGACCTCCAGCGACATGGCGCTTACCGACCAGGCACTGCATTAGTCGTGCGCTTGAGCTAACGCTGCCGTTCCGGGCGCTTCGTGCAGGAACGCGTTGGCAGGCACGACCCGCGGGTACGGCAGTGCATTCGCCCTCAGCACCGGTTTGGTGCCAGTCTGTCGATGGCAGCTGCGCAGTCGCCGCAAGCGTGGTCCAAGATTGACATTAATCAAGACCCGATTCGCTATGGTCTGAGATAGTCCAGATCGAAAGTGAGTGCCGGTGCGCCTGGCCGTCAGGGTGCGTGCAGGCCGGAAACAAATTCGGTACGGAAACTGCGTCCAGCCCTATGAATCGGACTAGCCAAGCGCTCATCGCCGTGTGGGTGGTCATCGCCGCCTTCGTCGCTTTCCTGGTCGCCGATCTGGTGAGTTCGCGCCGGCTGGTGGAAGCGCGCATCCGCGATCAAGCCGTATCCTATGTGAGCCTGATCGAACAACATGCGTCGGCGGTATTCGATCGCAGCAATAGTGCCATGGTCGAAGCTATCGAACATTTGCGTGCGAAGGAAGTGATTGCCGGCGGTCGCTTGCCCGAGCGGCGGCGCCATGAAATCGACGCCTTGCTGCTCCGCCATCAACAGCGCACAGCCGGACTCGTCTCGATGTACCTCACCGATTCCGAAGGCACGCTCGCGGCCCACTCGGCGGGCGCGCCTGCTGCGGTGAGCGTGAGCGACCGCACGCATTTTCGCACTCTGAAGTCCCAGCCTCGAACCGAAGTTGCGGTGTCGGAGGCGGTGTTCGGTCGCGTCAGCAGGATCTGGGGTGTAAACATGGGCCGTCGGATCGATTCGCCGGATGGCAAATTCGCCGGCATGGTCGGTGTCACGTTGGGCCTGGACCAGAATTTCACCGAATTCTATGCGAGCCTGCCTCTCGGCAAGGACAGCGCGATCACGCTGCGCGATCCCGACAATCGCCTGTTGGTCCGCCATCCCGTGGTGGAACAGATGCTCGGCCAGCCGGTCGCCGCGAGCGGTTGGATTCGAGAGCGTCTGCTCGCAGGCGACAAAGAGGGGGTAATCACCATCGCCTCCAACATCGACGGCATCGAACGCGTTTTCGCTTTTCGCCGCCTCTCCAATTACCCGATCTATGCGGCCATAGGCTTGTCCCTGGACGAGGCCCTGGCGGGGTGGAGATCGGAGCGTAATGCCTTGGCTGCAGGCGCAATGCTCCTGCTCGTGGCCGGACTGTTCATCACCGCGGTGTTGCGCCGGAACCAGCGGGCGGAACGAGGGCTCGCGGAGTCCGAAGCAAGATTCCGCGGCCTGGCCGAACAGTCCCTGGTCGGTATCGTGCTCTACGGGGAGGAAGGGCTGCAGTATGTCAATCCGGGGTGCGCGCGGATTTTTGGTTACACGCAAGATGAGATCCTTTGCCTTTCGCTGCTGGATCTGATGGCCGAGAAAGACCGGGCGCGCGTCGCGGACGCGATGCGCGATCGCTTGTCCGGCGTTGTGCCGCAGGGACGTTACGCTGCCCAGGGGCTGCGCAAGGACGGTGCTGCAATCGAGATCGAAATTTTCAGCAGCCGCATGCAGATCGCGGACAAGTCGGCGGCCATCGCTGTCATCGTCGACATCACGGAACGCAGGCGCGCGGAAGAGGCGCTGGCGCGCGAGAGCCTGCGCAATCGCATGCTGTTGCGCAATGCGAGCGACGGCATTTGCATTCTGGATGAAAACGGCAATACGCTCGATGTCAGCGATGCGCTGTGCGCGAAGCTCGGGTATTCGCGCGAGGCCCTGCTGGGAATGAACGTTGCGCAGTGGGATCCGCGCTGGTCGACCGACGAGGGCAAGGCGGAACTCGGCCGATTGCAGGCATCGACCAGGCAAACGACGATGTTCGAATCGACGCATAGGCGCAAGGACGGCAGCGTCTTCGACGTGGAAATCCACAGCATCGGCTTCGAATTCGAAACCGAGCCCATGCTGTTCATGTCCGCGCGCGACATCACGGAGCGCAAACGCGCGCTGGAGGACATCCAGCATCAGGCGCATTACGACGCGCTCACCGGCATTCCAAACCGCGGCCTGTTCTATGACCGGCTGGCGCAGGGGATCCACCTCGCCAAACGCGAGCGGCAGGAGCTGGCCTTGCTGTATCTCGACCTGGACAACTTCAAGTCTGTAAACGATTCTTTCGGCCACGAGGCCGGCGACCAGGTGTTGACTATGGCGGCTGCGAGAATCCGGCGCCTGTTGCGGGAGTCGGACACGGTAGCCCGCATCGGCGGCGACGAATTTGCCGTGATCCTGCCGCTGATCGCGAGCCGCAAAGATGCAGCGGAGGTCGCAGCCAAGATTGTCGACGCTCTGTCCATGGCGTTTGAACTGTCCGCCTCGAACGCAAACGCGCGCCGGGTCAGCATCGGCTGCAGCGTCGGCATCGCAGTATTTCCGGCCGATGCCGAAAGCCCGGATCGCCTGGTGGTGGCGGCCGACGCCGCCATGTACGCGGCCAAACGCGAGGGAAGCGGCTTCCGTTTTCGCGGCTCCTGCGCGGAGAATTGATAGCAGGCTGTTGAAGTTCACTTCCGGCTT
>Ga0334722_10000309_pt1 | contig 74442 bp, 86 predicted proteins | sample C3_bottom_MG_FD_207210 | JGI IMG/M metagenome (GOLD analysis project Ga0334722, IMG submission 207210) | Sediment microbial communities from Yellowstone Lake, YNP, Wyoming, USA - C3_bottom | ecosystem: Environmental > Aquatic > Freshwater > Lake > Sediment | place: USA: Wyoming | collected...
GATTGATGAACGGTGTCATGCCGCCGCGATACGACTCGGTATTCGGATTAATGAACGGCGTCATACGGCCACCATGTCGTGAATACCAACCAGGCGGATCATTTCCTGTGTTGTATGGCGCATCAGGGTTCTCAGTGGCATTTTCACGACCCGACGGCCCCGACTCGCTGGCAGCACCCTTCGATTCGATCGAAGGATTGATGATCGGGCCGCCGCGCCCCGGTTTCAACGTTGCCCAACTACCCGGTTCGTTCGTTGACGCGTGCACGCTACCGCGCGGCTGCGTTTCACTGGCACCACCCTTCGACTCGATCGAAGGATTGATGATTGGCGGACTGAAACCGGGATGGGGACGAGGACGCGGCATCGCTGCATCGTTAGGACCTGTTCCCCAACCTGGAGATACCCCAGTAGTCTCGCGCGTGGATTCCGCAGGTCCAGACTCGCTGGCTCCCCTCGATTCGATCAAAGGATTAACGATCGATGGATTGAAACCAGGACGTGGACGGGGTCTCGCTGCGGGATCGTATGGGTTGTATCCGTTGTCCGTCATTCCGGTTGATGCACGTGCGGCTGATTGCATGCCACCTGATTCGGAAGCTCCTGGAACGCCGAGTTTGCCGCGCCACGTTCCAAATGTGTTATCGCTGCTCATCGCGAACCTCCATCTGAACTGAGTTTGCCGCGCCATGTACCGAGGGTGGTATCGCCGTCGGGAATTTGTCCGAGACCTGCAAACGTGCGCCCAATCGGATGCGTAATGATTTTCGATGTAGAGAGTTTGGTTTTTGACGCGGACGTCACTGGTACGCTCACCCCTCCCGATGGAGACGTGATGAGTTTTTGCGGCGTGAGCTGCGGCTTCTCTTGAAGCGGCACTGGCGTTTGGATTTGCGTTTGGCGCGGAGGCGCCGGAGGCGGAAGCGGCGCGCGCGAAGGCGTCGTCATCGAAACAGGGAGCGGGGTATCGAGAGCTTCGTGGATATCGCGCTTGGCGCTTGCGCAGTAACCGTTGAAACGATCGCCCCAACCTTCAGAAATAAGTTTACCTGTCAACGACGCTGGCGCCGAACCTGTGCTACGGGTCGCATTGTAGTTAGCGATATCGTGATTTAGACCAGCAAGATCAGGCGCAATAGGGGCCAAATCTCCACGAGCCAAATCCGGATGAGCGAGTGGATTGATCGCCTTGATGGCGTTCGCAGCCAAACCGATGGTCGTTCGGAAATTGTCGATCGATGTCAGATAGGCATTCAGTAACGTGTCGTAGTTCTGACTTCCTGTACCAAAGTAATTGTTTTTCATGGCGCCGTACGCCAGACGAATCAGCTCAAACGCGGCGTCCGATTTTGCGACCGCATTCTTTGCGTCCTGCATCGTCGCTGCGCCGAGTCCGACGTTCGGGGCACCGACGCCGACTTCAGGTACGCCGCTCACGCCAACCGTGGTTTCATCGTTCTTCATGTCTTGCTCGGGCGGCGCGCCGACTCCTGTCGTTTCCGTTTTCTCGTCCACATTTTCAGGCGTCTCGCCCAAAAACATGTGCGCACCTGCCGACGGATGCGTGATGATTCTCGATACGCCGCCCGGAGGCGGCTGTGGAGGCTGCGGCGGTTGCGGAGGTGGCGGCAATATTGCGCAAACCCACTGGCTCCCGTTCCACGACCATTGGGCATTCGGGTCCGGGCATGGCGTCGCCGGTCGAGGTGGTGGCGGTAACGGCGGTTGCGGAGGACGCGGCGGGCAAGCTGCCTGACAAGCTACCAATGCGGCACTAAGGGCGGTGATATTGTATTGAGCTGCCTGCAATTGTGTATTGGCTTGCTGCAATTTAGAATTGCAATCTGCAAGCGGTTTCTCGCACCATGCTGGCGTTGCCTGCGGATTTATGGCCGCGCCGAGCGTTCCGTCGTGCTTCGGCGCCTCGCCCAAGCGACCTTCCGTACCCATGAGCGTGACACCGTTCAATGCGTGACCGCGTTGGATGGACGCCGGAGTTGTATGAACGGTCGTGCGCGCGGGCTGGCTCACCGGCTGTGGCGGCGCATCAGAACATACGAGACCATTTGGTCCAGGAGTCTCCACATAACCCGGAGGGCAGTTAGGATAGATGTCGCGAAAATGAGCGACTGGCATCGAGGACGATCCTGTTGGCGTCGGTTGGCCGAGCACGCCGCTCTTCGGCGTTTCGCCGAGTCGACCTTCCGGACCCATGAGCACATTGCCGCCGACGCGTACATGGGGAGGTGGGGTGAGTCTCGAGATTTGCGGAACGCCGCCGGCTGCGGGGTGAGTGCCTGGCGGGCACGTGGTCAAACGATGAGTCGACTTCGGCGCAGATGGCGCAGGTTGCCCGAGCGCACCTCTCCATCCGCGCCACGTTCCGAGCGTGTTCTCTCCTGCCTTGCTCATCGCGTCCCCCATGAAAGCGGAAGAATGAGATGCTCACCCTCTTTCAGCCGACTGAAGGTGAGTTGGCCGTCGACGATGGCTTGCGCCTTGTGCGCGTTCGTCATCACGAGCTCGTGCGCGCGATGCGGGTTGCCCGTGTGTTTTTGCGCAATCGAACGCGGTGTCTCGCCACGCTGAACGTGATGCGTCTTCTTTGGCGACGGCGCTTTTTTCGCTGGCTTCGGTGGCGGCGGTTTCGGAGCTCCAATTACGCCGCCGCGCGACTGCAAAAGCGCCATGTGAAACGGAAGGCCACCTTTGCCGCCCGAAGGACGCGTCGTTCCAAACTTGAGTTGCGATTGCGTTTTCTCGCCGTGGCCGACGCCTGCGCTTTGAGGAGCGCCCAACGCCGGAGCGAGCGCGCTCGTCATCGATCGATTGAAAAATGGACGATTCAGTGCCGGAGCAAACGCGCGCGTAGGCGGAAGTTTGAAAACCGGAGGATTCGGCGGAAGCTGCGGCTTCGGAACGCATCTGTTGTTCGCGTCGAGAACGTATCCGGGAGCGCAGTACACCGGTGGCGGGTTTGGGAGCGTTCCCTGTTTAGGACAGTGATCGACGTTGACAGCGCGTGATCCGTCCCAGCACACGACACCCGTAGGTCCGGTGCAAGCAAACCATTGCCGACGGGTACGACCGCCTTTGTACGACGTCTCGATGAGGGCGAAATATTTGCCGCTTACGTCTTTGACCGTCCACCACCGAATTCCGCCCCATTGATCAGGGGTCAATCTCTGTTGAGTGACGACGTGCGCCGTGTCCCAGCCATACGGCTTGACGACGTTGTCTTTCCATCCGACGCAATCTGGAAGACTGTTACCCTTTGCCGTTGCGCCGACGCCCGTTGTGGAGGGGCCGCTCACGTATCCGTCTCCGTACGAGAGACACGGCAGAACCACGAGAAAACCGTTCTCGAGCGCAAACTGGTAAAGCACGCCATCCGCGAGCATGCGGTAAACGGGGCCCACGCCACCCGCGAGCGCGTCGTTCGCGATGGCGCGCATGCCGTCCGTGATCTGATTTGCCGAGAGGCGCCCCCATCGCGCGCACGTTGGTTGCGTGGGGTAATAGATGGATTCGTAGTAGTCGCCGTACGGGTAGTAAGGAGTGTATCCCCACCATCCCGGACCGCCGCCGCCCCAGCCGCCCCAGCCGCCCCAGCCGTGGCCGCCGTGCCCGCCATGACCTCCGTGACCACCACCATGGCCACCGTGTCCGCCTCCATGTCCTCCACCGTGTCCACCTCCGTGGCCTCCGCCGTGACCTCCACCGCCATGGCCGCCACCGCCGCCACCTTTTCCGGTGCCGACATCTTCGGGCGGACCGATTACGCCGACCACGTACGCGCTTTGGAGCGCCGTTTTGTAGACCGACTGATGCGCCGCGAGGGTCGTCTCCGCGCTCGCGACGGGCGCGAGCGTGTTCGTGAGCATATTCCCAGTGGACGACAATCCGTTACGGTCACCAGCGTTCGTTCCGCCCGCGCCCGCAATTCCGGCGATCTTGTTCGCGTCCGAGCACGACGTGCAGTAGCGCGCGGTGTACCCAGTATTCCCGCATGCGTCGGTTGTGAACGTGAACAAGTAAAGAACGCCGTCGTAGAACCACATCGCGGGACCGCCCGCGTACCCGACGGCAGCTTTTGCCTTGTCTTGAAGCCACCACGTCGTCGGAAGCGCCGACGACCACGCATTGCATTGCGTATTTGGATCGATCGTCTGCGACACCGAATACACCATCGGCGTACCGTGGTTGATACGGCAGTGGTATGCCTGCGGCGCATTCGGATCAGGAACCGGCATGTACGGCGCGTACGGCGGAATGGGCGCAGGCGTGTACGGCACGGTTGTCGTGGTCGCGGGCGGAGCAACAGGAGAAACAGTGGACGTCGTTCCCGTCGTTGTGGTGCCTGGATCTGCCGGACTTGCGGCAGTCGCAGGTTGACCCATCCCCGCCGGACGCTCCTTGAACGCGGCTCTGCATTTTTCGCAGCCGCAATCGCGACCACCAGGGGTCGTGGAACCAAGCGCGCCTCTCCAGGTACCAAACGTATTGTTTTCGGGATTGTGAGGCATCACTCTGATCTCCGAAAGGGCGGCGTTTTTTCGCTGAGCTGTTGCGGATCGGGATATTGGTTGTTTCGTTCGAAAACCAAACTTCCCGCAATTCGCCCGTAAATGGTTTGAGGAAAGTTGTAAACGAATCTGTCTTCTTCCGGCATCGTGCGTTGCTGGTTGTCGGTAAGACCGACCGGCAACGTTGGACGAGTCGCTGGATCAGTTTGCTTGACGCTCGCGAAAAGAGCGATATCGCACGGCCCTTCGAACTCCGTGTCGAGCTCACTCCACGTCTGAGAGCTCTGCCAAGGAAACCGGAGATCGTGAAAGTTCGAGAGATCGGCGAGGAGATTGTTTCCCGGCGGGATTCCGCCGTACGGCGCGACGTAGCCGCCAGCTTCTGCGGGCGCCTTCTGGAAAAGAAGGGCTGGCGTTTGCGCGTACTGAAACTGCAAACCTTCGGCGTTGAACGCGTTGTTCGTGTTGCGCTTGAGCGGAGCGACCTTCTTCAAGTGCCAGGAAATGTTCGCGTCGGTGAAATGCCAGAACGGCGAAAATACCTGAAGCTCGAGCGGATAGATCGTTTGCGCCGCACCAACCCCGTTCGGAATGTTCGCGACGATCGTGACGAGCTGACGGATTCCGACGAGACGCGCTTTCTCGTTCGCGCCGATGCGCGAGAGCGCGAGCATGAAGAGATACCGCCCGTTCTTCGGGAGCACCGTCGTCGGGACGCTGATCCCGACGAAATAGGCGGAGCCGTACGGATCGGATCCTATCGTCTGAAGGTTCTGGTCGAACCCGACGGTGGAAATTTCATGGCTTGTTCCTCGACGAAACGACATGGGCCTCCTACAAGGGGGCCTGGCGCACTCCGTCTACGGGCGGAACCCAGAAGCCCATTTTTCGTAGACGTGCGGCGGCGTCGTCGGCGCTCATTTCATCGAGCGTATGATCAAGGAATTGCCATCCCGTGAACGTGAGGGTGACGTTGTACGGCGGCCCGTTCGGAGAAACCGATGGCTGAGCTTGCGTGAGCAGGTATTCGACCTGAATCGACTGTTGCTTGTAGAGCGGCCATCCCGCAGGCCACCTCGGCGCGATGAGGTTCCCGATGTTTTCGAGCGGCGTGAACTGCGGAGACACGAGGTAGCGCGGCCCCGACTGGACCGTGATTCGCGCGCTGATGCCAGGCTGCGCCTTGAGCATCGCGTCGTAAAGCGTTTTGAAGATGTTGCCCGCAAAGACGTTCGGCTGCTGGAGGCTGTAATCGATCTTGTCGATCCATGTCCTCTGCGCGATCGTCGTATCGAGATCACCTTCGACTGGAATCTGAGGAACGGCAAAGCTCGAAAACACCGCAGGCGCGTTCATCTGGATCGGTACGCGTGGAATCTGAAGCAAGATTCCGTACGCGGCGACCGGATCCCAGATCGCAATGTCTTGGATGTTGAGAGCTCTAGGTTCCATGGAGAAAAGCCTCTTGGAAACTCGAAAGGAAATGCGCGCGAGGGAGGTTCGCGCCGACTTGTGGCCAGCTACGAACCTCCCTCAAGAGCGCTACTTCTTCAGTGCGCGACCGGGAGGAGACCCATCGGTCCACCCTGAAGCGTCTGTGCCGTGGCGATGTAGTCGCCCATCTGCGACGCGATGAACTGCTTCCACGGGCCCCAGATTTCGAAGCCCTTGATGAGAAACGCGAGCTTGAACGTTCCGCCCTTGAACATGGTGCGGTTCGTCTGCGTCTGCTGCGTCTGAACCGTCGGCGCGACGTCGAGCGTGAGCTCGAGACCCGTGTTGGCACCACCCACGTTCGTGACGCCGTTGACGAGGCCGTCGAACGCGAGGTTGCCCGAAAGACCGCCCTGGCCTTCGGAGATGCTCATCCAACGCTGCATCTCGCGCTGGTGGAAGCCGTCCTGCACGTTGAGGAGCATGCCGATCGGAATGCCGCGCTCGAGGAGCACCGGTTTGATGAGCTTGCGGAACGGCGAGCAGCACGCTGCGCCGCCCTGACCACGAAGCCCGCCCCAGGTGACGGGTGCGAGATCGAAGTCACGCGTTGCGTGGAACACGCCGTGGTTCGGCGGCGCCGGGAGCGCGGTGAGCGATCCGACGCGGCGGAAGTTTACCGGTTCGAAGATTTGTCCCGAACCCTTGGCGCGGTACCGATCGTTCACGCGACGCGCGAACGGCTGGACCGCCTTCTCGCTCGTGCCTGCGGCTTCGGCTTCGGCATACGGGCCGAAGTACGAGACGTCTGCCGCGAGCTCGTTGATGAGCAGGTAGCGCTGCTGCATGCGCCACTGGAACTGGTACGCATTGAGGAGGTGCCACATCGCCTCCCAATCCGCGACGCCCCACTCCATGATGGCGGGGTCGATTCCGCTCACGGGACCGAGCGACCCATTGGCGAGGTCGTTCGCCGTGAACACGTCCGGGCTCACGGGCGGTGCGGTCGGAGCAGCGCTCGCCGGAACGGCGTTACCGATCGTCGTGAACGACTGCGGCTCACCGAAGGCGTGGAGGCCGAACCCCATGACGAGCATGTCCGTCTGGAGGATGCCGTTGATGACGAAGCTCGAGTCGACGGCGTCGACGCCGATGACCGACTTCGGGTTCTGGAGCACGTCAATCTCGTCGCCGAACGTGGCGCCGATCTCCGTGTCGAGAAGCGGGAGGTTGACAGTCCAGGTCACGTACTCGATGACCGGAACCTGCGTGAACCCGATTTGGAGCACGGCTTCCGCCATGTCCGAGCTCGGGTTTTGTCCAAGGCCAATGAGGCGGCCGTGGGTGCTCTGACGATCCAAGGGACTTGCCATTTGCTATTCTCCTCGAGCTTTTGCCGGCATAACCACGACGCAAAAGCTCGAATGGATGGGTTGAGAAAAACGAACTACGTTTCGGTTTCAGTCAGGAAAGATTTGGTGAAGCTTCATGCGAGGCTTCGTTCCGAGCGCTCCGTTCGAAGCGCCGTTCTGTTCGGGAACTCCCGCAACGCCCGTTTCGGGAAGTCCCGAAACCACGCCTGCGCAGTTCTCGACTTGTGTAGCGTGCGTCGCTGCGTTGTAGGCGGCTTGCGCCGCCACCATCGCGTTCGCCGCCGTTGCCGGAGGTGAAAACGCCTGCGTCAGCGCTTGGGATGTGGTCATGTCCGGGCTTTGCCCGCATGGTCCGCATCCGCCGGCCGGCGATGTCATGCCGGGAATGGTCGCCGTTGCTCCAGGGGATGCGCCGGCATTCACCGGACGAAACGCCTGTCCGACACCGACCGCGAAGGGCCCAGGATCGCCGAGAAAGCCGAAAGGCGCTCCCGCGAGACCCGGATACCCTGCGGTACCCGTTGCGGGTGCCGCCGGCTTGGCCGCCATCGCGTTCGCGCTGGCGATCTCGCTTCCATAGAGGCCCTGGATGAACGAGTTGCCCGAAAGCGCCTTCGCGAAGATGTAGCCCTTGATGATCTGACCCACGAGGTGGAGGCCAGCACCAAGCGCGAAGCCTTGAAGCGCTGCGCGCGCCATCGGCTGCTTGACGAAGTACGCTCCCGCGAGCGGCGCCGCCGTGAGGCCCACTTGCGCGAGCACACGGTAGAGGCCAGGAGGTGCATTGATCGCATCGGCGACCGACACGCCCGCAGGCGCCGTCTTCTTTGCGACGAGGCGATCGGTGAGGTTCGCGATTGCGATACCGAGACCGCCGGTTACGAATGCGAGGCCGAGCTCGCCGCCCGAAAGCGGATTCTCGTAGATGTACCCGCCGTCGTCGTCGTCCTCGTAGCCGTACGAGTACGGGCCTGCGAGACCGCCGTAGACCGGATTCGCGTACATGCCTTCCATCCCGAGGCGACGGCTCTTCGGCGTGCGACGCGACTTGCGCTTCTTGCTCTTGCGCTTCTTGCTCTTGCCCGAGCGACGCTTCTTCGTGCGGCGCTTCTTGGACGGCTTGCCGAGGACGACGACGATCTTCGCCGGACTCGTACGCCCGCCCGAACGACGCGCGCGGCCACGCACCGTGGCGCGGATGGCGCGTGCGCGACGCGTCACGCGCTTCTTCGCGCGGCGCTTCTTGCGCTTGCGCGGATTGGCCATGATCGTCTCACGCGCGCGGGCGCGACGACGCTTCGGAGCTGCTCTCTTTGCTTTGCGAGCCTTGCGACGCTTCTTGCGCTTCGGGTTCGGCGAGTACGTCTCGTAGATGACTTCTTCACGTGCGTGGCGCGCGCGGCGACGGCGGCGACGCGGATTTGCCTTTGCCATGACCATTTCCTCCCGTGCGCGAGCACGACGACGGCGACGACGACGCGGATTGGCTTGAACGACTTCACGCGCCTTCGCGCGACGACGACGCTTCTTGCGCTTCGGGTTCGCCATCGCCGTAGCTGTCTCATGCGAACGATGACGCTTGACGTGCACGCGACGCTTCCGACCACGAACCTTGCGGTAGTGACCCCGAACGGTGTGCTTGTGATGCCCCGGACGCTTGCGTTTGCGGCTGCGGCGCGCGCGCTTGCGCGGGTTCGCCATGGCCGTCTCGTGTGAACGATGACGCTTGACCGCGACGCGACGCTTGCGACCGGCGACCTTGCGCAGATGACGACGCACAGTGTGCTTGTGGTGACCAGGGCGCTTGCGCTTGCGGCTGCGCTTCGTCGAGCGCTTGGCTGACGAGCGTTTCTTGCCGCCCGTGCGCTTGCGCGGGTTCGCCATCACGGCGGCGCGCGCGTGCGCGCGACGGCGGCGCTTCTTGCGCGGGTTGGCCGCTGTCCTGTCCATGAAGCGGCCGAAACGGTTGCGAGCGCGAGCGCGTCGTTTCGCAGCCTTCTTGCGCCTTGCCATTGGTTTCGTCTCCTGAGTTGCGGTTACGGAAGCTCGAGCTGAATTCGCTCTACGCTTTTTCTTTTTTGCTACGGAACCGCGATCTGTTGCCAAACCGAAACGAGTTCCGTTGTTCGATGCATATGAACGCACATTCCTCTTGCGTTTGTCAAGAGGAATAGCATTTATTTTCGTTCGTGAAGACTTTGCTTTCTTCGAACGAAGGATAGGAACTTCGAATGCGGCGGCGGCCTGCGGCGAGTCCCCACGGAACGCGCGCATTTTTGCGATGTACGAATTAGCCTTGCCGCTCATGTTCCTGATGTCTTGGCATCAGAATACGCAGATCGTTTTCAAACGGCAAGTTTTAGTTTTGGGCGGATCTGCGTTGCTCGCCTGAAGTTCGCAAACGCTACTTTTCCAGACTCAGGGCACGATGAATCCGCGATCGTCCAACCGGCAATTCTCCCCGAGCCGAAGCCGGAAGTAGTTGCCGCACTGCTCGAGCGGAAGAGGCTTGCTTTGGAAGTACCGCTTGAAAGGGTGATAGTATTTCCCGCGCCATTTTGCCGGTCTCTCCCCCGCAGGACGTCGGTAGAAGATCTGAATGACGCGCATCGACAAAAGCTGCCAGGGGCCGTCTGGGATATCGATGATCGCTTTTCGCGCGCTGTAGTTCCGGCCGTAATACTTCTTCGCCGCAGGCGTGAGCTCGATAGACTCTTCGGTCGTTTCGTACGGACCGATGATCACTTCACAAAACTTGAGAGGTGAAGACGGTTGCGTGATGCCGATCGCCTGCTCGACCGGATTCGCCTGATCGTCGTTACCTTCTTTTTCCGGGTCATGAAAAATACCGTACTTCGGCGGCAGGATGAACTTGCTTCCATCCTCGAGCTCGAACTGAACTTGGCTGCCTTTAATGAGAATCATTCAAAACTCCTCAGTCGGCATGCACGTAAAGAATACGAATCGCCTGCGTGTAGCGCTTACGCACCTGTCGAACCGCATCGCGCTCGTCTCCATACGTCGACACGACGGTCATGCGCTCGCGTCCGATGGGATCGAGGTACCGGACTTCGTACGCGTGCATGTCGATCGGATTAGTCATTCCTGGCGACGTTCTGTTTTTCACGGCCTGCATCGCGAGGCCGATGCCGTACACCGCCACAGTGGAGCCCGCGATAATCGCGCCAACGATGGCGACCGCACGAAATCTCGACTCGGGATCAGAAACAGTGGCTTCGCCAAGTACGCCTACGATCGGGATTCGCCCAACACCCACAAAATCTCCGCTTCCAGGCTCGCCCGCCAGGGACACCTTCGTGTCCATCGGATCGATCCACCATTCCTTAGTTGCCGGGAAGTATTCGCCGACCTTAAATTTGTCCGATGACGGATCAACGCGCTTCCATCCGCTCTTCGTATCCACAGCGAGAAGTACGTGCGACGGGATGCCGGAATGATCGAAGGCTTGACCAACGATCTTTGTCGGAATGCCGACACTCAGGAGCGCAGATCCGAGCGCGACGCACAAGTCATCACAGTCCGCAACTCGAATACAGAGTCCCTGTTCGTCGAGGCAGAGCGTGTTCTTTGCCGCGACAATCATCTCCGCACCGAGCGGATCGGGCGCGTACATCGCCTGCGACCGAACGGCGTCAAGAAGAGCTTGCGCCTGATCGCGCGCGCCCTTTGGTCTTCCCGCTTTGATGAGCGCTTCGCCCGCCCACGCGCGGATACGCGGATCTAGCCGCCCCTCGCGAACACGACGAGCGACTTCTTCAAGGCTTAGTTTCGCCCCTGAAGATCCTGCCGGATGTGTTCTCTGCACGAGCGGCGTCGCGTCGCCGAGCGCCGCGCTTGCAGAGGCCACCGAAGGGCGGAAATCGTCGCTCATTTACGGGCTCCTTTCAGTGTTTCGGCGGAAGAAGGCGCGCGTGCGCTCGGGCGCTTCCCGCGCTTCGGCGCGGGTTAGCCTGGGCAGCGGCCTGCATGGGCGAGCGCGCCGTGGGCGGAAACATCGGCGGACGTGCTTTGGCGACTGCGGGTTCTGCCGTCTGTTCTGCCGACATCGCGGGCATCGTTTTTCTGGAATGCGGACCCGCGTTTTTCTGCTTGTATTTCGTGTACCACCAGATTCCGCCGCCGATGGCGGCGAGCGCGGCGAGTCCCGCGAGGATCGTGCCGTAGCTCACCGGCGGAGCCTTCGTCGTGGTGATCGTCGTGGTCGTCGTGCCTGGCGTTGTCGGCACGGGCACCGTGTGGACCGGCGCCACTGTCTTTTCGGCAGCGAGCCCCTTCGTGACGAGCTCGATGATTCGGTTCGTGTCGTTCGAGCTTGCGGCAACGGCGATAGCGTTCAGGTGTGTCTCGATGTTTTGCCATCTCGTGATGACCGCAAGAATGTCGGGCGTAGAGGACTTGCCTGTCGCCGCCTGAATCGCCGTGAGATCGGCTTGCGCGGCGGTGAGCTTGGACGCCGCATCTTGAACAGCGGCCTGGGTGTCAGTTTGCGCCTTCTGCGCGCGCTGCACATCGACAGGAAGACGATCGTCGGCGAACGATCGGATTCGTCCAACCCACCCTTCGCCTCCGCGCCCGCTTTCGTTGGCACCGAGAAACTTTTGAGCTTCATTCTGGTAAGCCGAATCAGAGGCGGCTGCCGCAGCAATGAGGCTCTTGAGGCGCGGCGTGTAAGTATCGAGCTCGTACACGAGCGCTTTCATGTCGCTGACTTCGCCCTGAAGCCCACTGATGAGATCAGCGAAATCCTGATTGACAGTGTTCAGCGTGGCGGGATCAATCGTAACCGGAGCAAGCTCAGCCATGGCGAAACCTTTCTTCCTAGCAGCGCGTGACGAGTGTTTCGATGACCTGGTTGGAATCGATCAAAATATTCCCGTATCCAGATCGTATCTTTGAGAGTTGGTACTTACCTGGCGTAAACCGAACGATGGGGCGCATGAATCGGTAGAGAATGGCAGTCCCGTCGCCCTGGAGCACAACGGATTCGTAGTACGGTTCGACATCGAGTCGAACACGGAACGCGAGCTCGCGTGGACGTTGCGGTGGCGCGAGACGTCGGTCTCCGTTCCAATAACCGAGCGCGCTCGTGGGGAGCGGTTCGACCGGATTTTCTCGAGCGCGTCCGCGTTTTTTTGGAACGAGATTTCTTGCAGACTGCTTTGTCGACTGCCACAGGTGCGACGACGCCTGTTTCATCGTCATCCCGTGACGATGCGCGTACCACCAAAGACCACCCGCTCCAGCGGCACCTGCGATGGCGGTGCCGATGAGGAACTTGGTGAAGGTCGAAGTCTTTTTTGCGGAAGCGAGATTTGCGGTCACTGGAGCAAGCTGGGCCGCCGGTGTGGATGGCGCTTGCGGCACAGGTTGCAACACTAGAGCTCTTTGAATGACTGGTGGGCGACGTGACGTCAGCTTCGCAAACACAAATGCGCCCAGAATCACGCCCAGAGCGGCCCCTATCGCGATCGTCTTTTGACGCCGCGTTTGGACCAAATTGCTTGCCACCTGCTTCAGCGGTTCATGGTGGCGACGTCCGTATAGCCACAATCCTCCAGCGGTCGCTGCGCCGGCAACTCCTATGGCAAGGACCGTCTTAGACGCGACCGACAAGCCTTTTGACGCGCTCGACGACACTGACGTTACCGGGAGACCAAGTGCGCCGCTCACGCGTACGATGTCACCTGGCAACGGCTTGATGGGTCCAGATACCCTGTCGATTTGCGTTTTGGTTTGAGCGATGGCGTCTGCAAGCAATGCGCAAGGAGAACCTGGTTCACACTGTCCTGTACGAAGATCAGGCGGATAAAGACCTTGCGCTTGCACCTTCAGCAAGGTGCTCATCATTGTCTGCAAGTACGCTTTATCTGAAGACTGTAGCGGTGGCGCATTAACCCCATAGAAGGCCAGGTAGAAGAAAAGACCTGTTGCCATCAGTTGAGGATTTGCAAAAAATATGTCCCGCATATGCTCGTCAAGCGTTCTTGCGAGCAGAACGACGCGCGGCTCCGGAGGCATCACCACCGGCGGCTGGACGCCTGCTTCTGCTCCCGCCCCGAGTCCGACAGGAGAAGAAGTAACCTCCGTGGCTCCATAGCTAAGCAACGTGAGCTGCGCGTTTTGTATTTCGTACCAATCCGTCGATACGAGCGCCGCGTCACGAATGGCGACAAGCTCTTCTTGCGATTTTGCAGGAAGCGTAGAATTTTTGGCTCGAATCGCGGCGCTGTCGATGTACTCACGCTCAGCGACAGCCTTGAATTTGCGAAACGAGGCGAGATTTTTGAGCAGATCGATAAACGGCGACACAACCGTCTCGACCTTCGATTTCAGCGTTCGGAGCTGGCTTTGGGCCGGCTCCGGCAAACTCGCGGCAATGGCCTCCATTTGATCGACGATGTCTGGAGGAAGCTCATCCAGAAGATTTTTTACGACGTCCTTCTGCGCACCTTGAATCGTCTGATCGACTGTCGCTTTAATGGAATCAATAGCGGGCCCCATGGCGCGCTTCACGGCCTTCAGAGCGACCTGGTAGCCCACATCCTTGAGCGCTTTGCCGTGAAGAATAACTTGGGCCATCGCATCAAAGAAGTCAGCAACAACGGACTTGATGTCGTCTGGCGTTCCGCTTGGGAGTTGATCAAGAATCGCTTTACGAGTAGTCGCGAGAGCCAGATCTTCGACCGAATCGCCCTCGAACAACTTAACAACCGCGTCGATGAGCGCCCTGAGAAGATCTTTGATGTTCGGCGGAAGGTAAACGAATGGTGGCAGGTCGATCATCGCCTTGAGCGCGATTTCGAGTGAGCTATTGCCCTCGATGATAGCGAGTGCGACTCCAAGCGCTTCCGCGACTCCGGTACCTATACCTGGAACAAATCCCACCATATCCTGAAATTGCTGCGCGTGACCCTCGAGCTGAACTTTCGCGGTTTCGAAATCTCCGCTGATAGCGGCATTGAAAGTTACTTTTGCGATTTCGCGCGGATTCGGCTGTGGAGGCCACATCCCAACCATTTTCGCCAAAACAAAACCGTACGGGAGGTCCAGAGTAGCGATGGTTTCGTAATCCGCGAGCACCTCAAAAGTGAAGTTGCCAACGTCTTTAACGAGCTGCTTGAACTTCTCCCAAGCTTTTTGCGCATCGCCGGAAGGGAGCGCGCCGATGACGGCCACCACATCACCAAGGATGTCGATGGCGTTCGATCCCAAATGAACGAATTCGTCAGGGAGATTTTTGATCTCGTTGGCAAGCGCCTTTGCCTGATTGGCAACGAGATTTACCGCGTCTTCGACTATTTTTACGCAGTCTCCCGGATCTGCCGGACACCATCCTAGTCCGCAGTAACGGTACGATCCGATGCCAACAGGAGCGTGCGGACCAGGAATAGGTGCGTGCACGAGCGGCGCGTAGATGGCGTGCGCCGGTCGGAGCGGCATCGGCGTTGGGATAGCCGTACGCGACGGATGCAGCGCGTACGGTGTTCGTACTGTCGACGGCGACGGCCCTCGCGCGAGCGGACGAGCTAGTCCAACGGCCTGCGTGAGCGCCGTCGTCATGTTGAACGTTCTGTCTTCTCCACCACTTTTGAACGGGAAACCGATGGCCGCCTTCAGAAAACTGTACGTCTCACTCTCGCCGTTGCCCCGGCGTGACGCTTCCTCTTGATCGACCTTTGTTTTCTCGTCTCGCACTCGCTGTACGAGCGCCATGATCTGATCGGTCGTCGTGCTACTGATGCGCGAAAATTCGTTTTTTGCGTCGTCGAGCAACTGAGCACCGGCGAGCGCGTCATCGATCGCGCCGTGGACGGTGGCGACCGACGTCGAGTTGAACGTGCCGGTGTCGAAAAAGACTTTGGATGCCGTGACATACTTCTGATGAGCAGAAGATGCGAGAGCGTCGGCGTTCTGAACAACGGAAGCGAGATGACTCATCGCGTCCTCGTCGCCGTGGATTCGCTCGTGCGCATGGCACGACATTATCACATGTAAACGAAAATCGTTTCAAACAGTAACTACAGAAACGATCGCATCACGCCTTCTTCTTTTTTCCGTTCGTTTTCTTCGGAGAAAAGTGATCGATGTGTTTCCCTGCCGCGACGCTCTTGGCGAGCTCGAGAATCGTGGCCTGCGCCGTCGGATCGGCATCCTGCGCCATGGCCTCCAAGTAATTGGCGATCAGCGCGCGCTCTGCATGCATCGCTCGCGTGTAAATCTCCGGATCTACAGAAACCTCGGCAGCTACCGGCTCCGCCTCTGGCGTTTTGCCGACGCCGACGCCAAGCGGAACGCCGTTCCACTTGACCGAGCTCAAATCGATCTGGCCAATCGTTTCCATGATGCTCTTCGGGTTGCGACAGATCGCAAGGCCGAGCGTCGCTCCAGCGGCGGCGCCGACCGCCGAATAGATCATCTCGCTCGCAGACAATGGCCGATCGGCCGCCGGAGCCGGAGCCGAAACGGGAACTTCTTCTGGAGTATGCCCATTTTTCTTCTTTTTCGTCGCCATCACTTCGACTCCATTTCGCGTTTCGCGGCAGCGAGTCCGTCCGCAAAGCCTCGTTTGTACGCAGCGCATTCCGCAAAATTATGTGGGTACATCGGATTCACGGCGCACGTGAGGTACGCCGTTCCGCAACCTGGACAAGCCGTTGGAGCGGCGCACAAGCTCGAGCTCATGATCGTTCCCGTAAAAACCTGAGTTCCGGGAGGGAACATCGCAGCAGCGCATCCCGCATTCGCGCCTGGAATCATAGGAATCTGTTTCCACGTTTCAGCCGGCGGCGGGGCGGCGGTCATGATGAATGTTCCGCTCTGACTCGGCGTGTTCATCTCATTGTCCCGTCATTACCTGACGAAGCGCGTCGGCCGACGGAACGAATCCGCTCGGCATAGGCGGGATCGGTGGCGGCGGAGCATGCTGAACGCGCGGTTGCGGCTGCTGGGTGTACTGCGGCGGCGGCGAAGGCACGTACTGTTGCTGTGGCTGCTGTGGCGGTACGAAATGCTGTTGTTGCTGCGGCGGCGGCGCGTATTGCTGCTGCGGTTGAGGCTGCTCAACAACAATGTCATGGCCACCCATTCCGATTTGTCTCGGCGCGCCACCTTGTTGCGTTCTTTGGAATTCGACGAACGAATCCATGACGCCCTTGAACCACTGCGGAATTTTCGGCAGGTTGCCGAGAATCATGCCGGTGACGTTCGGCGATCCGTCCGAGTTGTAAGCCCAAACCGGCGCAGCGTCGGTCATCCCAAGCGGCATCGTGTGAAACGGTGTGCCTGGCCCTGGATCCATGGGCGGCATAATCGGAGGCGGCATCGCGCGCGGATCGTCTTCCTCGTCTTCGTACATTTGCTGCTGCAATCCGTTCTGGCCCGTGAGGCGCGACATCGCCTCGTTCATGTCTTTCACGCCTTTGGCCATACCGACGATCAAGCCCGTCGCCTGCTGGAACTGCTCGAGCGGATTGGGTGGCACGACTTGAGCGGCGACCGGAGCCGGTTGTGGCGACGGCGCAGCCGGTGGAGCTCCGACACCTGGTTGCGGCCAGCCCTGCGGAGCTTGCGCCGTGGTGGTCGCAGTGGGCTGTGGCCAACCTTGCGGAGTCTGCGGCGGCTGTTGCGGCGCATATTGTGGTTGCTGTTGCTGCTGCTGCGGAGCGTACTGCTGCTGCTGCTGCTGCGGTTGCGGCGCGTACTGCTGTGGTGGCGGCGCGCCCATGCCGTATTGCTGCTGCGGCTGATACGGCTGCGACTGCGGCGGTTGGGCGTACATTCCCCATTGCTGCGGCGCCGGAGGCGCCTCTTGCGTCACCGGCATGTGCGCGCCGAACCCAATCGGTTGCTGCGGTTGCTGTTGGGGAGCTCCGTAAGGAACCTGTCCGAATGGCGATGGTTGTTGCTGCGATCCGTAAGGAGCTTGTCCAAACGGCGCAGCGCCAAATCCAGGAGGCGTCATCACCACTACCGACGGTGCGTTTTGCGACGGCGCCGGTGGAGGTGGCGCCGCCTGCGGGTATTGCGGCTGCTGCTGCTGATGCATTTGCGAACGCTTCATCTCGGTCAGCTCGCCGAGCGCGCGCTCGAGCTGAAGCTGGTTTTGCCGAATCATGTTTTGCGTATCTTTGAGCTCCTGGTACGTCGTCGCGGTCGCCGCCCAAAGCCCTTCATCGCGTTGCGGAGGCGGCTGCTGCTGCGGCGGAGCGCCCATGTATTGCGGCTGATATTGCGGCTGTTGGTACTGCTGCGCCTGTTGTGGCGGCGGCTGCGGTTGTTGATATTGCGACGCCTGCGGCTGCTGTTGCTGCGGCTCCGGCGCAGATGCAGCTTGCGCAACGGGAGGAGCTTGCGGCGGCGGCGGCGCGGCCGGAGGTGGTGCGGCGGGCGCGGCCTGCGGCGGCGGCGGCTGCTGAGGCGGAGGCTGCTGCGGGTATTGAGGCGGAAAATATCCGGGCGGTGGTTGCTGCTGGTAGCCGTAGCCAGGCGGCGGAAGTTGCGGAGGCGGATAACCGCCGTACTGCTGCGGAGGTGGATAACCGCCATAGCCGTACTGCTGTTGCGGATACTGCTGTCCGTAGTGTGGCTGCGGGCCGTACGGCAAATTGATCGGCGGGAAGTTCGGCGGCGGTTGCTGTTGAGACATTTCTCCCCCGGCTTCTTTCAGAGTGTCGGGCATGCGAAGGTACCCACGACCACGCTCGCTGCCGTTGGATTCCTTGAATCGAACAACGTATTTCGACGGACCGCTCGACTTGTGCACGTTGCGAAGTACGTAATCGTAAAACTCGGCGCCGTTCTTGACGGCCGTCATCGGAAATGGACGGTAGTCGAACGGCTCGGGATCGGTGCGCGCGATGTAGATGTAGATGTTCGTTGGCGAGAACGTCATCTTTACGCTGTCGAACACGTGCAAAGCGTCGAGCTCGCCCCACCGAACGTCGGCTTCGCCCTGCTGTTTGCGGTGAACCTTGCGCGCCGTGTCGCGGTTGTACTGCGCACTTTCGGGCGTCACCGCGCCGATCTTGCGCGCCTGTTCGACCGGAACATCGGCTTCAGACACGATCGATCCGTCTTCGTTCTTCGGAACGCCATCGGGATAAGCCGCCGCCGTCACATCGGGAATTTTGATATCCATAGCTGCCGCAGCCCCGTTGGGGGGCGGGTTCTTCCGCTGACGAGACATAGTGCCTCCGTTATGCGATGACGACGGGTCCTACCTTCACTCGAGACTTGAGCACGGCGGCGAAAAAGTGTGTGTAGAGTTCACGGAATGGCGCTGCTTGATCCGCAGCGATGACGTTTCCGGCCGCATCGTTCGTGAATTGCGGAAAAAACTGGAAGTAGGACGGTCCGATCGATCCAGCCGGCGCACCTGCGCCGTTGAGGGCTGTCAAAACCGTGATGATGCCCGTATTCGCTCCGAACGCGCCTGCTGTCGTTACCACCATACCCGTGATCGTGGCGTGGTTTAGGTTGACAAGATTGACGGGCGTCGTGCCGTTGAGCGCCACGACTTCCGCAAACGGTCCGCCGCCAAATTTGTCGAAGTACGTGATCGTGACGGTCTGCGCGCCAACATCGCCCACTTTGTCGTGATCGTTCGTCGAGACGATCGATCCTTGGAAATTGCCGATGATTTGCGCGACGAGCGTGCCGGATACGTCGTTGCCAACGACTGGACCGCTGAAGAACGAGATCATCCCGTCGTTCGTTCCAAGCGATCCCGCCGACGAGACCACCATGCTGATGAAGCCGTCGAATGTATTTGGATGATTGGTGTTGACGAGATCGATGGGCTGAACACCTTTCATCGTGACGAGGCTTGTTCTTGGAACGGCTGGCGGGATAGCCGGCCCCGTTGGATCGTTGTACGTGATCGTGAGCGACCGAGCACCGGTTCCGAATTCCGTATCGTTTGGACTCGAAGACACGACCGATCCACGGAACCTGCCGCCACCGAGCGTGGAAACAGTCGTAGCTGGGATGAACGGCGGAATGATCGAGAACATGATCGTCCGTGTGACGTCAGAGAGCACCGTGCTGATCACGTCTGAGGCGGGCGGGACGGCGACGCCGATATTTTGCAAATCAGCAAACGGAAGAATGAGCTCGGTTGGCTGCATCGCAAACGCGAGCGCCGCAGGGGACGTAGGCCCCTGCGCCGTCACGGTATACGAGATCGTCACTGTGGTCGGAGGCGGCATCGATCAGCCTTCGCTTGCACCGTTGGGTGACGTTTGGACGGGCGGCGCGACCTGCACGGGCACCACCGGAACGTAGCTTTGGGGCGGCGGAGCCGGCGGCTGTTGCTGAACCTGGAGAGGCTCGGGATCGGACTCGTCTTCGAATCCATCCTCCTCGTCCTCGTCTTCGTCATCTTCAAACTCGAGCGATTCCTCGGTATCTTCCATCATCTTGAGCCATACGGCTCTCGGCGGAACCGATGCGACGAGTTTGATGCCGAGCGGCATGAGCATGAAATGGAGACCTGCACCCATCTTTGCGAGCTCGGTGCCTGCGTTTGGTTCGGCGTAGATCTCGACGACTCCGTCCACAAACAGCATCTTGCGGATTATGGTGCTGTTGTCCTTCGGAACGGGCGATCCAACTTGCCAAGTCGTGCCGTCGTGCTCGATGGCGGAAAAGATCTTTGCTTTGTTTGCCTCAGATGACATTTGGACTCTCCATTTGGATAATTGACCCGCAACGCACGGTTGCCGTTACAGCTCACCTGCGTCAGAAAACGAGTAGTATTCTTTCGTTGAAGCTCCGACCACAATGTGGTCGAGCATCAGAATTCCGACCGCGTCGGCTCCGGCCTTGATGTCTTTTGTTAGTTCCCTATCGGCCTTGCTCGGTTCGCATGGTCCGGACGGGTGATTGTGAGCGACGCAAAACGCCATCGCCCCGTCGATGATGGCGACGCGAAGAGCGTCAGGAATCGGCGTAAGCGTCCGATCACGCGCGCCCCGCGCGAGCTCGCTAATGCCGCGCACCTGAAGCTGGGTGTCGAGGAGCAAAACGTAGAAGACCTCTTGATCTTCTGCGGTCATGAAATCCTTGACCATGTCAAAGAATTTTTCCGATTCCGTGATCCGGCCAAACTTTCTTGCTTGTGCAAGACACGCTCGGAAGCGTTTCGGGTCGCGCTGAATTTTTACCCACGGCAGACACGTGGGACCTTCTTCGGCGTCCTGAACTTCTTGGGAGAACTTGAGCGGCGCCTCGACACGTTCTGAAATCTCGAGATTGCCGTCTGCGCCACGCTTCATCTTCTCGAAGAAGAGCGATTTGGGGCGCGGTCGATCGATACATCCAGATGGCCCGCATCCGTACACGGCAAACCCGTCTCCCTCTTCGATGGCGACGAGCGGTTCTTCGATGGCGACAAGAGGCTCACCTGCCAACGGATCGAGAATGCGTCGCGGTCGAGGAGTCACAATCGTTGGCGAATGGGAACAGCCGCAGCTTGCTTTCCCTTCGAAAAGATCATCTTCTGTGAGAGACTTTTCTTGATTGGACATCGTTCCCCTGCGAGGTTGACAGAAACTAACCCTCTCCGTTGACCGTGTGAAGAGGGTACCGAACCATCCTAGAACGATTTTATTTTCGTTTGAAAACGTTGTCCATTCTCGTTCAAGAAAAATAGCGTATCATCGGCTGGAAACAAGCAGGATCCATGACCGAACCGCTCTTCGATTTTGTCTCGAATTTCGTCGCCAACTACGTGAGCGACGACAGCGAGCGCGCGGAAGAGGAGTCAGCGTACATCACGAGCGTGCTCGAACGCGCGTTCGATCTCTTCGAGGTCGAGTGGCTCGGCGGCGGAAACTACGGTCTCGCGGCCGGCGTCATGGGCGACCGCGTTCTCAAGCTCACGACCGATCCAGACGAGGTTCGCGCAGCGTCCGTCGTGGCTTTGCATCCGCTACCGCACGTCGTACGCACCTACGGCGCCTGGTTTCTGCCGATTCCAGAACGAAAAGAGCCGATCGGTGTCGTCTTCATGGAACGCGTCAGCAGAATGGATCAGGATCCGAACGCGCAGATCATCTCGTCCATCGTGAGCAGCGTAAAGAACGATTTCAGGGCGTGGGGGCACTTTCTCGCCAGGATGGACCCAAAACGAGCGAGAGAAAAGCTACGCCAAGCCTCCATCGAGCTCGAGATGCGGCTCTACATCGCGGGACAGTCTTCTTCGAACCGACAGTTATTTCAGGATATCGGTTCGGCGCTCAGAGAGCTCCGCGAGATCGGGATCTACGCGATCGACCCGCACCGCGCGAACATCGGCTACAGCGACAAGGATGACGCCTACAAGGTTTTCGACCTTGGTACGTCATCGGTCCCCGACAAAACGGTGCCGATGCTCACAACACAACCTGTCGGCGTCGCGCCGATGGCAACTGAGGTGCCTACGCTCGAGTAGTCGCTACCACGCGAACCAAAACCGAGAACTTATCCTTCTACCAAGAAATCGTCGAATGAGCGTCCTTCGATGTCTGCCGTGCGTGCGATGAATCTTGAGACGTTGTGCGCAAGTCAGATGGCTAGCAGTTGACTTCTTCGACTCATAATTACCCTCGATAGTGCTTCTTCCAGTTTTCGTCCCATCCAGGCGGCCACGGAAGCGCGTCGTAGTACGAGTCCGGCATCTTTTTGCCGGTCATCCAGTGATCGGGAAGATTCAGCGTCTCGCCTGGGGTGAGCTCACGAAACGTTTTGAAGCCGTTTGGGAATGTGATCGTGGCTTTGTGAGGATTGGCATCCACAAGCGCACGGGTGCATTTGGGGCACCCCGTCATGGCGATGGCGATTTTGAGAGCGGAATCGTTTCGCTGAACTTTGTAGAGATGCGGCATGCGTTTCCTCGAGACCAAAAGTTTAGCGCCGTGCGCGCCGACGTCTACGGCGAGGGTTTTTGATGATCGACTCCGGACACGGAACCTCGAGTACCCCCACGGTGGTCGATTTGACGGCAAAAACACACTCTCCGTACTCATTGAGCACACGAACAGGATTCGGGTTTGGCGTCATGCGCTCGGCAAGATCCTGCGCGTAGCTCTTGGCGACGTTGATGGCCTCGCTCTTCGGCTCGAGGGCGGTCGTCATCTGCTCGATTTGCGGCGGACGGTCGGGCCGCTGCTCGAACCGAAGGACGTTCCATCCGCCGTAGACGCCTTGTCGAATTTGAAACGTGTGACGCGAGAAAAAATGCGGAGGGACTTTGGGTACGGGAACGGGAGAGGGTCCCGGTGGGAGCTGTAGAGGAGCTGTCGTTTCACCAAGGCCGTAACGAGCGATCTCGAGAAAGAGATCGCGCTTGGTGCGCTCGTGACTGTGACCGACCCGTTTTTGTCCTGCGTACGCTTTCAGCGCAGCGATTTTGAGATCGGTGTCGTACCCAGAATCTCGCCAATCTTCTCCGACAAATCCCCAAACCGCATCCACCTCTTCCCATTCCCCATCGGCATACGAAAAATAGAAAGTTTTGACGCCCCAAACACCATCCTCTTCGATTCGTTCCTGGAGCTCTTTTTTCGCTTTTTCGTCGTCCTCGAGATAACTGTCGTCGAACATTTCCTCGTCCGGAACCACGTCGAGCTTGACGCAACTATCGAGCAAGTCGTCGAGGGAAGCCAAATAGTCAAAAGCAGCGTCGGCGCGCGAAGCGCGTACCGCTGCGTCGTGATCCATCCCTTTTTTTCGAAGACGATCGTACTTTCGTTTGGCGGAATCTTCGATCCCTTTGGGGAGCATGATCGGAGACTAGACGATTTTCATCGTCTCGTCTCACTGGGTCGACATACCGAGCCGTTCCTTGATTTGTCGAACGGCCATCGCCATCTTTTTCGCCATCGTATCGAGAATGTTCGATTGAACGGCCGGTGGTGCGTCGCCCGTGACGGCTCCGAAGCTCACGTCCTTTTGCCATTCGATGATGAACATCGCGCCCACCGCCGAGTCACCGACCTCGATGCAGAGATTTTTCACGAATGCCTTGAACCGCTTGTCCACGAGCTCGTGCTTCTCTTTGTCCTTGTAGATCATCTCGTACATCTCATCCCCCAAACATGATCGGAACGTTCTCGGGTGGCCTTGGCGCAGGATCGCTTACGAGCGTGTACCCCTTGCCTTTGCCGCCGATCTTGAATCTGTCCGCGCTGATTTTTGTCTTTCGACCGGTGCTCTTGCCACTGATGAACACCTCGCACTCGATCATGTCATCGAGAAAAATGCGGGTGACGCGCAACTTGCGCTTGCCTTCTGCGCGACGATCGTTGTCCTTGTAAATCTGACCAATGCTAATCAAGTTTCGTGTCCTTTCCGATATGTCAACGAACCCTTTCCGAGCGTCCGTAAATGCCACGAGATATCACCGTCGAGGAAACGCCATTGCGCTGCCCCGACCAGCCCGCTCGCGCGTTCGGTTTCGACTCCGGCGCCGTGCGATTCGTAGAGAAGTGCCGGCGTTAACGCGAACATGTACCGCTGCGGCAGCGGCGGAGACTTGAACGCCGCTGTCAAAAGCGATGCAAGGAAACTTCTGCGCCTCATCCTGATTCAAACGCTCGCTTGCGTCGTCGCAGCGTCGCCGTTCTTGTCTTCGAAGAGATCCGACGCGACGCTCGCAATGATCTTCGCCGGATTCACGATGGCGAGATTGCCGTTTTTGTCGCTGCCGACGTCGATTTCGGGGATGACATGCGACTCCGTGTAGAGAACCCGATCGCCCTTCTTGAGCGAGCCTTTGTACTCGGGACCGAGGGTTAGAATCCTCGCGAACGGTGTTTTGATTCCGCCGCCAGGAAGCGTCAATCCTGCTTCCGACATCGTACGACTGCCTTCTCGACGTACAAGGATGTAATTTGTTTCAAGGCGAAGGGCGGCGATGATTTCTTGATCCTTGGGATAACGCATTTCGATCTCCTAGCGCGCCTTCTTGACACGCATTTGAGTTTTATTCCACCATTTCATACATGAGCGAGACCTCTGACAATGCGAGACACTGTCATTTCGCTCAAATCAAGATCCATAGCAATAACTCGCTGTGTTTCACCGTTGGCAGCCCGCGCACGCACGGTTGCGGCCATCTCCGGCGTAACCTTTGGCGCTCTCACGGTATCACGTGGAGACATAAGACGATCACCGGTCCATCGCATTTTAAGTCGTTTGAGCATTGATCCTGGATCGATACCAATTCGCTCAGCCCAATCCGTCGCGCAGAGCGTTTCACCACGATACGTGATCATGCGGTTGCTGCGACTATTTCGACGTTGTTCGTTTGTCGTGGCCCAGCGACAGTTACTCTTGAAATATCCATTATTGTTGTCGATTCGCTCAATTGACAAATCTTCAGGTCGTTCTCCCATATCCTTTAGAAAAAAATCGAAAGTGAGCCATCGACTACAAACAGCGATGCCTCGACCGCCATAATTTTTGTACGCCACATTCTTCGGATTTGTGCATCTCTGGATTATGCCACTCCATATACGATACGTGGATGATCCTGTAAGGTTATGGCGTGGATGTCCTTTGCAACGCGAACTTCGACCAGTAACGATCGTTGTCGCGCGCACAACCGCTGTTGTTCCGCACTAGCAACGCACAAAAACTGCCCGATTGCGTTGAGTAGTAGATGGTAGCCATAAATCCGTCGCGATAATTAGCCACTCACCGTACTTTTCGTTTGCCTGCAATTTCTTTTTCGAGTTCCCTGATGCGTTCACGACTTTTCTCCAGCGCCTCCTGGACACAAGCAATACCACGGTTCACCGATCCATGGTATCTGCCGCACGCCACACATTTGGGCGCGTTCTTGTCGACTATCACGGGCTGCGGAACGGACTCGGGAACGGGAACAGAATCGATGGGCTTCATTCGTTCCTCGGCTTGTACGGACCTTCAGCAAGAGCCGCGTTGATGCGGTCAAGCAGGTTCGACGCGAGCGTCTTCTTCTCGTACAAATCATTTTCGACCGACGTGTGTATCTCAGATTTGCACCAGTGGAGCGCTTCTTTGTACCGCTCCGTGAGCTCGTTACGTGTTTTTTTGAGCTTAGCAAGCTCACGTTCGAGATGTTCGATTTGAGCAATCATCGACGACCCTTCTTCGAACGTGCCTTGGTTCGCCTCTTTCGACTGCCCCACCTTTTCTCCCAACGACGAGCCCATTCGTGAATCTCGAGAAAGGATATACGAAGCACGTCGTTCATGATGCCTCGCCATGTCTTTTCACTGTAGTCACCGTCGTGGAGATCACTGCCGCGCCGATGCTGTTCGCCGACGTAAGGCGCCCTGGCGACGAGTCCGGCCCCGAGATACCCGGTATCACGAACAGAGCGCGACCTGCTTTTCCCGTTGTGACGAACAAAGCGCTTGATCATCTTACCGGTCGGCGCGCGCACACTGATTATGAACTCGTTTTCTGACGTCCAAAGAGAAAGCGACATTTCCGCTCGCCCGTCCTCCGTTCGATCTCGCGCCGTGATGTGCGCGTCGATGGCCTCGTCAGGAAAAAGCTCGGTCAGCCATTTGTGAAGATCGGGAAAGTTTTTCCGCAAAAACACCGAAGGTTTTGCGATTCGTTCGCCGTCGCGTCTCGCTGCACCGAACGGCTCGAATCCGCAGTTGTCGTCCGTCGGTGTATTGAAGGCATGCTGAGCCATTATGCGTCCCCTTGAAAAAAGATGTGACTCGCTTTGAATCCGGCGTTCCCGCGCCCTTCCATCAGTTCGAGCGAGCGAAGAGAAGAGAGACCGTTCGAGAACGAACTCGAGCTAATCGAATATCCAGTCAACTCCGAGAGCTCCTCTTTTGTGAGCTCGCGCGGGTACGCGCCGCAGAGAGCGTGGAGCATTTTCCTTGGGCACGCGTCGATCGCGGCCTTCCACTGTTCGATCAGGGCTTGTCCCGTCGGAAGCGGGTCCACGGGTCCGAGGAACGCTCGCCCGACTTCAGTGGCGACCATCTCATCACCCACACCGTCCGCCAACATGTGCGTTCGTAGTTCGCTTTTGGCGTTGGAAAAGCTGCTGCTCTTGATGGAGTAGCCGCTCAACACAGCGAGCTGCGCGTTCGAAGATCTTCCGCGCTGAACAAGAACGCGCAGAATCTCGCGCGCGCAGCGTCCGAGCTTGATTTCGTCGACATTGGCGGGATGAGCGGCGCCATTTGTCTTCTTTGGTGCTTCGACGATCTTCGCTTTTTCGACACGCACAGGTTGAGCGCGCTGAACGGATCGTTCAATACGGGTGTCGTCCATGCACTTCAGGGACGCGAGAACATCGTCAGCGGTCGCACGTAGCGCGGCGGCGACATCACCAACCTCTTTGGCTACAGCGCGCAACGTCTCTGCGACTTCGGGCTGAAGCACAGGCACTCGCACTTCAACTTCAACGATCTTCGGTTCCGACGGCACCTTAACAGGCTTCGTGCGAAGTTCTTTTTCAAGTCCTGCGATCTTTTTACGGAGCTCCGTCGGATCTTCGGATTTGGCTTTTTCGATTGTTGCCGCGATAGCGTCGCGAAGCGCTTCGATGTCTACAGGCGTGAGCTCGCGAACCACTCGTTTCGCTCCGACTTTTGGAGTCTGCGAGCCATCGGCCGTACGCTTCTCGGCGATACGAAATGTCTTCGCAACATTGAGCCATACGGGACTCCAAATGTGCGGCTCACCTTCCTTGATGAATGGAAGCAAATCGCGAAGTTTTTCCGGTTCGTCTTCAGCGCCGCGAGCGACCGCCCACTCCTGAACACTCTTTCTCTCGTGCACGCCTGTCATCTGAAACGCGAGAAGACACTCCGTCAGGTTCAAAACCTTCTTGTTGATCTCTTGCGGCCTTTGCGAAATAATCGACAGTCCGATACCGAAGTTACGACCCAGCTTCGCCATGCGCGTGAACGCGTGAAGCATGAGCTCTTCGCCATGCTGCGGATGCTGCGGAATGAACTCTTGCGCCTCTTCAATGAAGAGATGTACCGCAGACGGAGAAGCCTTCTTACGAAAAAAGAAGCGATCGGCGAAGCCTTGCGCGAACCGCGCCTTGTCCTTGTCGCTCTCGAACTGACTCACATCGAGTACGGCAGAGAGACCGCGATCAACAACAAGATCCGCGAACATCGCTCCCGACGTCGGCGTGAGCGCAGCATCTCCATGCAGACCGCCAAAAACCGGAATCTCGATCGGTTTTCCTTTGCCTGCGATACGCAGGTTGAACCAGTTACCAACGGGATCCAAGACGATGAACTGACCGTGCACGTCGTCCATGAGCTCTGCGAGCTTTTGGGCGCCATAGCTCTTCCCGCTTCCGATTCGACCAAGAAACGCAAACCGTTGCGTAACCGCATCGATCGGGAGCGAGAGAGTGTCTGAGAGTTTCAATTTCATCGAACACTGAGCCACGTAAACCGTTCGTTTGATATTTCAACCAACCTGAGCAACAGGCTCACTCTTCCTCACTGTCTTCTTCTCTCTTCTTGCGCCCGCGTTTGGTCACGATTTTGACTGGAGCTCGACCAAAACGTTGCTCGTATCCTTCGAGCACCGCGTCCGCGACTTCGATGGCGTATTCCGTGACGTCGTCTACTGGATCGTCATCATCATCGTCGTCGTCAACCTCTGGTGCGCCGTATCCAACGACAGCAGCTTTGGCAATCTCGAGCCACGCATGCGCACGGCGTTCCTTGTCGTTCATGGCCTCGTTCCTGTAACTTCTTCGAGAATTTGGAGAGCTTCGAGGTTTGTTTTGCCTACGACTGTCCGAAGAGCAATGCGTTCCTCGATAGGCTTGCCGTGATGGAAGAAAATCCGTCGACGTTTGAGAATGACCGAAGCGGTGCGTCCTGGGACCGCCGGAGGTTTGGTCAGATCGTGAACGGTAGACACGAAACAACCAAACGCAATCTCGACTTCGAACTCTTCAGGATCAATCACACTTTCAACACGTTCGACGACGGATCGAACGAGCCTGTCGAGCTCGTTCTCCGAGTTCCCCTTTTTCACTGTTCATACTTGTAGTGCAAACCGAGCGCATTCGTCAAACACAAAGGGAGCGCCCGAGGCCGAAGGGGAAGGACGGTCTCGGGGCTCGTCTCTGGGTGACGCGGCGAGGAACCTTCGGCGCCAAAGCGAGAGACGGCTTAAGGCTACAGACTAAAAACTGTTCGTCAATAGATTCCTTGCACTTGCACTACAACGCGCCTACATTGGTTTTTGCATGACAAGCAAAACACCAACTCCTCTATGCATTCGATTCAAACCGGATGACCGAGATCGTCTATACGCCGCCGCCAAATACGAAGACAAGAAACGATCGGTTTGGATACGAGAGACCGTTATCGCGCGCGCAGATCGGGTACTCGAAGCAAAAACGTGGTCGAAAAACATGCTCACCTACGAGACTGCCAACGGCTACGGAAAGCAATTCTGCGTTCGTTTTCCGCCCGAAGATTACGAGCGAATTCGTCTTGCCGCGAAACGTGAAGGAGCTGTGCTGAGTACATGGATTCGCGCCGTACTTATCGAACGTCTCGATCGTGAACCTGCTCGTCCTCTAAGAAAACGTACGTCAAGCGAGGCGCGCGCATGATTCGAGTCGGCTACTGGCGCAGTTCAGCGGAACCCAACCTTCCGGATCCTTCGGCCTTCGTCGATCCTAATTGGGATCCGCAAACACGTGCGTTCGTTATCGACTATTTGAACCAGGGCCTCGTCCGCGCGTCGTACAGGGGTATGTCTATCTGTCGAATCTGTAGGCAATGGAACGGCTCACGCGACCTTACCGATGGTGTTTACGTATGGCCTGAGGGACTCGCTCACTATCTCGAATCGCATCACGTTCGTCTTCCGGACGTTTTCGTGGTGCATGCGTCGAACACGGTACGAAAATGAGATCAGAACTCCCCTGCGGTCACGACATTGGTCACGCCTGCGAACATTGCTTGGTCTGCAAGAAATGTTTTCAGGGATATCGGGACGAAGTCCTGATCGCTCGTGAAAGAATCGATCAGCTCATCGCCCTTCTTAGCGACGCAAACAAACGAGAGGGGTCGATGCAAAAAATCGTCACGCAGGGACACAACCCCATCGATCGCGAAGAGCGCGATCTGGCTGTTGCTCGTGTGACCATTTTTTCCAGAAAGATCGAAAAATTGGTGCGCTCGGTGGATGTGCCGAGCTCTGCTCGCGCTGAGCTCCAAAAAATCATCGACGAAGACAGCCGTTCGCGAACGAAGCCGCTCGAGCAGCTTTTGGCGGAGGCGAAGGCGGAGACAGGGGCGCCCGCGTACCAGATCGGCACGGCGCTCCCGGAAGAAATCGATTCACACAATGAGAAAGCCGATCCGTCGCTCCGATGAAGAAATTCCAATCGATCTTCGTGAAGACATCCTTCGGTTCCGCGCCGCCATGGTCGATGCGCAACGCGTACTTGTCGCAAAGAAGACTAAGCTAGGGTACTGCGCCTCGCTCTACTGTTTTCAACAGACGGAACCTAATCGTGCGCGGTGTGCGAAACACCTGAAACAAGTCGCCGAAGCGACGGCCAGAAGCAAGAAGCGTAAGAGAAAACGTGCTTGATCCTGGCCCTCGGACGTGCGACCGATGCGGTACGGTGTGGACCACCGTCGAGCTCAAGGAACGCTGTTGCGTGTGCGTCGAGTGCGGTAAAGCCTTTCGAAGACGCGTTTGGTCGACGTACTGCTCACGAAAATGCATGCATTATGGATTTGATCGCGAAGGACGCCTAAACAACGTCAGGAAGCGGTAACCGCATCGTCAGAGGACAGCGATGGCGACGAAGAACCTCGCCCGTACCGTCATCGAAGGCGGTCGCACGGGCTCGTACAAGGCTGAAGTCGACGATTCCTACGGCCGCGAGCGTACGGCGTCACGGGCGTACCTGCGCACTGTCGAGCGCGATCCCGAAGCAGCCGACGAAATCGTTGCTCCGAAACGTCGTGTCGCCTACGCAGAATTCGCTGACAAGCTTGGTCCGCTCGAGAGCTTTTTGAAATCGTGCATCGGCAAGCCGTGGAACAAAGTCTACGCGATGATTCGCGAACGATTCGACATCCGTACGACGCCTGGGCGGCACATCGTGTTCGATCATTTGCTCTCGCAGGTGAGTCGCTCCAACGAACCTTTCCGTCGTTTTTCGAAATACGTCGTCGACGATCACGGCATTCTGCGAAAACACTGGGAACGTGAGCGTTTCCGCAGCGCTCTCCCTCCGCGTGTCGACTACAAGGCGATCTGCAACTGGCTCGGGAACCGAAAAGTGACCCGTTGCGGCGAGCGTTTCGCATGGATGATGCCGACGCGCGACGGCGCTGGCATTCGCGCGATCTGGGGCGTTCGTTCCTACGGACTGTCGTGGAGCAACCGCATCACTGGCCTCGCCTACGTGTACGTTGGGTCAGACGGCAAACCCATCATCCAGGAACGCATGGACATCAACGTGGCGTACCGGTGGATCCCGCACGAGCCTCTCCGTACCGAGACGGCGGCGACGGTTTCGTACCGTCAGGGAAAGCTCTTCAGCAAGGATGACGAAACGTTCTTCTTGAAGTTGCATCCGTCCGTCCAAAATCAGATACTCGAAGCGTCGGCGACGAGATCGACGCAGCGATGGTGAACGCGATGGGAACAGGACCCGCTTACGATTTGCACGACTCTGGCGACGAGGTTCGACATTGTCCAAACTGTGAGAAAGAGCTCCCTCGCTACCTCAATTACTGCGACTGGGACTGCGGCGTCGCGCTCGCGAAAAAAGCGGGCGGTCGTGTTCGTACGCCAAACGGGCTCCCGATCGGCTGCATCAAGGCGGACAACACGATGCTCGAGATGGAGCACGGAGATCATCCGGACTACAAGTTCCCGGTCGAGATCGAATACATCGCAGATTTGACAGATGACGATCGATCGGACGCCGAGCTGATGGGATACGAAACGTCGGACGAGGACGTTCGTCGCTCGCGTCACGAGAAACACGCGCTCATCTACACGGACGGCAACGTCGCGCTCACGATGTACGAGTGCAACTATGCGATGTGGCACCTGCGGGATGGCGATTCGCTTGGCGGTCGGTACGCGAAGCAGGGAGTGCTACGACTTTCGCAAGAATCGATCGAGAAGATTCGCAACGCGTTTAAGCGCGAAAGTTAGCCATGGGTGCCTCGAGCTTCATGAAGTACACGGCGACCAAGGATGGCATCAAAACAGGAAGCATCGATCGCTATACCTGTTGTTGCCATCCGCGATCTTGGGGCCTGAAAAAAGGGCTCCGAAGAACAAGGCGCAGGTTCTCGAAAAAGATCATTCTGGAAGAACTTGCGACCGAACCGTGAACTTCTGCGATTTTTGCGAGTGCGAGCGGTGTGTCGCAGGCGATATCGACCTTTACCATGCGCCCACGACAGACAATCGATGGATTTGTGAAGTGTGTTTCGAGTACGACGTGTGCACGTCGGGACCGAACCGAGCTCCAAATCCTTGCGTAGATCGTTTTTGCATCCACCGTCCGCTGCTTGCGGATGCGTGGGAAAAGATTTGGAAGAAACCATGAACGTCATCGTCGAAATTCGTGCTGCTGAAGGTGGTTCGGACGCGAAGCTCCTCGTGTTCGATCAGTTCGCGATCTACGCGAAACGCATCGTACGTCACGGTCTTTGACTGCTTGATCCTTGAGCAGCGCTCCGGGATCCTCATCTTCCAAGTCCTCGGGCCTAAGGCTGCGGAGCTCTTTCAAACAGAGCCAGGCGGCCATAGATGGCAAAGGATCCCGCCCACGGAAAAACGCGGACGGGTGCAGAGCAGCACAATTACGGTTGCCGTGCTTCCGGAACCGACTCACGCACAGATCCAAATTCGAGATCAAGACCTCGAGTTCCAGGCATGTCGTGGTTCGGGAGCTGGCGGGCAAAATAGAAATGTCACGAATTCGGCCGTGCAGATCACTCACAAACCGACGGGGCTCATGGTGCGTTGCGAGACCGAACGTTCGCAGCATCAAAACCACGCAACCGCGCTTTCGCTCCTGCGCGCGCGATTGTGGGAAGCCGAGCAGAACCGAGTTATTGGAACTAGAGCTCAAGATCGAAAGCAACAAGTGGGACAAGGACAAAGAGGGGACAAGCGAAGAACTGTGCGGTATCAGGACGGCATCGTCACCGATCACGTGCTCGGCCGCACCTGGAAGCTTCGCGAGTATCTGAAGGGCGATTGGTGATTTTTCGTCAGACCTTACTTGACAGCGCGTCGGTCATGGGTAGAGTGAATCCCGTGAACCGCGTTCTTCGTCACCTATTGTGCCTGTCGCTCCAGCTTCAATAATAGCTGTAGTAGCGTCTGTGCGCCTTGGTGGTGGAATTGGTTTACACGCGGAGCTCAAGCCTCCGTGCTCGTAAAGGGCGTCCGAGTTCGAATCTCGGCCAAGGCACCGTGAGCAAGTAGCTCACGAACGCTCGCGTAGCCCAACGGCAGGAGGCGCCGGATTTAAGTCCCGGTCAGTGTGGGTTCGACTCCCTCCGCGAGCACTCCGGGTTCGTCCAATGGCTAAGACGCGAGATTTTGATTTTCGTTATTTGGGTTCGAGTCCCAAGCCCGGAACAAGGAGTGATCGTCGAAAGTTTGAATAGCTAAATCATGCCGACGTGCCGGAACTTGGCATACGGGCTTGCTTGAGGTGCAAGTGCGCGAAAGCGTGTACGGGTTCGAGTCCCGTCGTCGGTACTATGCCACGGTAGACCAACTGGAAGGAGTCGCCTCGTTCAGACCGAGGACAGTGCGAGTTCGAATCTCGCCCGTGGTACCATAAGCTCACCAAGGAGAAACACGATGGACGCCCATGTCTATTTCTACGCTCTGCCGATCGGTGAGAAGTTCACGCATCAAGGTGAGACGTACGTGAAGCTCGAGGATGAGTGCGCCAAGCAACTCACCGGCCCTGCAACGGATCGTCGCGAGTGGACGTTTGAAGATCACTACGGCACGCTCATTCCGCGCGCACGAGCTCGTCAACTTCATCTCCCGTCAAACGCGTTTCGCCCTCTGCACTGATCATGCTCGACAACCGGGGAAACTCGTTTCACCTCTTCCTGTGCCCGTACCTGCACAAGCAGGGAGACTGCACATGCTCCGAAGCCTCCGACACCATCGCGCCGGTAACGCCGGCACGAGTGGCGGAGGTTCGTCATGGAAAAACGAGAGTGGTGGAAAACGAAACAGCAGTCGTTCAACTGTCGGTGCCGTCGCAGAGGTCGTAACGTAGGGCCGAAAGTAACAGCTTCGCTCTGCCATTTCGCAGCCGGTGGCTATCACCCGTCCGCCGTTGAGCGCATTCGCGGAAAACGTCTCGCGCGCGCCTGGCTTCACGAGCTTCGCGGTGGCGACGTCGACGACGTAGAGCTCTAGATCGTGATACAAATCGATGGGCGATGAGTCGATCCTACGGCCGCTGGTTCACGGATTCGCTTGTCGAGGCCAGTCATTACGCCGCCGCGCGGTCCGGCTACATCGTCTACGTCGACGTGCATCCAGTCCTCGCGGAGCGATGGTCTGCGTTTGAAATTCTAGGACACTATTTTTTCGTACCAAAGAGCTACGCCGACATCGCGGAAAAGCTAACGAGAAAAACGCCTCCACCGCCTCCTGGACGTCTTCGAATCTACCGAGGTGAATGGCTCACTCCTCACGAAGAAAAGTTGCGCCAACGTACGCGCGCGCGGCTGCTACGAAGAAATCCGACAGAGCAGAAGCGCGTCTACTGTATTTGCTACCCGCTCGATGGGCTTCTCTACGTCGAGGTTCCAAATTTCGAGTCACTTCGCACGCTGCTCATCCAACAACGCTTTCGCCGTCACGCACACTTTCGTACGGTGCAAGGCTACGTTCCTTACGGTGGTGGTGGTGTAGCCTTTCCGGCTTCCTACCTCGCGCTACTCGGCGTGAAACCACTTTGGTACATGAGCAGTCTCGATCGCCTACGCGCCATGCCAGGTCGTCAGGAGCGTCACGACAAAGCGATCCGCGAGCTCATCGCCGACGGGATCTACGAAGACGAGCACGAAGCGTTTCACTACGACGGACACCAGTACGGTGGCGAATGCGAGTGGGAAGGCCCGCCAGGAATGCGCTTCGACCCACGCCATATCGCATTCGTGTGGTTCGGTTACGAGCGTCGAACGTACCCGGCAGAAACTCGAGCGCTCTTTCTGCGCGCGATTCTGCCGCCTCACGTTGATATTTTGCACGAAGCGCCGGAGAAAATGTGGGGACCGAGCCCGTGTCGCTAGCGAAACTGCGACGGCAGCGTTCGCTTCGCGCCAGGATACAAATATGCCGTCAAGCACCACGGTTCCACACCCACGAAGTACGCCTCGCCTCCTGAGATTCGCATGATCTCATTCAGAGCAGCGTTCGCGTCGTTCACGTACTCGAGGACACAACTTACGAACACGACCGTCGAGTTATCCGCGAACGGCAACGGCTTCGTAACGTCAGCACGAATCGCGTGCGGACAGCTCGAGACTGCGAGATCAACTGTCGTGTCGCCGCACTCGTACCCGCCGGTAACGCCACCGTCCGGCGCGCCGATGACGACCAGAGGGCGTTGGAGAGCATCAGCTCGAGCTCGAGCCTCCTTGTAGACTTCAGCGCGACGGGCGCGACGACGAAGCCACCAGGCGAAGTCCCAAACGGTGACGGCGCCAGCCGTAATGACGATGCCTTTGAGAACGGACATCAGTCGCCTCTGCCCCAAATCCAAACCTTCTTGATGCCAGGACACTTACCCGTATTTCGTCTCCACGTTTCGACGTTTTTTCCAAAGTTCGGAAAAATGTCAATCAGCGCAACATCTGCCTCGAGCTCCGGAACAACTTGGTACGCATCGCCAACAAGAACATCGAGTCGTACGGACTGGTTTACGTACGCGTTGATTCTCGGGCCCAGCCATCCGACAAGCTCATGGCTATGCTCGACCAGCGTGATGCGCTTCACATTTTTCTTCCAACTCACATCATGTCCTCTGGCGAGCCGTGTTCCTGCGCGTAATGTGAACATCTCCATTGGCGTAATCGACATCCAAGGATCGTCCGGCCACCGGTGTTCGGATCGACGGCCAAGCCTCGCCTCGAAGAGAGACGGAATGACAATCGGTCCGTCGAAAAATACCTGTCCTCGACGACGTCCGTACGCCGTCCAAAGCGAGTAGCCGGCGGGAAGAATCTGGTTGAGATATCCAAACTTACCGGACGGCGACGCGGCGAACACGCGAGCTTGTTTTGGTGACGGTTCAAGCTCTTGAAACAAATTTCGAACCTGCGCTTGGTAGCTCGCAGCCTGGATGTGCATAACCGGCTGCCATTTGATATCAGGCGTCCACGGTATTGCCGGACCAACTTGCGATCGAATCTGTCGCCACTGTTGTTCCTGTTCGCGTCTGGCCATTTGATCAATCAGAAAGAACATCGATTACGAGTCTACACAAATAGTGTACGCTCGTCTCTATGGCCGTTCGTGTCGTCATCAAAAATCCGGGACAGCCCGCTGCCGTAAGAATGATTTCTCCGACGCTCGAGACGATGCAAAAAATCGTTGGCGGCTACATCAAGATTGTTCCATTTGAGGGTTTGCGCGGAACCGATCTCATTTTCAACGAAGAGGGAAGAATGAAAGGTCTTCCCATCAACGTGAATCTTCCGGAGTGGGGATCAATTCTCGGCCCTCTTCTCGTGGTCGGACGCGACGAAGAGGGTAAGCCGAAATCTTTGTCCTTGAACGACGCAAACAGCGCAGCGGCCATGCTCTCGGCATTTTCAGAACGGGATCCGTGGCGCACGAACCCTGTTCCGTTCGGGAGCGCGCATCCTCTTCATGCAGAGCTTGTTCGAGTCGCTCACGAGACTGACCCTGTCAGAGACGTGTATGTTTACGCCGCCGACCTCTACTGCGAAGATTGCGGCGACGCGATTCGAGAAGAGCTGACGAAGCAAGGAGAGGCTCCCGACGATCCCGACGACGAGAGCAGCTACGATTCAGACGATTTTCCCAAGGGCCCGTACAGCGACGGTGGTGGCGAAGCCGACAGTGTCCAGCATTGCGGATCACACGAAACTTGCCTCAACGCCATCGAGCTCCCGCGAGGGAGCAAAATAGGTGCGTGGCTCGGAAACGCACTCACCCACGAGGGCGTGCAAAACGTCTGCGAAGCCGTCCAGGGCGGAGGCGCCGTCGCCGTTCTTTGGGGCGTCTGGTACGAAGAGGATCTCGATTACGCTCGGTGCGCGGTGCCTCCGAAAAGAAAACGCGTCGTCTACCGAGGTACACGACCGATGCTTCCGGAAGACGAATAGACGAACGGCTCGATCGTTTGCACGACCGAGCCGTTCGAATCGATAACGCAATTGCTGCTACTGCCTGGTTAGTGGAGCCGCCCGGAATCGAACCGGGGTCCTGAAAGACGCCGCAATCACCTTCATCCACGTGCGTGAACGCCGTATCCCCGGCGATTGAGTTTCGTTGATTTGGCGACGAATACCTAGCTCCGTTCTTTCTCACGAACCGCCGCGACAGAGCTCGCGGTTCGCCAGTTTCGTGTGATTGACGCCCTGTACTGCTACGCGAAACACCTTGCAGGAGGACGGTCATTAGGCAGCTAGTGGCTGCGCAACAACGGTGCCGTTATCGTTGGCTTGTATGACGCCTCGATGGATCAGAGCGAATCGAGAATCGCTCGCACGCAAATGATCGTTCCTTCTCTCAGTCGAAACCTTGTCGGCCCCGTAACTACTTACCATATCACACGAACGGATCGGTCGTGCCATCGAATCCGTTAAGCGTTGCTTGGGCCCCGCGCGGATTCTGCGCATCACCGTGTCGAACCGAAGACGGCTGAAACCGAAGCACGAATAGAGCCGAATTCATTCTACGGATGCCAAAAAAATGAAGAGGCCCCCATTTCGATTTGTCGCGGTCGTAACCTTCGACAACTTCACCAGACTGAGACACGAGTCGACCGACCCGGATACGCGTTTCTTTCGGCTTCGGAAACGCTACCGCTGATGGCAATGTTTTCTTTGCGCACGACGAACAAAAATCCGTCGACTGGAGCACAAGATATTTGGTCTTGTTATTCCCGAACGACTCGATCGTAAAATCGTTTAGGAATTTGATGCTGTGTCTTGTCTCTTGGCATGTCCGGCAAGTGCGGAACATGGCGTATCGCGGCACAAGACTACCTCGTTCAATGAACTGATGTGGAGTCAGCTCCAACGAAAATACTTCGCCATTATCGAACATCAACTCTTGCGAGGCGTTTCCACAGTCACTACGAAGTTCGTCTTCCGCAAAGTTGCGTTCACGAGCAGCGAGCACCATCTGATAAATTTCCTCTACAGGGAAATACAGCTCCGTGTGAAGAGGGCCGAATTCGCGAGATCTGTATGGCAAAAGAACCGCATGGAGATCGGTTTCGACGCCATGGTATTTTGGAAGAACTGCCAAGAGACGAGCGCCCTTGAACTCTGTGTCGCGATGTCGCTCCATGATGTCGTCTGAGACACCTACTTTTATTTCGCCAGTCGGGAACAAGGATAAATAGACGCCGCCAACACCTTCCGACAAAGTGATGGATGAAATCCCTGCGAACTTAGCTCGCATTTCTGCCATGTCATTCAAGTCGAGTTTGGCCGACTGGATTATGGGCAATCGCGCCGTCGAACCGGCCGGTGAGGGCGAAACTGAAGACGTCAACGAAGGCGGCGAACCAGACGTTTTCAATGCTCGTTTCGTCTTTTTTGCGGGCTCAGGTTCGATCAGATCAGCCATTTCTCGATAGAGTTTGGCGAGCTCAATCTTGTCCTTTTTATTAGCCTCCTCCGTGGCCCGATCTCGCTCTTTGATCTGCGTACCCAAGACACCAATACGCTCTTGCACTGCCTTGACAGCTTCGGTCACGACGTTTCCTTTCCAAAAAGGCTGGGCCGCGCGTCCCGAAGGACGAACGGCCCAGGTCCGATCCGAATCGCGAACAGAGCCCCTCCTCGGAATCGAACCGAGCAAGCTTGTAGGCACACATGAATTCTTCCTTGCAGAAGAGAGTGTGGGTGCCGGAGGTGATGCTTCCTTGGATGGGAAGTGAGAACGCCAGTTCTCATGAGGGGCAAAAATTAGCCCGCGATCGAGTGACGGACCTGGATTGGCTTTTCCGTAAAAGGCGTGTGAGGTCAGTCCGATGAACGCGAGCAGAGGGGGAACCTGGAGTCGAACCAGAGCTTGTGAGCATCACGTGATGCTCTCCGAAGAGAGCGAGTTGGGATGCTGGATTTGTTTCAGTTTGTTCAGAACTGATGAGGCGCCGAGCCTCTGTAATCCCCCAAAAAACGCCAGCGTGAACACGATCCATTGTGGCCGAAAGGCCATGTAAGTGTCGACCCTGGCGGGTTTAGTTCTCGTTGGCGTTACCGTTGCTCCCTTCCGGGCCTGGCGGGTTCACGCCTCAGAGACTTTGCGAATGTAATGCAAACGTTTGAAGCCGTCAAGTTCTGACAGCTCCCGCCGAATGAATTTCGAAACCGATCTTCCGGCCGGTCGCCAAGAACTCCTGCGCCGCTCGCGCGAGATGCGACGAAACGATGCCGATGAACGGCAAATGAGCCCCGTCCTCGCACGTGGCGACCCCTGCGGCGTCCTCGTCGTCGACCACGAAGGTCTCATCCCATGCGACCCTTCCGTAGCTGCCATCGAGCGCGAGCGCGCCGTGCAGGCACGGGATGGACACCTTCCTGACGAAGCCTTGGATCAACCGCCGTGTCGCGCCGTTGTCCACGGCGTCGATCACGAGATCAGCGTCGCCAAGGAGCGTCTTGACGTTGTCCGCCGTGAGCCGGTTTCCGATCGACGTCGCGAGCTTGACGCCGAAGAGAAAGTTCATCGCCTGGTGCAAGGAAGACGCCTTGTTCTTACCGACGTTTGTCTTGACGTGAAACTGCGACATGAGGTTAGTGATCTCGATACGATCGAAATCCACAACGATGAGGTTCACCTTGATGTTTCTGAGGAACATGACGAGGTGGGAACCGAGGGCTCCTACGCCTACGATGACTACGGATTTCATTTCTACACCTATGCCCAATCACATTCGACGTCGATCTCGAGCTCCAGAACTCGAGCCCATTCCCAACCGTTTCCGGTCCCATCGGACCGTCCCGCCAAAATTCGATAACTTTCTTCGGAACGCTGTTCATGGTCGGGCCGGCGGCGCAGCAACCAATGTTCGGAGGATCTTTGTAGTGGAGTCGCGGCATCATTTTCGACAATTGCAGCTCGTCGAGCTTGTCACATGACATGGCGACTTTGAATTCTTTCCCGCATCCCTGACACGCAATGAGCATCAGAACGCATTCGCGCGCGTAGATATTCGCAATCGCGTTCGGCAAAAAATCGCAATATCGAGGTACCGCACGCTCGTCGAACCACAACGGTTCTTCCGCGATACGGCTGCGGATGTCTTCGTAGTGATGGTTCACGTTTGGTACACCTCATCCAACTTTTCCGGCTGGCTTTCCGGTTTCGTGACCTCGATGCCGACGTCTTTCGCGATCTGGACGGGATCCTGATCCGCCTGATGCGCAACAAGCGCTTTGCCTTCGAGGATCCCTTCCGCCATGCATCCGGCAGCTTCGTACGCTTCGTACAGCTTCTTCCAGTTGGGCCTAAACGGAGCCGGGTACTCGATACATGTTTTACCGACGTACTTGCGCGAGATAACGCTGGCGACGACGCGGCGACCCTTCATTTCCGAAGACGCGTCCAGAAGCACGACGTCGCCGATGTTGAGCCCGTCGCGGTACGGGATGTTGGCGATGCGTACGCGGCCGTCCTCGAGATCGTCCGCCCATCCGGTTTCGCCAGGCTCGTATTCGACTCGAATGGATTTGACCTGAATCATGTACGCCTCATTCTTCTTCGAACCCAAACGTTCCACAAACTCTCGGGTGCCTGTACGCGGCATGGCCCGTCTTTACCTCGACGTTCTTGTGCGGCTTGTATACGCCGGAGCTGTGCGTGTGACCGCAAAGAACCGTGAACTGCACGTCTGGGTTCTTTCGCGCAACGCTGTCGATGAGCTCGCCCATCACACGGCTGCTCATCCACGGAAGCCAATTTTTGTCGGAAATTTTTCCTTCGTGCCACGTACTGAGCGCGTATGGCGGAACGTGCGTCGCAAAGAGAATGTGCTTGTAGCCCTTCTCAACGGCGTTCTCGAGCAGAGGTCGCGCTTCTTTTGCGAAGGTATCCGCAATGCCTTGCGCGGTGTGTGACGCCTCGCCCATAGAAATTTTTGAGCCGTACATGTCAGTGAAAACCGAGGAGACGATAAATTCTCGAATTTGAATGAAGTCGTTCATGACAACATTCGATCGTGTGGGTTCACCATTTCTGGCGTCGTACCATCCATCGTGTCCGACGAGTGCCGTGTCTTTCGTAATCTCGACAAGCTTCTCTTCGACAAGCCATCGAGCGTTACCTCTCATGGATCGCGCTTTGATCCTAGCCTTGTCGATGGAACCGCCGTAACAGTCGTGATTTCCGAAAACGAACCACACTGGCACCTCTACGGCGTCCGCGAATTCGTTCGTGAGCTCGACGAAGTTATGAAACTCGCCGATGTCTCCGGTGATCACAACATCAGTGAGGCCGGGATAATCTTCACGCACTCCGAGAGCAAAAGAAGCTGCGCCGCCAAGAGGTAGAAAATTTAGATGTGGATCGGTGATCCAGGCGATGAGCTTTTTCATCGTCCAACCGTCTCGAACACCCGAACACATTCCTGCATCGTGTTGTCGTGAATCTCGAGCACCTTCGGAATGCTCCCGTCTGGTTCGACTTGGTAGCCGCCAGCAAGATTAAAGACAACTGGCACCTTGAGCTTGAACAACGTGTCGAAAACCAAGGCGTCACGCCGCTTCAGCTCCTCGGTCGTCAACCAGCCGCCGTACGGATCGTCGATGTGCGGATCGGCGCCTGCTTGGTAAAGCACGATGTCGCAATCTGACATTTCGGCGAGCACCTTCGGCAACTGCTCGAAAAACGACGGCACTTGATCCGAATTTCTGTAGAGCTCGCCACCAGTGAAATGACGAATCCATTTTTCTGCCTCGATCGCCTGAATGATATCATCGGTGCCGTTGCCGTAGTGCATGTCGAGATCGGGGATACCGATCCGTTTAGCGCCTTCGTGTTTCAGCGCGCACGCGGTGACCATCAGTCCATTGAACGTACAAAAACCTTGCGCAGAACGAAATCCGGCGTGATGAAATCCTGAGCATGGCGCGGCGGCAGCGCCGCCATACGAAAGAGCGTGACGAGCCGCAGAAAGCATCGCGCCCGACGTGTATGGGAGCGCCGCAGCAACGGAGTACGAAATGTCGCCGAATCCGTTGGCTCTCTTGCAGTCGAGAACATCGAGCACGAATTGACGATCGTGTGCCCGAAACAATTCGCCCATCGTTACCGAACCAGGTTCGATGATCGTGATCGGGAATCGCTTCTGCCATGAGGCGACGACCTTCGCAGGCTTTGCGGCGCTTGGAGAATACTCCGATTCGGCGACCATTTTCGACGTGTAGAAGACGGGGATAGGCATCAGTCCGCCTTCAAAGCCTCGGCAATCGCAGCGATGATCTCGGGGGACTCCTTCATGCGTTTCTTGGCCTCTTCGACGTCCTTCTCGTCGGCGATGTTGTCTACCCAACGAAGCAACGCCACGGGAACAGGCTTTCCAGGATGATCGATCTTGAACTGCTCGATGGCGACATCCACCATCGCCTGGCATTCCTCTTTGGTTTTTCCAGTGCCTCGATATTCGCTCATGACTGATCCTTTCCGAAACTAGGCGCGTGGCCCGACTGGACGAGCTCTCCAAAACGGTCACTCATGACGTAGCAACGATCGTCGAGCGCGTGGAAGATGCGAGCCATGCTTCGAATGGTGAGATTGCATCGGGGGGACAAAATCTGACTCATGCGAGCTCTTGAAAATCCAAGCTTGCCCGCAAGCTCCGCTTGCGAAATTCCTCTGTCCATCATGATCCTTTGGATCGCGTACTGGACTTCGGTTCGGAATCGCTCGACGACGACCGTTTCTTTTTTGCTTCGAAGCGTCATTTGGTTCCGAAAATGATCTTCGCTTGTTTTTCGGCGTTGTCGGCTGTGTCCAGAAGCGCCTGCGCAAGCTCCCTGGCTTCTTCTCGCGTCAAAGACAAAACAGTTTCGTGAAGCCCTTCAGGATCGTGCGGGATTCCGACAACCTCCACAAACATGCCGATTTTTCGCTGATGAGGTCTTACTCTCAGCGCAGCTCGAGAGCCGTATTTGCTTCGAAACACGATGTTGCGCGAGAATAGCCGCAACACCTCGAGCTGCGCGTGATCGAGCAGCGACATCAAACGCCGTAGGCGGTCTTCGGACGAACGAAGATCGCGTTCCATGGACGCGCTTCGTTCGGAGGAAAACGATCGATCACGAAATCGCGGAAGTCGGCGTTCGGATCGGCCACGATGCCCGGAACGCCGCCCGTACGAACGGCTTCCGTAACCCATGCGCGGACATCCCCGTCCGTCGAGTCGACGGAGACCGGATCGGGAAGGTCGCCGTTACGACCACCGTGAGTGATGTTGACGCGAGCTTCGTTGGCGTTGACGACGTTGACCATGGTCATGACTTTGTCCCTTTCGATTTGTTTCGCAGCTCTACCACCCACGGCGGTTCGCGCTCAGCCTGAACGCGTTCGACCTCGTAATCGTACTCTTTTGGCCCTGCCCACATGAGCGCCACGAGCGAAGTTTCGTTCGTGATCCACCACGCGAGGCGTCGCCCGAGCCCGCGCTCTACGGCGGCAAACGTCGTGAGATCCTCGTACGAGGGCCCTGGCCAGTGATCGGCTCCTGGATGGCTGTGCGCGAATCCGACGACGTCAGCGCGGTGTTCCCAAAACTGATCCCAAAGTGATCGGGAATCTGGAAGCGATGCGACCGTTCGATCTTCGGGAAGATGCCAAAAGATCGGTGTGAAGCCCGATCCAATGAGCACTCCAGCTTCAGTCGTCATAATCGTCCTCGCCGTAATCACGATAATCGTTGTCGCCAATCTCACCATCGACATGACGAAACACGTGCAGCACACCCTGCCTTCTCGCTCCTGCAATCACGCCTGGCAACGATTCCAGCGTGAATCTCGTGTCGCCCTTCTCTTGCGTCCGATGATCGACAAGACAAATTCCGCTGTCGATAATTCTCAATCTCTCGTCGCACGTGCATTCGAATCGGCGCCCGTCGAGCCGGAACCGAACCACCATCTCGCCACGCTGATTTGACTTGCGGTGATCGAGGTATTCGGCGCCGCCCACAGCAAGAGCAGCTCTTGCCGCTTCTCCGAAATCTACGACAGCCATCTCGCGACGGCCAACCGCGTCTCCAAGCTGCTCGACAAGCTTCTGCCGACGCTGTTCCAAAGCAAGTCGAGCCTCTTCTTCCTTCCGAAGTCGCTCGAGCTCGGCGCGCCGACGCTCTACTTCTGCGCGTTGCGCAGATTCCATCCGGAACGCCACGTCGAGCGCAGGAGGCACGCCACGAATGTGATCGGCAGACGATTTTCGATCGAGATACGCCTGAAGAATGCCGTCCTCTGGCCCGATCGGCATTTCCATGCATTCGTAAATCAAAGGACCAACATCGAACATTCGTCCCGCCCTGATGCGGACAAACCGATCGAGTCCGTCCTCGACGAGATGGATCGGTTCGGAAGACTCGAGAATATTCACAACATTTACGTTAACACCATCGGCAACAAAACGATCGCCGACGAGGTACCCACGAACGGAATGCTGAAGCGATGGTGGCGACGTTTGGCCCAAAGCTTCGTCATTCAAAACGGCTTTACGTCCACGAAGCGAGAACGTGCGCCATCCGAATTCTTTCGGAAGGCACCCATCGATGCTCCATGCGCGTTCTTCGACCCGAAGCGAACGTCCGCCCACCCATGGAAAGATGAGCGATTCGTTCGCTTCGGGAAGAAGATCACGCCAACCCATTATGCAGACGCAGACGGCGGAAGCTTGGCAGCCTGACCGTTGGACGGCGTCGTCACGTACTGCGCGAGCTTCGTGCCCTCGAGCAGCTTCTTGACGACGTCGGTGACGCTGGTGCCTCCGAGGATGGCGAGCGGGCTCATGGCCTCGCTGAGCTTCTCGATGAGCGCCTTGTCGCCGTACGCCTGAAGCGCCGCGACGAGATCCGGCGTGATGGCCTTCGCCTTTTCGACCACCGCTTCGACTTCTGCCTTGAGCTCGTCGAGGCGCTGCGCAGAACGCTGAGCCTCGAGCTCGATGTCCTGCTCTTCCTGCTCTTTCGTGCGCAGAAGGGCGATCTTTGCGATATCGCTCAGACTCTTTTCTTTCTCCATACGCGCGGCTTGCGACTTTGCTTCTTGCTCGGCTACCGCCGCGATCTTGGCGAGATCCGCTTCGAGATGACGCTTGATCGACTCCTGCATAAGCTTGAGCGCCGCGAACTGCGTCTCGGCCTGAGCCTCCGCAATTTGACGAAGAACGTCTTCGTTCGCTTTGGTGAAATCGAGTTTGCGCTTCTGATTCTCGAGCTCGAGACGCTGTCCAATCGCTTCGCGTTGCGCAGAAACGAGAACTTTCTCGACGTTCTTATCGAGAATCTCGACTTCCAGAACTTCGACATCGTAGACGCGCATGCCGTTTTCTCCGAAGAGCATTCCGTCGCGCGGACCTTCTTCCTTCTTCTCGCCGAGAACGACGTTACGAATGTACGCGACGGAGTTTCGGTAGAAGTCCTCGATACCGAACTGCGCGACCGCCGCACGAAGGCGCGAACGCATGTTGTCGGTCAAGAACTTGACGTAGTTTTCGACGTCGAACCACTTCTTCGGATCGCCCTCGAAATTCACGCGGTACGAGAGCTTGAGATGCATCTTGCAGAAATCTCGGCTCTCGACGTCGATGATGTCCGAAACCTTGTTCGCTTTGACCTGAAGGAAGACGGTCGGTCGAAGCGTGTCTGCGTTCTTCGGTTTGCCCGTCGAGAGCTTCAGGATTTGTGGAACCTCGTCGTACTGAAGCATTACGGTCTTGGGACCGACTTCGACGCGTACGTCTCCGCTCTTTCGAACGAGCTTCACGGCGTATCCTGTCCACAAGTCCGACGACACCGCGCCGGAGTATTTCGTATGAAGCGTGATCGAGCGCGGCTCGGTGTACCGACCCAGGCGATCGAATCCGTCGCCGGTGAATCCTTTTCCTACTGCGTCGGCGAGACCACGATCAGCCGCCGCGTTGGACACCATGCTCGAGGTCGCCACGGAAGCGGCGTACAGAGCAGATGTTTTGACGGCGCCGCGCGTGACCTTCGACGATCGCTCCAGCGTGCCGATCTCGGGATCGATCGCATCTCCTTGAAGCGCGAGATTGTGCTGAAGCGCTTCGTGGTTGCCTGGGTAGAGAAGCTCGCAAAGCTTCGCGTCGAGGACGCGCTTGCAGATGACTTCGATACGCGGATCGGGAAGAAACATCGTCGGTCCGTTGACGAGCCGAACATCCCCCGTGAGTCGGTTGAGGACGTAGCGACCTTCGCCTGCCGGGATGGCGGTGGCGTAGTGAACCTCGTGTTCGCCGTATTTGATGATCGCGTGCTCTTCGCGCGGGAAGTAGATTTTCTCTTCCTTGCCCGTGGTGAAGAGCTCTTCGCCAGCTTTGATCTGGGTACCGTGCTCGTCCACGTAATCGGCGATCACCTTGAGGTAGATGCCGCTCGTCTCGGAAAGCTCGATCGCGCGAAATTTTCGCGTCGTCTGGTTGTCCGGCGACGTGTGCGTCCGGAAGATTTCGGTCGGCTTCGGGAAGACGACGGCGGGACCGCGCTCGAATCGTTTGTTTCCGTTCTCGTCGAGGAGAAGACAGTAGTCGAGTCGCTCGAGCGTGACCGCGTCACGAACGAGCTTGCCGTCTTGATCGGCGACGACTTCGATGCCCGTCGGCGGAATGAAAAACGAAACGTCCGTGCCGCAGATGACGATGAGTTTGCCCATCGTGAGATTTTCGGCCGTCTCGTTGAGTGGTGCGCCTTGCGCATTCTCGCCGGCTGCCGTCTTGATGATCGTGTTCTTCCAGTTCGCTTGCGCCGCCTTCTCGTCGTACACACGAACGAGAAGATACTGGTTCGATCGGATGCGGTGCCCCTGAAGCACCTTCGACATCTGCGCCGGCCACGTCGCGAACGCGCACGGTCCGGGGATATTGATCTTGCGTCCGGTCTCGAGCTCCGGCATCGACGAGCGGCTGCCCGACGGCGGGTGCTTATTGTCCTTCGCGGGATTCTTGAGAACGACGTAGAAACCTTCCGGAGCGATGACCATCGTCTGGACGGCCTTGTCGATCGGGACGTACTCGAACCGCTTCGTCTTGTAGTCGAAGATGACAGGCTGATCGCTTTGCGCGAGCGAGTCTTTCTTTGGACCGACGTACAGGTTGATGTCGCCCTTCGTCAAATCGAGGATGTACGCGAACTCGTTCGGTGCGAGAACGAGTTCTCTCGCTCGACCGCTTGTGTCTTCAGCCATGGTTTTGCCCCTTTGGTTTATGTATGCGACCGTGAACGCCGTACGGCCGCATCGATGAATCGCTCATATAGAGGTTCGAGCGCAAAATGGGAACGGGAAAGCCGCTGAAATCGGCGAGGCCGGGACGACAAGTGCTGACACCTTACGGCTCATGGCTTAGAGCTGAATGCTGAGCATTCTGAATGCTGACCGCTTGTCCCAGCGAAGGGATGGTGTCGTTGTCGGAAAGGATTGCGATTGTTCAGATCGCGTCCAGGTTGTAGTGCACGATTGCTCGTGAACTAACGCCCGACTTTGCTTCTTTTGCGCACCTTCCCGCCCCCAATTTGCGCTCGATTACGAGAACAGTGCCGGTCTCTCCCGACTGTCACGCTAACAGCGCTTTCAACGTATTCTTTACCGGCGCCATCTCTATCTCATACCCGTTCCGCGTTTGAACGGTTAGCGCGCGTTTCCGATCGCTCCGGAAAGAGCGCCGCGCGCGGATTCCTAGACCTCCGTCCGATGGTTCGTGGTTTCGACAAGATCGTTCAGCTTGTCGAAACGATCTTGGAGCTCGGTCACCTTTTCGGCCTTCTTAAGCTCCGGCAGATGACAGATGAATTTCTTCGTCACTTTGACGTTACCGCCCGCCGTGTAGTCGTAGTCTTCTTCGCTCGTCTCGGCCTGCGCCTTGACCGAAAGCGCCTTGAACCACGCGATCTGGCTCTTGAGCTCCGCGAGCGTACGGGTCGCGAGCGCGAGCGCGATCTTCTTCCCGTCCCACTCGAGGACCGTTGCAGCGTTCGCGCGCGCGACCGCCGTTTCGAGATCGAGAAGCTCTGTGCGTACGACGTCCATTTTCTCGATTTGCGTCGAAAATATGAACGCGGGCACGTGTTCGACAAGATGCGTGACGCTCGCCTGCGCGCGCGCCTGATGCTCGCCGAGCTGCCCCTTGAGTTTCTTGATGCGCCGGAGCGCCTGACTGATGGTGAGAGCCATGACTATTCCTTCTGGGCTTCGCCCAATACGAACGTTGATTCCAACAAAGCGCGCTGGTCAACGCGCATTTGTTCTTTGACGGCCTGTTCTTGCGTCATGACCTCACCGTCCTCTCGCTCCCATTTGCTGCCGTCTCCGGTCTGCTCCCAATCGGAGTCCTCGAGATACTTTTGCTGCGCTTCCAGAAGCGACTTGAACGCAAGGAAACGATCAACGAGTTTCTCGAGATCTTGAAATGTGGCCATCTTTCCCTCAGTGCAACAATCCGTTCGCCGCCGCGTACTCACGACGCTGCGCTCGCGGGATGTGAACCGGAATCTCTTTTTCCTTCATCACGTGCGTGATGTTGGCCGTCTCCCAAAGCTTAGTGCGCGTCTCTTCGTCAGCCTCGAGATAGAGCTTCTGCGCAAGCATGGAATCCGCAGCGGGAACACCGTTCGGCTGAACGCAGAACGATCGGATGATGGATCCTTTTTCATCGACCTGTTTCACGTTGCCGTGGCTTCCTCGGTCGATACGGTACTTCTCTTCCGTACCGTAGCGATTTTTGACCTTGATGTAGAAGCACTTTTTCTTGTCGAGGTCGTCGATCTGCTCTTCCGAGAGACACATACGAAGGAGGCGCTCGGCGCGTTCTTGTGCGAGCTTGGCTTCGAGAACCTTTTTTTCGGCCTCTTCGCGGTACCTCTTCTCTCGCTCGAGCTCTGCGCGAAGCTCGTGCGCCCCAGGCGGCATTCTGGACAAGATTGACGCCCGTCATGTCGATTTCTGACGTAATCGACGTAAATTGGATGTTCCACGCAGGCCAAACGTTGATGGAAGCCGTCGGCTCGGTCACGAGCGCGAGTTTTTTACGAACAATTCCATCACGAGTGTTCCACTGAGGCCAGACGTCGATGTACGTGCTCCCCGTTAGAGAACCACCGTTCGTCGTCGCAGTGTTCGAATACACCACGAATCAGCCTCCGGCCAACTGAGGAATCATGATCAGGCGCTCGGCATCGGGATCGAACGCGCGAATCTGCTCGCCCTTGTCGCCCTTCTTCCCTTCGACACGAAACGCAGCGAAGCCTTTTTTGATCAGCTTATTGAACGTCTCGCGCGCGACTTCGACCTCGTCCTCGTTGTCTTTGGACCACATGATCTTGGTGTCGCCGCTCGCGTCTTGAATGGCCATCTCGTGCTTGGGTGTTTCCGATTGCATGGTCATGTGGTCGGTTCCTTTTTCGGTTTTACGATTTCTTCCCACGGGAGCGGCTCGATACGAAACCCATGGTTCCACGCATTGAAAGACGTGGACGCTTCAATCTCCATGTACTTCTCGGCATGCTCGCCAACGAGACGCTGTACGGTACCGTCCTCGAATTCGATTTCGATCCGTACAGCTTTCCCGTGTTTCTTCATGCTGCCGCCCACGCCGGCTTCTTGAGAAGATCCGTTTTAAGAATCGTCTCGACAAGCGAAACGCGCTTGGTGGCGGCAGGCATGCCAGTGAGATTCGGCCCGATCGGTGTTGCTGCAATGAGAGCCCGAATCGTGCGCGGAATCGCGTACGGATCGGCGAACGTGTGCTCGTCGATTTCGAAACACGGAATCCCGAGACGGCGCGCCGTCTCACGAACGATGATGTTTCGCCCGTAGCGAGGGCTCGTGATCGGTACGAGACCGAACGCGAGCGGGCTGAGTCCGGAGGCGTTCACTTCGTCCGCGAAGTGCGGCCTCTGATGACCCTCGTCGCCGACGAAGATGAAAATTTTGTCTTCGTCGGGCGTTCCCTTGTACTGCTGAATCGCTTTGATTCCTGCGCCGTAGTCGGTTCCCCCACCTGCCGTGATGCCACGGAAAGCGTTCTCGACGCCGGCTGCCGATGCGTGCTTGACGGTGATTTCGCGTCCCGCCGTGTTGAAAACGGAAATGTGAAGCCGATCGAGCGGGAACCCCTGCGCGAAGCGCGCGAGATGGCTCTTCGCCGCCTCGATAGCGCCCTCCATCGAACCGGAGACGTCCACCATGAGGTAGATCCGAACCGATCGAGTAACTTCCTCGACCGCCTTCTGAAGCGCCTGATCTGCGCCCTCGTCGAGCTTCTCCTTCACTTCCTTGCTCTTGACGTTCTTCGCGATGTTGGCCGCGCGCATGTCGTCGGACGCCTTGACCGCGCGTTCCCAACGCTCACGAATGTCCTGCACCTGAAGAAGACCGAGCTCTTCGAGCGTCGGCGTCTTGATGACGAGATCCTTGTTCGAAAGCGAACCCGCTTCGATCGCTGCCGCCATGATGGCGCGTGTGAGGCCGAGATTTGCCGGAAGAATGCTCACGATGCGCTTGAAGTCGGGCTTGTCTTTGATGATCTTCTGACAGATCTCTTCCTCGGTCATGCCTGCCCACGTTTCAGCAACGGCGACAGCCTGCCCGATGGCGATTTGGCGACGGCCGTCCTTGGCCTGCGACTGCTTCCAACGAAGCGTTTCGAAGAATTTTGACGTCTCCGGCTTGTACCCCGTACGACGCACGAGATCCTTCACGATCGAGGCGAATCCAGCCTTGGCCAAGCCGGTAAGCAACTTCGGGTTCTCCTCGCGGAACGCGAGCCACTTCGAAACAGCTTTCTTCCACCGTCCGAAATACGGCTTGCGCGTCGAGTTGCCGAAGCCAAGCTCGCGGTTGATGGCTGTGACCTGCGGAAGTCGGAGCACGTCGTAGATGCGCAAAAGCATCTTCGGATCGAGATTTTTCTTGTCCTTGTCGTAGGTCAGCATCATCGCTTCGCCGATGCTGCGGAAGTCGTCGTCGCAGAATTCCGCCTTACCGTCGACCATGACCGGATCACCCTTACGCGACTGGCAAAGCATGAACGCCGCAAGCACGACCTTGAGATCGCGGTGCTCCTGACCGAACGCGTACGACGCCCACCTCGCGGAGAATTCGTTGTCGAGCTTCCAGACCTCGGCAACCTGACGGTAGAGGTACGCAACGACCTCGGGATATAGGCCCGCGCTGCGGTACTCACCGACTTCGCGACCGTTCTCGAGAATCTTCGCGGATCCGTCCTGCATCGTCTGCATGACGCCGATGCGCGACTTGTTCGTCTTCTGGCCTACCTTGTCGAGACGGTAAACGACCTTCTCGCCGTTCTCGACCTTGTGCGTGACCGGCGACCAGCGAACGCCCGTGACGGACGACGGATCGGGTACGACGAGGCCAGGACGGCCGTGCATCATGTGATCAGTATACGCAAGAGCCGTGTTGATGATGCGCTCGGCGGGGCCGAGGTTCTCCTGATCCATGGTAATTTCCCCTTGTCAGCCGAGCCGGCCGGGAGTGACGGGCTGCTCGTTCGGAATCTGACGATCTTGTAGTGCAAGGTTTCGGTTCGAAGGTCAATACAAAATAGTGCGAGGCTCCGCCGACCCTGGCATTTCGCCTAGATAGCGGAGCAAAAAAAAGGACGCGAGGCTGTTGAAAGTAGCGGAGCGAGGCAGAGTCGAACTGCTGGCCCGTTAGGGTCTCCTCGGGTAGCAACCGAGTGTGGCGCCACCGCCACTTCACGCTCCAATTTGGTATAATCCATTCATGAAAATCATCGACGCCCAGTCCGGACACGAGCTCAACGTTGGCGGCATCGTCAAGCGCGATCACCGCATCTTCGACACCGAAAAAAATCGCTATATCGAGGATGAGCACAAGGGCGAATACGATTGGGAGCTTATGGAAATCGAAGATCGACTCTTCAGTGCTCGCGCCCGTATTCGCTACTTGAAATCCGGCAAGGTGATCTGGCTACCGCTCACCGTTCGGGTCTTTCACCCAGGATTTTTCGGCGAACGCGTCGCGTTCGTGCCGTCGTGAGTTACTGGGGCAATCGCGCGGCGGGTCTGCTCATTCGATCCGAGGATGGAAACTATCTCCTGCTCCTGCGGTCGCAAGATGTCTACGATCCCGGCGTTTGGGGCATTCCTGGCGGACGCGTCGACGAAGGAGAAGATCCGAAGGACGCCGCCAAGCGCGAAACGAAAGAAGAAATTGGTTCCTGGCGTTTGCGCGTATTTGCGGAGCCTATTCACGTTTGGCGCGCGCCGGACGCAGATTTCGAATACCAAACGTTTCTGGCGATCTCTTTGGACGGCGAGCTCGAGCCCAAACTGAACTGGGAGAACGACGATGCTATTTGGGCGTCGACCGACACTGTGCTCTCAGGGGAAATTGATGGCCGGCGCGTTCATCCTGGAGTCGTTCGGGTTGTCAGGGCATTGCTCGTCGCGCCCTCCCGCATCCAGCGTCCCAACCGTCCAACAGCCCACGTAATCGTGCTGCACGAACCATCGGTACGATCAATAACCAAGCCTTGTACGGCATGTCGCGACGAATGTAGTTGCACCTATTGCAGCAAGCGACAACGTTGCCCATGAGATGACCGGTCGAATTATCAACACGATCGAGCGTCATCATGCTTTCGTCGTCTCCGCAGTAGGACACTCTCGCATGAGCATTATCTTGACGAACTCGTGCGTGAGGTCGTTCTCGCGTCCGTATTTCTTGTCAGAGGCTCGACTATCTTTCAAAACATACGTAGCGCGATGCTCCGGTAACGTACGCGCTAGTTTCGCGCCGCGTTCGTATCGGACTTTTTCGCGCGCCCTGTTCTTCTCACGCGTCTTTTGCGAAGGCGTGCGTGCGCCGTGACAATCGATACATCGTGATGTGTCCGCATAAAAACTAGCCATGCGCTCGCATACATTGCAGAAATATATTCCGGCTGGCTGTCTTCTCACGATCAAAGTTTAGCGCGGTATTGCATGCAGCGGAAGACGGACGAGTCGAACGCCTCACCCGAAGGTGCCCCGGTTTTCGAAGCCGGTGGCCCACCACTGAGCCTTCATCTTCCAAGAAAAACAGCGGAAAGCAGAGGATTCGAACCCCGTTCGCTTGCGCGAGACCGTCGGTTTTCAAAACCGACTGACCGCCCTTGGTCTTTACTCTCCGTGATGCTACGTTCATCTCAGCTCATCTGTCGCAAGCAGGAAGAGCCTAGAGCCCTCTCTTCAGTCGCGCGTAGAGAGGGCTTTGGTTTGTGTGCGGCGGAAGCCGGAGAGCTCGAATCCCAGCGTTTTGCAACGCCGCATCGCCTTCCAAGCGAGCTCGGTCCCTGACCGATTCAGCTTCCAGTCGAAGTATCCTCGATACCGTACAATCGTTGACGAAATTCTTTTCGAAGTTGCTCGACTCCGTAAGTTTCCTTCTCTTCGTCTTCCCAACGATATTCCGTAACTCTTTTGGCGAGCAAAAGTTCCGCGTTCGGTTCCACCAATTTGCTCCGTTCTCGCGAAATTCATTCGCGAACATCTGTTCTAAGATCCGCATATTTCGCCTTTGCGGCGACCTGCGCGATCTCGCGCGACTCGAGACAGAGCGCCGTAAGGCGACCACCGAAGCAGCATCCCGTGTCGATGCCCCAGCATTCGATGTCGCCAATTTTGTCAACGCGCGGATTCTCGAGCGAGTGAACCGCGTGCCCGTAGACGACGTGCTCGGGTCCGCGCCAACGTTCGGTCCAGTAGACTGACCCATCCGGCTGATCAAGCGTCCCCTTCTTGAAAGGGGCCATCAATCCGCTTTCGGGATAGATCCATCGGCACCGAATCACCTTGTCCGGCTTTTGTCTGTCCATCGGCACGTCCTCAAACCCGGCATGCACGACGCTCCATCCGGGCGCCACTCCGATCGCGAGCGGCAGATCTGAAAGCCACTGCACATCCTCGTCCGAAAGGGTTTGCCATTGAGCAAGCCGATCGACGCGCGGCGGCGTCATCTTGTTGGGTTTCCCCGTCGTTCGTTCCTGCTTTACGCGAAGAAACCAACGAACAAGTTTTTCTTCGTGGTTGCCGATCGTGACAATGACATCGCCTCGCTTTTGCAGATCGCGAACGTGACGCACAACTCCGGCAGGATCGGGACCTCGATCAACGAGATCTCCTACGAAAATGAGACGATCCACCTCGGGGCGGTAATCGACGAGCGCGAGAAGCTCGCGCAGCTCTTCAATGCAACCATGGACATCGCCCACGGCAAAAGTTCTGTTTTTCATGTTGTTCATTCAGTCGGCCGTGCCTTAGAAATGGCTGGTTAGAGCGATTTATAGTGAAACGCGCCCATTTCTAAGGAAACGCGACATCAAATCGCATCGCGACCCATGATGCGGAAAACGCTGGTATTTGTGCCTATCACAGCGATCCCCGAGCGCTGATTCACCACCGCTTCGATTACCGTCGGGTTCGAACGGTGCTAATTGTTCATCACCTCGATGACGATTGGCCGGCGCGATCAGGTTCGACAGGGCGCTCTCGCTAAGGCGCGGCGTCTCGATGCCGCACGCAAGGTGATCGGCGATCTCACGTACGACGAGTGCCAGATCATCTACATCGAGCTGGAATCGCGCCTCGAAGAGAACGCGGGCACGGAAGTGTCTGCGAAGGCGCCCGCCAAGGCATCGGAGAACGCCGAACCGCGCCGCAAGCGTTGCAAGGTTTGCGGCGGCATCGGGCACAACAGCCGCACCTGCGAAAAGCAGAAGAAGGCGCCAACGTCCAAAGTGAAAGCGAAGGCGAAAAAGCCGGAGCCGAAGCCGAAGTGGACGGACACGATCGAGCGCATCATCAGCGACAACTCGCAGGGCCTCCGCACGTACGAGATTTCCAAGAAGACCGGCCAGAGCGATCCGAACACCTACGGCATTTTGAAGTTGCTCGAACGGCAGGGCCGCGTTGAGCGTCACGGCGAGCGCTACAACACGCTCTGGGCTCTGCCGGGCGTCGTGCCGGTGCCGCGCATCGAGACGCTCCACGCCGCTGCCGTCCATTTGCTCTCGAAGGCGATGGAGCCGATGGACAGCCGCAAACTGCGCGACGAAATAACGAAGCTCTTGGTCCGCAACACCGGCAAGAAGCCGCACCCCGAGTCGATGAAGACGGAGATCAGCCGCCTCATTTCGAAAGGCATCATCGCGCGTTCCGGCGCGAATGAGCACGGGCCGATGTATGTGCTCGCGGGCGGCAAAGGAGGGTCAGATACGGCACGAACGCTGAACTGACCCATGGAAGGCGACGACGTCCCTCGGCATCTCACTGTCGAGGGCGTCGTCTTCGCTCGACGGCGCAACAACCGTCTCGCGTATTCACCCCGGTCGCCGTTGCAAGGGCCTGGGCCGAACGTGAGTAGTTTTAGCATGCGCCCTGTCGAGCGGCATCCTTTCGTGTGCCCTGCGGCGCGTCGCCAAAAACAGTCTCCATATCGAGCGCTTAGACCGGATAGCGCGATGAGAAATCGGGGAGGTAGCTAGTCAGCTACTTGCCGCCGTCGGTCTTTTCGATCTCGCGCATCGCGAGCATGAGCATCCACGACGACGCGCCGAGCCCGTGTTTTTCAGCGGCGGCCGTGATGGCGTCCTTTTGTGCGTCTGTCACTCGAATGTGGACGTTCGACTCCTTGCGCACCGTTTTCCGGCGCTTGGGCCTCTTGGTCATGAGTCCTAATGTACGCACATCAGAAACACACCGCAAGCTCCTTGCGCGCGGTTGCTAATGTGTTAGCATTAGGACTATGGATGCTCAACTCGTCGACTACCGCTCGCAGCGCGGCCTTGCTCTAGCGCAGGAGAAAGGCGCGACGATCAAGGCGATCGTTGGCACGAAATACCTCGTGCCGAGTGCGTCGCACTCGGGCGGGTACGTCGTGGACGTCGCTGTGGGCTCGTGCACTTGCCCCGACTGGGAAAAACTCGGCGGGCCGGGTCGCACGCATCGCTGCAAACATCTTTGGGCGACGCTTTACGTAAGACGTGAAGTCGCGTTGCCGGACGGCAGTTCGGTTGTGATCGAGCAGAAGACCCGAATCAACTATCCGCGCGATTGGCGGGCGACGAACAGGGCGCGGGTGCTCATCCCGCGTCTAGGTCCGAGTCTGCTCGCCGATCTGATTCGTGGTCTACCGCTCCCGCCGGAGCCGAGCGGTGGCCGTGGACGACCTCGCGTTCCGCAACGCGACATCTTGCTCGCTGCGGCACTCCGAGCGTTTGAGGACACAACGGCCGGAGGCGCCGTCGTCGCGGCTGAGAATTACCGCACGTTGGGCTTCATCAACATGAGCCACGTGCCGTCGTACAACACGCTGCTGCGCGAGTTCGCGAAGCCGACGTACATGCCGCTGCTGCACAAGCTCGTCGCCGGATCGGCGTGGCCGCTCATCGGCTTGGAGCGCAAGTTCGCGATCGACGGCACCGGCTTCGGTTCGAGCGTCTACGACTGCTATTTCGAGGAGAAGCACGGAAGCAAGAAGCGCCGCCGCAAGCCGACGCCGAAGCACCGATGGGTCGGAGCGAGGATCGTGTTCGGGACGACGACGCACGTCGTCGCCGCCGTCCAGATCACGGAACCGGCCGTTTCCGAATGCCAGTTGATGCCCGAGCTGCTCAAGCGAACGATCGAGAACGGCGGTCAGGTGTCGGAGTGGCTCGCCGATGCCGCGTACATGGCCTGGTACAACACCGACGCGATCGAAGCGATTCGTGCCGAAGCGTACATCGATTTCCCTGCGCGGGTGACCGGGATGTCGAGCCCGAGCATCCGTCGTCTCTACAACAAGATGCGCGCGGACGAGGAAGAGTACGCGCGTCACTACCATCAGCGCAGCCTCGCCGAGACCGGCATGTCGATGATCAAGACGAGGTTCAGCCATCGGCTGCGATCTCGCGTGCCGCACGCGCAGTACGCCGAAGCGATGCTTCGGTGCATCGGGCACAACGTCGCGTGTCTCGTTCAGGCCGTCGATGAGCTGAAGATCGATCCGAAATATTGGTCGCCGGCTCCGATGACGGTACCGCTCATCGGAGACGCGCCGTGAGCCCGCGTCGCGACATCTACAGCCGTGCGGATCTCTCCCCGAAAGAGCAAAACCGTATTCGCGTAGCGATCCGCTTTCTCAGGGTCCGCCTCGGGAGCTGGGAGATTTTGGCGAGGGCGCTCAAGTTCACCGCGCCGACGTTGATCCACGTCTGCGCCGAGCGGCGTCCTGTCAGCCCGACGATGTGCTTCCGCGTCGCGCGGTTCGTGAACATCGGCATCGACGATTTGCTCGCCGGCAAGTTCCACGCGCCGGGCATGTGCCCGAAGTGCGGCTCTTGCGAAAAGGGTGAGCCGTGAGCGCCAACCTGCGGCTCGTGATGAAGATGACGATGGTCGGGCGCGTCGGTCCGAGGATCGATGTCATGCGCGAGCTGTATTTGCTTTCGCTCGACACAGCGAAAGAGCGCGGTGTCTGTCCCGACGCCGCGAACGACAACGCTGGGCCGGGCTCGTGACTTGCAAATCTGCTGAGCTAGGAGGAGCATCGCGATGATGACCGTTTTCCGTCGTGCAGTGAGGGCGATCAGATGATGCGGAGCTTCACGGGGATCTTGGCGTTGACGGTCGTGACGGCCTGCATGATCGCGAGCTGCTCGGGCTCGAACGATACAAGCACGGGTGGCGACAGCGGGCAGGACGCGACGACGAGCTGCGGCGCGTTGGGAGAGCCATGCTGCAACGGCACCGCTTGCAACACCGGGCTCACGTGCAACGCGGGAACGTGCGCAGGTTCTACCCAGGCCGATGCGACGCTGGACCAAGATTCCAGCCCGAGTCCTGATGCGGGGAGCGAGTCCGGTGCTGATGTCACGGCGGCCGACGCGACGCAGGACGCTGCCATCACGGACGCGCTAAGCGACAGCACCTCGCCCGACGGCTCGGACGCGGGTTGCACGTTCGGCACGCTGTCATGTAGTGGCCAACAGCCGCAAATCTGCACGGGACAAGGAACGTGGCAGAACGTGGGAGCGCCGTGTTCGGGCGGTACGCCCGCGTGTCTCAACGGAGCGTGCGTGCAATGCAATCCGGGGGCGCTTCAGTGCTCGAACAACGGCATCGAGACGTGCAGCATGAGCGGCGCGTGGGGCGCCGCCGTGCCGTGCACGAACCAGGCGTGCGTGAACGGCGTGTGTGTCGGAATGTGCGTTCCGAACTCGACAAAATGCTCTGGCAACGGTGTCGAGACATGCGACTCAAATGGCGCTTGGGGAAATCCCGTCGCCTGCGTCAACAAGACCTGCGTCACGGGCGTCTGTCAGGGTGTCTGTGCGCCGACCCAAAGCACATGTTCTGGTAACGGCCTCGAATCGTGCGACATGAACGGCGCGTGGGGAAGCCCAGTCTCCTGCCCTCAGCCCACACCGGTGTGCACGCTGAGCGGGCGGATGGCGAGCTGCATCTGTCCGAGTTCATATTCCGTGTGCGGCAGCAACTGCGTGGACGAGCAGACGGACAACGGCAACTGCGGTGGGTGCGGGCTCTCGTGCCCGAGCGGGTGCGTCGCTGGCGAATGCATAGTGACACTCGCTTCCGGGCAACTCATGGGGCAGCCCATCTTCGGAGTCGCGGTCGACAGCACGAACGTCTACTGGATCGACCAGATTGGCGGCACCGTGATGAAGGTGCCCAAGGGAGGCGGCTCGCTCACCGTGCTCGCGACGGGACAAACTTGTGGCGTGGGGTGTCAAGGTCCGGTGGGCATCGTCGTGGACAGCACGAGCGTCTACTGGGTGAACGGTGGCAGCGGTAGTAACGGCACCGTGAGGAAGGTAGCCATCGGCGGCGGTGGCGTGACCACGCTCGCTTCGGGCCAGAACTCTCCGACAGGCATCGCCGTCGACGCCACGAGCGTCTATTGGACGTCGGGCAGTACCGTATGGAAGGTGCTCAAGACCGGCGGCACGGTCACCAATCTGAGCAGCAGCTTCGGCGGTATCGGCATCGCTGTCGACGCCACGAACGTCTACTGGGCCAGCGGAGCGAACTTTCTCTACACGGTGCCGGTGGGCGGCGGAACGATCACCACGCTCGTTTCAACCGGCAGCGCCATCTACGCGGTCGCCATCGACGCCACGAAGGTCTACTGGGTCGACTATAACACCAAGGTCGTCGCCAGCGTGCCCAAGGGCGGCGGTGCGGCGACGACGATCACGACTGCCGGGGGCCTTGGGGGCCTTTTCAATATCGCCGTCGACGCGACGAACGTGTACTTCGCGAACGGCTCGGTGTTCAAGGTTCCAATCGGTGGCGGCGCCTACACCGCAATCGGTTACGTAGGCGACCCGCGATCGATTGCCGTGGACGCCACGAGCGTCTACGTGACGAACTACGTCAACGGCACCAACGACACGGTGGTGAAGATCACGCCGAAGTGAAGACTGTGTCCTCACGCCCTACGAGACCGAGAAAAGGCATGTCCTCAAAGACAAAGAGCACAAAGAAGAAGGCCGCGAAGAAGCTCAGAGCGCAGAAGGGCGGCAAGGGACCAACGAAGGGCGAGCCCAAGTGCGGCGCCGAGCGCGGCATCGATTATCCCGGACAGGTGTGCACCAAAATTTCCGGGCACGTCGACGAAGACGACACGTGGCACTACAGCAAGCCGCACAAGCGTGGTTGGCGCGACTGACGTCGGTCGTCGAATCGACCATGAAGTAGAACCAGCCGCAAACGCGAAGCGGCAAGAACGGGGATACCGCGATGCATGCGAGACTGGTGAAGCTGAAAGAAGCGTGGGTCGCGGCCGGTCTCGATAGCTGGGTCGCGGTCCACGGTCACAAGGACTGCCGCGACGCAGCAGAGTGGTTGATCAAGTCGGTGTGGGCACCGAACGCACCTGACGCGGTACCGCTCGGGTTCTACGCGCCGAGTGCGCCCGGAAGCGAGATCCTCGACGCGCTCTGTAAGCGCTGGAAGGTGCCGGAGTAGCTTTCCATTCGATACGAATCGATGGATAATTCGGGCATCATGCAAGAGACGCAGGTAGCGGCGAACGCCGCGAGCAGGATTCCGTACTCGTTCCCATCGAATGCGGTCGTCGAGGTTCAAGTGTTTGCGCCGCAGCCGGTGAGTGTCTACGTGGTGGACGACTGTGGGCTCGCCGCTTTCTCAGCGGGCGCCGCCACCAACTCGGCCTGGGCTACGTCCGAAGATCAAACCGCACACGCGATGCGTCTTCGTCTTCCGCCTCGATCACAGTGGAACGTGCTGATCGTGAACCGATCAGCGGCGCCCGTGATGGTGAACTACGACGCGACGATCGCCGGCTACATGCGTTGGGTGAACGGCTAGCGGCGGAACGTTTTTTGAGGAAACCGTGTCGTTTTTGAGGAGAGGTCGAATTTAGAGGCACGGCCCATTCAGTCGGGACGGCTGGATTTGAACCAGCGATCTTCTGACCCCCAGTCAGACGCTTTAGCCAGGCTAAGCCACGTCCCGAAAACCGTGGAGACCGAAGCCCCTTGACTGCCCATCTTTGCTAGAACAGTTCCGGCGTCACGGCCCGCCGTTGCGTTTGAAATGACAAGAAGGTCGCGAAACCTGTTCGCGACCTTCCGTCAACCTGCCGCCGATTCTAACGCCTGCGACGTCAGGTACGGCAACCACTCGTTCGGTACACTGGGTACCGACACAAGCGGTCGCGCCATCGGCAGAACCTTCGGTTTGTACGGCTTGAAGTGCATCTTCATGCCGGCCTGCTTCGGTGTACGGCCACCCTTTTTCTTATTACACGGGTAGCACGACGCAACGACATTATCGAAGTTGGTTTTCCCGCCCTGGACACGAGGAACGACGTGATCGTAGTTGAGCTCACGAATCATCTTTTTCTCGTTGCAGTAGCAGCAGCGGAATCCGTCTCTAACCATGACGTTGATTCTGCTGAACTTGACACCCTTCTTGAAGAGACTGACTTCCTTCTTCAGTCTCGCTACGGCAGGAACCTGAATCGTGACCGATGGCGAAGAGATCGTCGCCTCGTACTCTTCGAGGACATCGATCTTTTCCTGGAAAAGCAGCGTCACCGCTTCTTGCCACGTCGCAATCCTGTGCGCGGACATTCGATGATCGAGAATGAGTGTTCGGACGGAGTCCATGATTTCACCGGTTGGTGGATCTGTCGAAAATCGAATTCGAACGCGTGGCTTATCAGGCTACGCAGGGGAACCACCCCGTCCAGATCCGTTTGGGTTTATGTTCGTTTGATGAGTGACTGAGCGGCCTCGACGAGATCGAAGTCCTCGATGTAGAAGATGTCTTTTTGACGAGATGCTGAGCTGAGAAGCTGACCGAGGCGAAGCTGCGGAACTTGCGTCCATATGTCGTAAAGTTTTTCGATGATGGCACGCTTCTCCTCGTTGGTCATGGCTCGATTTTTCATGATCTTCCTTGTGCGCAACCGGGGAATCGAACCCCGCTCTCCTGCGTGTCAGGCAAGCATAGGCCCCAGCCTACTCGTCGCGCATTATTCGGTGGGACACCCCGGATTCGAACCGAGAACGATCCGTTTATGAGACGGAGGCTTTAACCGAATTAAGCTAGCGTCCCATGATGGACGTACCAGCTATCGCTATTCTGAACATCGATTTCTCCTTTGTACCGGCTGAGAGGATCGAACTCTCCTAGTTTTGCTTGTAAGGCAAATGCTCTCTCCAGAGAACGAAGCCGGCATGGTCTCGGCGGAGGAAATCGAATCCTCGCGGCAGGCCGTATGAAAGCCTCCTCGCACCATGCGCCGCCGAGATTACTTCTTGCGCTTTCTCTTCGCGCATTCGCCCAACGTGAATGACATCCGCGTCGGACGATTTCGTCGTTCAGCTTCTTCCTCTTCTGCTTTTGCCCGAGCGTACACCGCGTTCGAAATCGCGCGGTATTTCTCGAGCCGATCACGATAGGAGGTTCGCATAATGAATCTCCTTGGTAGCGAGGGAAGAAATTGAATCTTCTGATTTCGTGGTTATGAGCCACGTGAGCCGCCGTTGCTCCATCCTCGCACAACAACCTTACCACGCACATTCTGTAACCGCAAACTGGCGCCCTCCTCGAGACTCGAACTCGAAACTCATCTTTCGTAGAGATGGGTGATATCCAATTTCACCAAGAGGGCTTGGCCGGAGAATACATCAAACGTCCGAGGCCGGCACCTCGATCGACGTTCTGGAGTCCTCGGCGAGATTCGAACTCGCGTGAGCTGCCTTCGGAGGGTAGTGCTCTTCCGCTGAGCGACGAGGACATTTTCTATTTGCGTATTTTTGAGGAAACCTTTCGGCGCGCCTGCTCGGAATCGAACCGAGAACAACGGGTTTAGAAGGCCCATGTAGGGATCCACCCAGCAGGCGCAAACTAGCTAACGTCTCTGATGAGCTGACCCTCGAGCTCGGGATCGATCGGAGCGCCGTCGATTGGACGAATGAGGAGACCGGCGGGCCATCCGTTCTTCACGATGTTTTCTTGAGGCAACGCGTGATGCTCGATTCCTGTTACGAGCCAGCGGTTGTCGCCCTGACGTACAACAGCACCTTCGTTGAGACCTTCGGGTAGGTGATCGATGCACGCCACTCTTCCTCTTCCATTGACCGAAACCAAATCGATGACCTTCATGACGCATTTCTTTCTTTAGAGGCGAGGACGAGAATTGAACTCGTGTCGGCTTTCGCCAGCGGGTTTGCAATCCGCCCCGTTACCACTCCGGCACCTCGCCGTAAATCAATTCGAGGTCTCGGCGTACCGAGCTCTGAAATTGGGGTGCTTTTATTCTCGCTTGATCAGTGCGAAAAATTCGTAGGTAGGGGATGGCAGGACCCGTGCGCTATCTACTAGACGTCTTACGACGCCGGAGCGGTCAGAGGGTAACGCTCCCTCAATCTTTGAGTGGCACTCAAAGCTCGTCACTTTCCGAATTGACCGCAAATTAGAAATTAGAGCGGGTGACCGAAATCGAATCGGTACCTCAAGGTTTGGAAGACCTGCGTGCGACCATCACACCGCACCCGCATTTTACTAGAGCCGCCTGCGAGAGTCGGACTCGCCTACAGGCCATACAAAGGGCTGTTCGTCCCAGACGAAGCGGCAAATGACGAAAAGACAGTTTTGAATGCCGAAGCAATGAGCTGCCAATTCGTCGGAGCCGGTGAGGTGAGTCGAACACCCCTAAACCATCTTACCAAGATGGGGCCCTCCCACGAGGACTACACCGGCAAATCGATTCAACGACCGAACTAAGAGGTCGGCACCCATGGAGGCGAAAGCGTCGCTTCGCAAAGACGACGTGATTGGATGGAAAACGTTGAATCGGTGGACCTGTGGGGAGTTGGACCCCAATGCGCGTGCTTGCAAGGCACGGCCCCGACCCGTCGGACAAGCCCTAGCGAGGAGACTTTCGTCTCCTCTGAAACTTCAGTTCATCAGGCGCATTACGCACCTCCTTGTCCGTTCGAGGTTATCTCGGTGGGACTAGGGGAAACGCTCAGTCGATCATCGTAATCACCTCTTGTGGAGCGTCCGGGAATCGAACCCGGATTTCTGCGATGCGAACGCAGCGTATTCCCGTTGTACGAACGCCCCATTATTGTGGAGTCAACGGGGATCGAACCCGTATTCCGAGACTGCCAGCCTCGTGTCCTCCCGTTGGACGATAACCCCAAGACGAGCCGAGTATGCCGCAACAACACTTTAGCGTCGGCCGACGCTAGTTGGTCTCCTAACCAACGCCTCTCGACTCTAGGGAGCTGCATGCATCTCCCTTAGCAGGGGCACCCGGAATCGAACCGAGTCGCAGGAGTTTTGGAGGCTCCGCCGTCACCATGACTGTTACCCCTAAACCCCGTGCGATAGAGCAGGCTTGCTCGCACGAGTTCATTGTCTTACGCGGCCTGTGCGCTAGGTTCACGAGTGGGGATCACCTAGTCCATCAATTTCATCCCACCATTACCGAGCCTTTCCTCGATGTCAGTTCTCGATCATATGTGCACCGATCTCGCTTAGGACCGATCAAGAACAGCGGCGCCTCGTAACGGAATCGAACCGATCTCACTCCATGGACAGTGGAGCTGCGACGCCAGTCGCATCACGAGGCGTTTCTATCGTCACTATCTGGACTATCCATTTTCCTCTCCTTGTTTCAGATCAGCTTCGCGAGCTTGGTCTTCGCCTTCGCGACGACGTGCTTGTTCTTGTGCTTCAGAAATACGTCGGACTCGAGCACATTCAAATCCGTCGTACGCGCGATGATCCTTTCAGCCTTCGCGCGCGTCAATTCCTTCTTCTCGCTCATTTACTACTCCTTCGCCTCCCCGCTCGGATTCGAACCGAGAAACATCACGTTTAGGAAACGTGCGCCGGTTCCGGATCCGGACAGGGAGATGGGGTGATCGAGGAGATTCGAACTCCCGTACCGTGAGCCACAATCACGGGTCCTAACCGCTAGACGACGACCACCATATTCAAGACTTCCGAGTGTGAAGAGCTGGAATTTGTGGATTTGAACCACGACATCGGTTTATCAGACCGTTGTGCATCCATTGCTTGTGAGCTCTTTACGATGGAAGTCCTGGTCGGGATACTCAGATTTGAACTGAGATGGCTGGCACCCAAAGCCAGCGCACTACCAGGTTGTGCTATATCCCGAAATTGATCGCGTTCGAGTGAAATAGCTGATTGCCTTTCGGCCGGTTCCGATTACCGGTGCGTCTACCATTCCGCCATTCCCCCGTAAAGTGGGGGAACTGGGATTCGAACCCAGAGTGCTCTTACGAGCATGCTTGTGAGCTATCTTGAATGAACACGATCAGTCAGCGTGGCGGGAATTGAACCCACAACCTCCTCGTCCCGAACGAGGCGCTCTACCAGGTTGAGCCACACGCTGAAACAACTATTGGTCGGAACGCTCGCCCATTACAGACGAACGTCCCTTCCAATTACCACTTACTCGACGCTGAGAATAACCCCTGCGCCGACCGTCTTACTACCTTCGCGAACAGCGAACCGCATCCCAGGCTCCATCCCCACTGGCTTCATGAGCTCGAGAGAAACCTCGGCATGATCTCCAGGAAGAATCATGTCGTGAGCTCCGAGATCCACGAAAGCTCCCGTCACGTCCGTCGTTCCGAAAAAGAACTGAGGCTTGTACCCCTTGACGATCGGGGTATGGCGCCCGCCTTCCTCTTTGGAGATGACGAACATCTTGGCCTTGGCCTTCGTGTAGGGCTTTACCGACCCAGGAGCGATGAGCACTTGACCACGAACCACTTCGTCACGGTCGACGCCGCGAAGAAGCAATCCACAGTTTTCTCCCGCACGAGCCTCCGGCTGATCCTTATGGAACATCTCGATGCTCGTGACCACGACTTCTCGCGGCTTGGCGTCGGCGTCGGTCAGTCCGATGATTTCCACCGTCGAACCAGCCTTGAGGACGCCGCGCTCGATGCGTCCTGTAACCACGGTACCGCGCCCCTTGATGGTGTGCACACCTTCGAGCGGCATCATGAATGGCGCATCGAAGTTGCGAACGGGATCCGGAAAGTGGTTCTGCATGGCTTCCAGAAGCTTCTGGATGCATTCCCCGTTGTTCGCCGGATCACGCAGCGCCTTGAGCGCCGAGCCCATGACGACCGGCGAATCCGCATACCCCTGAACCTTCAGGTGATCGATCGTCTCCTCGACAACGAGCTCCAGAAGCTCGAGATCCGCAACATCCACCTTGTTGATGAACACGACGATTCGCTCGACCCCGACCTGACGAGCGAGCAGGATATGCTCTTTCGTCTGGTGCTGCGGCCCCTGGCTTCCGTCCACCAAAAGAATCGCGCCGTCCATCTGCGCGGCCCCCGTGATCATGTTCTTGATGTAGTCGGCGTGACCAGGACAGTCGATGTGTGCGTAGTGGCGCTTCTCGCTCTCGTATTCGACATGCGAGATGGCGATCGTTACTGTCTTCGTTTCGTCGCGGACGGTGCCGCCTTTGGCGATGTCAGCATAGCTCTTGAGTTTGGCGAGGCCCGCGTGAGTCTGAACAGCCAAAAGGGCTGCGGTCAGCGTAGTCTTGCCGTGGTCGACGTGTCCGATGGTTCCCACATTCACGTGCGTTTTCATTGGCGTGTTCGGGATTGCCAGTCCCTCTTTCCGTTTCTCTTCCCTTTGCCCCGCCGGACCACCCGGCTCCAGAGGCGTGCAATTTCGTGGTTGGGGTGGGAGTCGGACCCACTACGCACGGTGCTTCAAACCGTCGCTCTACCGTTTGAGCTACCCAACCATTACTACATTGAAGACGCCGAGGAACTACCAATTCCTCGCGGGGCGGTGGGCCTCCGTTCGACGTGATCGACGTCATTCAGCGACCATGTTGCCCTACGTCAGCGCGCCGTGAGGGGATCGAACCCGTCACCTTCCGGGTGAAAACCGGAGATCCAGACCACTAGACGAACGGCGCAAACGAAAGAGAAAGCGTTTCGGGCTAACGATCACGTCGGCGAATCGCCTAAGCAATCCGTCTCCGCCAGGCTCGTCTGGATTTCTCTTTCTGACGTCACTCGTTTGCGTCCCTGACCGGAATCGAACCGGTGTCTCGAGAGTGAGGTTCTCGAATCCTGGGCCAGCTAGACGACAGGGACAAATACGAACGATCGAGTGAAAGTCCTGGATGAGTGCAGCGGGGAATGATCCCGCAACCCTCGGCTTTCGATGCCGATGCTCTACCGTTGAGTCGACCGGCTTCGGTGGATCTCCCAACGTCATCGTGCGTGCGCCAGGCGGCAGCTCGCGACGCTCCAGCATGAGAAGCATCGCGAGCGCTTCTCGTTTCGCGCCAGAGAGCGCGTGCGCCTCTTTCTGGTCGTCCCTTCGCGTGCGAACCTTCGCTACGTCACCGCTCTTGCTTCGTCGATCTTGTAAACAAGATCCAACCGTTCGATATCAAAGTCGATCGCATCCTCGGTTGCGGTGAGATCGGCTGCGCATTCTCCGTAAAAGGCAATCGTGTACTCAAAGTAACGAGCAGCAAAGATGAAGCTGGAACATGGGACGTCATCGCTGAAGAACAGCGTCGCAATCCTGAAGCGATGCGCGGAATCGCCACGGTCTACAGGCGACCGTTTGGAATCTGGCTACCAAGTGCACGAAAAACACTTCTCTACGGCATCCTGCGTGAAGGATTGAAGAGCGTGCGAGATACAGATCGACTTTATGAAGGAATCAAGCCCATCGAGGGACCGAAGTATCCAGGCGACAAGCGTCCGCTTGAGGAACTCGAAGAGATGGTGATGGCTGTTCCAGAGACACGGCTCATGGCAGCCGCGGTCCACCATCTCTATGTCGTCACGGGCGGCATCTACTTTCTATCTGATCTGCATACGAGCAACGTCGGAACACGCAAAGACGAGAAGTGGCTCGTCGTTCGCGATCCCGGTTGGGCCGAAACGCCAACTCAAGGCGAAGAGTTTGATATCTGGCAATCGCAAGGCATCGTCACGCTTGCCTGACGACTAGATCATCCTCGATAGGGATAGGCCGTTCGCAAAGTGTCGAATATTTTTTCGGCTTCCTTTTTCGCAATTTTCAGCGACAAGAACTCCTCTTGTAGGATTCGTCGCCAACCATCATCGAATCGCTCGAAAACGTACAAGATGACTTGCTGATTTTCCGACCATCTAAAGTTGAAAAAAGCATCTGGTCGTAAAGTAATCGTCGCGTCGTACCGATCCACAGTACGATCCGTGTCCGCCAGCCATACAGCCGAGGCGTCTGGGTTGAGTCTCCAGTTCACGACACTTTACTTCGCGAGCATCATTGTCGTCATGAAGAGTCTTCAGGAAAACCACCCGTGCCGAATAACTCGGCAGCGTGTTCCAAAATGCTCAGGTGTCTAGCGTTCAGTTCCATTAAGTTTGTAGATCAACCTTAAGCAACGACGAGCCAATCTTGCGTGGCTTGATCTAGAACGCCGTCAGTACGAAGAGGTACTGAAGGAACTGCGATACCGGTATCCTTCTTGAGACCATTGATTTGAACTTGCGTGACGACTTTATTGATCCATGTTTGAAATTGCACAAGTCCTTGCGTGAAAGCTGGCGTGATCTCTCCAATCGTCTTCTGAGCAGCCTCTCCAGTCTTGGAGTACACAACTCCTGTCTTGGGGTCGCCAGAGAACTTCTCGAGATTGATCTTGGCTTGCACAATTTGAGATTGATCTGTAATCGGTCCCGTGCTCTCGCGGTGTTTCATGTAGAGATAGACACCGCCACCACCGAGAGCTGCTGCGATAAGCAGCGCGAAGATGCTGCCCACGATCGGGTTCTCCTGCATCGCCTCTTCTTCACGCATCGAGATCTGTCTACGACGACGACGGTGTGAAGAGCGGTGTGGATTGAGAGCGTACATGAATTGAGAACCTTTCTACGTCACTCAGTAATAACGGTTGGCACCGAGGATCGCCCCGACCGTCGAGATCCCAGCGAGCACAATGAAGAATGTGAGCCAGGGATGTTCGCTGACGAAACCTCCTGCTGCACCGTTGTCTTCTTGTCCGTAGACACCCATCGGATTTCGACGATGAATGGGTGCGACGTGGCGCATTGAGCGGCGATGTCTCGTTCCCATGTGCGTTTCGCGTGATGTGTAGATCATGCTGAGAGATTAGCGGTTGTGCGATACACTCGCAATCAGAAATGATTTCACCGAATTGGCCGCGATTTCTCGAAGAGCATGTTGATGAACTCGAATCGATTTTCAACGTGTCTCTCGGAGACCTTATCGCATGCGGCGGCGTAGGCTGCGTATTCGAAGCTGACTCCAATGTGGTGCTCAAGATCACGGAAGATCGAGGTGAGGCCGCAACGTGGGAAGCGATTTACGAGATGCAACAGCGAGGAAGCCCGCTTTACGGTTTCGCGTCTGTGATCATGCCACCGATAAAGATTGTATTGCCTAGACAAATCTCTCGGAAACCGCTTTACGGCATCGTTCGCGAAGCGCTCGATGACGTGTGTTACTGTGAAATCGATCGCCACGTAGAGATTATAGACGCTCTAATCAAAGTGATGCATACACCGATCAAACGATTTTTCGATCGACTGTGGGAAGTAGCAGAGAACTTTCCTGAGGAGACAGATTCTTTCATCTCCTCGATCTTTTACTTGCACGAAGAACGTCAGCTACTGGTTTGGGATTTGTGTTGTCACAACTTCGGTTCTCGTTCAGCCGATCGCCGTCAATGGATTTTCCGTGACCCAGGTGCAGCACGTGGTGTCGACAAGAAGTGGGATGCTACGAAGATAGTTGTCATCGAGTAGGAGTTCCAAGGAGACGACGATGAACAGAGATCGTAGAGGCCGTAGAGTAGCTGACGCAGCTCTTTGGCGTAGATCAGCAAGCGAAGGTGAACCTCGTCGTGGCGACGGCTTGTGGGGCATATTGGGTACAGCCATTTCGTTCGGCCTCATTGGGCTTCTTCTCTATTATGCGGACAAGGCGCCTACACCATCCGCCAAGCCGTAAGACTAAATCTGTCGCGGCGGAATGCTTCTGCGTCGTCGCGCAGTGAATCGTTGACCGACAAATAGCTGCGCGAGTTGTCGAGCGACTCGCCATTCGGGAGCGTTCTCTGCGTACCAGTCCTCGATCTTGAGAATATTGTCGTTCGTGACTCGTGCTGCTCGCGCTTCTGTGAGGTTATGCGAGATGACGAGCCAATAGCGAATGCGTCGAACGTACTCCGCGAGGGGATCTAGCGGTAGTTCAGGTTTTGGCGGTTCAGGCGCTACAATCCAACGCCCTGAGCCGTCTGGGAAGACTTCTCGAATCGAGATGGAACCTGTTTTTGACAGTCGATGCGCGACGGCTTGCATCTTTATTAGATCGGAAACTACGACAGTCTCGAACGGCGACTGGATGATGAATGTCGATCTCGTCGGTGTGTACGGGTTTGCTTTGGCACTCGAGTGCGTCGCAACGAGACCCGCAGCGAGTCCGACACCCAAGCCAATGAGACCGTAGGAAACTACACGACTCACTTTCGCTAGAGTCTTGTCATTGCTGTACTCCAAACCGAACGACGAAAGAGCACCGAACACGAGACCGCCAGCGACTATGCTTGTGAGGACTTTTCGATGATCGTTCGAGAGCGGCTCGCCGGGTTTGCACCGGCAAGATCGTGTGTGCAAACAAGAATGATTCCTTGCGGAATCGAGTGTGATTGCAAGACTTGACTGGGACTACTCCCAGAGCCGCAGATAGTCGCGTTACGCGACAGAGCCAGCTACGAGATTCGAACTCGTCTAAACCTGATTACGAAACAGGTGCACTCCCTAGAATGCGAAACTGGCAATCATTTATCGCTCCAGGAGCAGGATTCGAACCTGCGATGGGTTTCCCCGCACGGTTAACAGCCGTGTGCTATGCCGCTTAGCGATCCTGGAATACGAATCAGCGGTAACGGAAAGAATCGAACTTTCTTCAGACGGTCTAACAGGCCGCTGCTCGCCATTGAGCTTCGTTACCAAATCGAGAGCTTCTTACGAAACTCTCGCGTCTCTCAGGAGATGAAACTATCGCCACGTTCCGGTCGCTGAAGCCCCTCTGTATCATCGAAGGTCGATCACGGCACGGTCGTTTCATCGAGAAATACATCTCGATTACGAGCGCTTCAAAGTCCTGCTCAGATTGTCAATGAACAAGCTCCTTGAAGGAGCTCCAGTTCCGGGATGTGGAGTCGAACCACAATTACTAGAATCAGAAGCTAGGGTCCTAACCGTTGGACGACCCCGGATCACTCTGCGGCTTGGGTGTAGAGCTTGACAATCTCCGCTCCAAGCAACTGACGAATCTCTTGAGGGATGCTGACGTCAAAAAGGTCTAAATGACCGTCGTAGACCTTCTTGACTTCGTACGGCACGGTAGCCGCGACGTACGAGCCTTTGAGCTTCTCGGAAACAAGCTTCGCCCGCTCCTTACACTTCCGGCGTAGATCCCGTAACCGTTTTTGATCCTCCTGCGTTGTGAATCAGTTGAAGTGCAAACATCGTTATCCTGGTGGGAGGCTCGGGAATCGAACCCGACTCTGTCGCCTTAAGAGGGCGCTGCGTCACCTTGATGCCAACCTCCCAAACACAACTCGGCATTGAGTTATTCGTGGGAGGCACGAGGGTCGAACTCGCGTCAACGAACTTAAAAGGATCGGGCTCTACCGATTGAGCTAACCTCCCATCTTCTTTTTTCGTGCCGGCGGCTTCGCCGGCTTGCGCTTCGGTTTGAGCGGACCGAGCTTGGTGCCGATCGTGACGAGCTGACGGATCCCGTGCAGCGCGAGGCGCTCACGTCCGTCCAGGGTCACGGTGGCGATGTGGAACAGGTAACGCATTTTCGTCTTTCGAAATTCCGTTTTGTTTGGTGGAGCGTGGTGGAGTCGAACCACTTGCCGTAGGCCACCGGGTTACAACCGGCTAGGACTTCCACTGTCCCGAACACGCTCCATGAGAAGCGAATTCGAGCTCCGATAGCTTTCACGCAACGTATTCATTTGGTGCCTTTCGATGTAATTAGCTGCTTTGCGCATCAACTCTGGATCATCTAGGAAAAGTCCTAGACCACTGTTACAGCTAAAACAGAGGGCCGCACGACGTTGACCGGTCTTATGGCAATGATCTAATACGAGTCGTTTTTGCCGACCACAAATGGCACACAATCCACGTTGAGCCTCAATAAATTCAGCTCTTGTCTGATTCCACTGTTTCAGTTTCACACTATTGTGATTTTTGGAATCTGAATCGTAAGCCATGCATACCCAGCGTCCTTTATTACGTCGGTAACTAATCGACGCATTTTCGCCGCATATCGTGCACGTTCCTTTTCGGTTCGTTTCGTCGATATTGCTCAGTCGGTGCCACTGATCCTTACATTTCCCTTTCTTTTTGCTCTTCGGACTTGAAAACGAGGAACCTGAACTACATGCCCAGCATCCCGCCCGTTTTCGAAATCTAATAGGCGTGCTGTCGCCGCACTCGGCGCATGTTGCCAAGCGATTGACTTCGTCAATATTGCTAAGTCGATGCTTCCACATTGCCCTTAAACGTTTCGGGCCGCCTCGAAGCTTCCTTCGGGCGGCCCTTTCACGAGACTTTCGTCTCAAAGTGAACTGGCCACCCTACGTACCCACCTCCGAATTGCGATCACTGGTGACGGAGGTGGGATAGGCATGCTTCGGCTGGATCGCTCGCCCTGCGAAAAGACACGTCGCCGCTGTCGTTCTTGACGACGTGGCTACCGGTTCTTTGGGGCACCAGAGAAACATGATGAATCCACTCTACACACGTCAAAACGTAGTGCAAGCACTTTTTTCACGGGATGTCGATTTTGATGGAGAAGGATGCCGCCGACATCTTCGCAAGTCGGTAAATCTCCTCGTGTTGACTCCGTGGAGCGCCGTCTAAAATATGTACTTCGAGACCGTCGCGAAAGATCGCGAGATCGCGCAGGGTATGAGCAAGCCGCTCGACGAACCGCTTCGCCTTGTTTTCGTCTTCGAAAATAAAGAGATGCGGCTTCAGCTCGACAGCTCTTGGGCTGTAATCTGCGTGTAGTTTGCTTGCGTGGTCACGTTGACACCGCTACCGCCGGCCGCGTTGCCGATGATATCGAGTTGGGAATCCACTCCGAGCGCGGCGGCGACCGTCGTATCAAACTGAATAGCGCCGTAAACAATGACGTTGCCGGCCGGTACCGACACGGTGCCGCCGGTATAGTCCACTGTTGGGCCGCCGCCGTGGCCCACCTTCAGTGTGACATTATGTTGGGCTCCGTCCGCGTTTTGGAGTCCGATTGTACCGATGATGCGAAACTTGCCAGTCATCTGCGGCGTTACGAACACGCTCGCGAGGATCGTGTCGACGCCTTCTCCGACGGTGACCGCGCCCGTGTTGTCCGCCCATCCTTGTCCGAGCACGACGCCCGACGCGAGCCATTGCGTGCCGTCGGAGTACACCGTGAGTGATCCGTACTTCGTGTAGATGAGGACGGACGCGGTGCCGTTGATCGTTCCGACGGCCGACTTAACCTGTGCGGTGTTCGTCTTCGAGGCCATACCGGCTTCGTCGGCAATGACGATCGGTTTTCCAGGAGGCACCGTCGTGGGATCGGGCAACGTGATGACGAGTCCTGCGCCGAATCCGTTGAGCGCGATGAACTTGATCCCGATGATGGCTTCTTTACCGGTTGCCGTAAACGTAGTTCCGGTCGATTCGGCGCGAATCCCTTTGGTCGCAAGACTTGCTTGAGGTGTCGGCATGGATCGAATTCCTCAGTTGATCGGAACTTGGATAACGGTACCGGCGGTGCCGGCGGTGCCGGCAGTGCTTCCTCCGCCACCTGCCGGAGCTCCGCCCGCTCCGCCGTTCGCATCGACAGTGCCGGCGCCCGAAAGCGAGACGTACGTGAGAAGAACGACGCCGCCTCCACCGCCTCCGCCTCCTGCTGCGTCGGCGTCTCCAGCGGCAGCGTTACCGCCTGCGCCGCCACGAGCGTGAATTGCGCCGCCATTAACGATGGCTCGTGCAGCGACAACAAGAACGCCTCCACCGGCTCCTCCGCCTCCACCCTGCGATGCGGCCGTTATCCCCGCTTCTGCGCCGCCACCTCCACCGGCGCCACCGCTTACAAATAGCGTTCCGCCTGCGCCGACAGCTTGTCCGAAAACAGATGCCGGAGAAAAGCGAGGGACGCTCGAGTCCGCGCTTGGCGACGAAGTGGTACCGCCTGCCGCACCAAGATTGATGGCGCTTGTGTCGCCACCCTTACCGCCTGCTCCTCCGAGCGATCCGAATGTATTTTGCCCGACCGTGGGCGGACTCGTGCCCGCGACCGGATTTCCTTTGCCGCCATTGCCTCCGTCTCCGCTTCCTCCGAGGGTGTGCGACGCTTGGCCAGTCGCGCCAACCAGCGTGGCTCCGTCTGCGCCGTCCGCTGAAAGAATGCCTGTCGCTGCGATCGTGAGCCCCGTCCAACAGAAGATTCGGAAGGCGCTCATTTTGACCGTGACGCCAGCATTGATTGTGGCGGAATCGAAAAATGTGTCGCGTACAGCCGTATAGACGCTGGCAACAGGGCCGGTGAATCCAACTACGGCGGCGGCACCATCAAAGGTAACGGTGCCGTCTGAGAGATCGCCGAAAACGCCGCCAGCCGCACCCGCTGCTCCTGTAGCTCCTGTTGCTCCCGTCGCACCAGTGGCGCCGGTCGCACCTGCGGTGCCAGTTGCTCCTGTGGCCCCTGTGGCTCCAGTTGCTCCTGTTGCTCCGGCAGTCCCCGTTGCTCCGGTCGGCCCCGTGTCCCCAGTAGCACCGGTCGCGCCTGTAGCTCCTGCGACGCCAGTTGCGCCCGTGGCTCCGGTTGCGCCTGCGGCGCCCGTGGCTCCGGTTGCTCCCGCTGCGCCTGTTGCTCCAGTGGCGCCTGCGGCGCCGGTTGCACCCGTCGCGCCTGCGGCGCCCGTGGCTCCGGTTGCTCCCGCTGCGCCTGTTGCTCCAGTGGCGCCTGCGGCGCCGGTTGCACCCGTCGCGCCTGCGGCGCCCGTGGCTCCGGTTGC